>Ga0068876_10003158_pt1 | contig 11929 bp, 7 predicted proteins | sample NOAtaG_6_FD_66442 | JGI IMG/M metagenome (GOLD analysis project Ga0068876, IMG submission 66442) | Freshwater lake microbial communities from Lake Erie, under a cyanobacterial bloom - NOAA_Erie_Diel5S_2200h metaG | ecosystem: Environmental > Aquatic > Freshwater > Lake | place: USA: Ohio, Lake... | reverse complement strand
CTCTGCTATGCAGGGCTCTTCTGGACACACCGTAGCAGTGACGCGCGGCGGTGGCGGCTGGTACTGGCTTACCTGCCCGTTGCGGCCCTTCTTGGCTGGCAAATCCTCCCTGGCGTCGGGGATCTGGTCTGGCCCGTGGGGGGCTACCTGCTCGCCATATCGGCCATGGTCACCGGTGCCGCCCTCGCAGACAGGTCGCTGCTGCTCTTTGCCGGGGCCTTCATTTTCGCCATCTCCGACACCCTGCTGGCGTTCGACCGCTTCCTTCAACCCGTGCCAGCCGCCGATGTCCTGATCATGAGCACCTACTATCTGGGACAGGGACTGATCTGCGCTGGTGCGTTGCAAACTACGCGGAGGTCGGCGACATGACGCCGTTGGCCGCCGAGGCTCTGGCATTCGCCAGCTCACTGCTGCCCGAGGCGGGACGCATTGCGCTGGCCCATTTCCGACGGCCGCTGAACGTCGATGACAAGCGCAGCCGCGGCCACTTCGACCCCGTCACCGAGGCCGACAGGCGTATCGAGGCATACCTGCGAGACGCCATTCTCACGCGCTACCCCGGGCACGGCATTCTGGGCGAGGAGTTGGGCGCAAGCGGCGGCAACTCCGAGTGGAGCTGGATCATCGATCCCATTGACGGCACGCGGGCCTTCATCAGCGGCGTGCCCGCCTGGGGCACGCTGATAGGGCTGCGCCACCATGGAAACCCGGTGGCGGGTCTGGTGCACCAGCCCTACCTCGAGGAAACCTTCGCCGGCAGTGGTGGTGAGGGCTGGTTCGAGCGGCGGGGCGAAAGACGCCCGCTGCGCACACGCCAGGAGGCCCGCCTTGCCGATGCCATCCTCTACTGCACGCACCCGTCCATGTTCCATTCCCCCGAGGAGCAGGCTGCCTTCCAGCGCGTCTCGGCCTCGGTACGCATGTCGCGCTTTGGCGGAGACTGCTATTCGTACTGCCTGCTGGCGCTCGGCCTCGTGGACCTGGTGGTGGAATCGGACCTGCAGCCCTATGACGTCCAGCCTCTTATTCCCATCATCCACGCCGCGGGCGGCATCGTGAGCGGCCCTCGCGGAGAAGATGCAGCACAGGGAGGCTTCGTGGTCGCGGCCGCGAACCCCGTGCTGCACGCGGAGGCGCTGGCGATGATCGCGGCCGGCTGAGGCCATGGGCACGCTGCGCTGGACATCGATGCGCGCGGAGGGCGCACGGCTCGCACGGATGGCCGGCCCTCTCGTCATCGGGCAGTTCGCGGTGATGGGCATGGGCGTCACCGACGTGATCATCGCGGGCCACGCCGGCACGGATGATCTCGCGGCAGTGACGATCGGCTATTACGTCTGGGATCTGGGGATGCTGCTGGTTTTCGGCATCCTGCTCGCCAACAGCGCGCTGATCGGCCACCGCTTCGGCGCGGGTGACCGCGATGGCATCCGCCGCCAGTTCCAGCAATGCCTGTGGCTGTCGCTGCCGCTTGCACTGTTTTCAGGTCTTGTCATCTGGATTGCCATTCTGCTGCTGCCACGGCTCGATCTCACGCCGGAAGTGGCGGGTATTGCGGCGGGTTATCTCTACCCCACCATCGTCACGGCAATGCTGATTCCCATCGCCCTCACATTCCGCACCACGGCCGAGGGTCTGGGCCTTACACGCCCCGTGATGTGGCTGATGCTGGGCGCGTTCCTGATCAACATCCCGATGAACTACGTGCTGGTGAACGGTCTCTTCGGCTTGCCGAAACTCGGTGGCGCGGGCTGCGGCTGGGCAACGCTTTTTGCTTTCCTGCTGCTGATGATCGCGTGGACGCTGTACTCCATCCGCTCTCCGGCGCTGGCGGCCTTCGGACTATGGCGGGACTTTGCCTGGCCGCGGCCACGCGACATGGTGGCCACGCTGTCGCTCGGCCTGCCGATCGGGCTGTCTCTGCTTGCCGTGGGCGGCTTCTTCGCGGTGGTGCCGCTGGTGATGTCGAGCCTGGGGACGGCAGCCATTGCCGGCCATGCCGTGGCCATGACCTTCGACAGCCTGATGCTCACCATCCCGCTCGGCGTCGGGCAGGCGATGTCGGTACGCGTTGCCCACGAGATGGGTGGGCGCTATCCGCAGGCCGCCCGTGCGGTGTGCATCACGGGCATGCAGATGCTGGTGGGCGTCGCACTGCTGCAGGCGGCACTCACCATCGGCTTCCGGGAACAGATCGCAGGACTGTTCACGGCGGATCCCGCCGTGCGGGAGCTCGGCACGCTGCTGCTGGTCTACGCTGCAGCCTACCGCGTGTTCGACTCGGTGCAGATCGGAGCGGGCATGGCACTGCGAGGCTATCGCGACACCCGCGTGAGCTCGGCGATCGATGTGTTCGCCTACTGGATGTTCGGCCTGCCGCTTTGCTACGCACTGGGCTTCGGTTCACGGTGGCAGGAGGCGATGGGCGTGGAAGGCTTCTGGCTCGGCATGGTCATCGCAATCGGCGCAGCGGCGTTTGCCATTGCGGCGCGCCTTGCATGGCGAAGCACACGGGAGGTCCGCATGTCGCGAGTACAGGAATCCACGCAGGAATCCGTGTGAGCGTCTTCCACCGCATAGTGCCGCCCAACCGCTTCGGCCGAGACTTCATCATCGGCGACCTGCACGGTCACATGCCCGCCTTGAAGGCCGCCCTCGAGGCGCGCCGCTTCATGCCCGGCCGGGACCGGCTCTTCAGCGTGGGCGATCTGGTCGATCGCGGCCCCGATTCACCCGGCGCAGCAGCGCTGGCGCGTGAGCCCTGGTTCCACGCCGTGCGCGGCAACCACGAGGACATGCTGCTGCGAAGCGTGCATGGCGAGGGCGCACGCATCATCGACATGTGGCGTGAAAACGGCGGCGAATGGGGCGTGAACGGCTGGGTGCCCAATGCCGATGCGCGCGCGGCCGCAGCGCTGCTGGAGGAGCTTCCCTACGCCATCACGCTGCATCACAAAAACGGGCTGCGCGTCGGCATCTGCCATGCGGAGTATCCGTTGCCGGACTGGACACGGGTGGGACAGCTCGAATCCTCTCCCGACGACTGCCGGGCGATGCTCTGGGGCAGGGAGAGGATCGGCAGGAGGAACCATCCACCGGTCAGCGGCATCGATCTCACGGTCCACGGCCACACACTGGTACGCAACCCGCTGCTGCTGGCGAACGCGCTGTTTCTCGAGACCGGCGCGTTCATGGGCGAACGCGGACGCCTCACGCTGCTCTGCCTGGACGACATCGAACAAGGTCCCGAAGGTCTCAGGCTCCCAGCCGCCTGACGGCCCACCACGCCAGCAGCATCTCGGCCACGAAGCCTGCGATCATCCCGAGTACGGCCGTTCCTGCATGCAGATGACCCGTGTACAGCAGCAGCCAGCACGTGGCGGCAATGGCGACCACGCGGGCGGCGCTACCCGTGGCCATCGCAGAGGTCAGCCGTCGGGCCAGCAGTATCCCGTGATAGTAGTTGCGGATCATGAGGACGCTTGGCACCACCAGCAGGATGAGAGACATGTGATGCGCTGCGGCGTAAAGGGCGGAATCCAGCCCGAGCACGCCCGCGAAGAAGGCATCGCTCAGGGGTGGCACAAACAGTACCACCGCCATCACCGCCGTAATGCCGAACGCGACCAGGGCCATGAACCGCCGTTTTTCGTCGAGCTCATCCACGCCGAAGGTCGCAAAGAAATGGCGGAACTGGTTCACCACGCTCTGGTACAGCAACATGAAATCCATCGCCACGCGCATCGCAGCGATGATCATCACCGAATCCGGCACGCGCGCCACGAAGGCAAAGACGAGCGGACGACTGATGCCGAACGTCATCCCCGAGATGCATACCGGCCAGAAAAACGCATAAAGCTCGCTCCACCGGGGAACCGCGTGGGTGCCCGGGGGCGCGGGCAGCGTCGCGCGCAGCCCCCGCGAGACCAGGTACTGCGCCAACAGCTTGAAGAGCCCACCCGCCCATTCGGCCGTGACCACCAGGCGCACGGCAGTCCATCCCTCGTGAAGTCCGAAGAGTGCCACCGCAACGCTTATCACCACGGCGATCACGCCAATCACCGATACCAAGGTGGTGCGCTGCTCCAGTATCAGCAAACCGTTGTGGTAATGCTGTACCGCGTGCAGGAGGATGAGACCGGAGAGCAGGACCAGATAGGACTGCACCTCCGAGAGCATCGTCGCGTCGAGTGTGTAGATCGCACGCAGTAGCGACGCACCTGCCGCGGTGGCGCCAACGATGAGCACGGGCAGGGCGAGGAGCAGGCCCACGGCGACACAGAATCGGAACACCCGCGCACGCGCGGCGGCAGAGCGCGCGTACACGGTCACCAGGTTCGGCATGAATGCCGTGCCGATATCGAACAATAAGAAGACTCCCGCCGCGCAGGCATACACCGCCAACTCACGCCCGGCGCTACCCGCTCTGGCAAGTACCCCGTTGTAGGCCTGCTGGCCCGCGAGCAGAAAGACGGCGCCGAGTGCCAGCGGCCAGAAGAAACGCCAGTACTGCCCAAGCTTGCCGTAGCCCGGCGGGACGAGTGGCTGCATCAGGCAATGCTGTTCAAGGCGTGGTGCCCCGGGTGGCGATACAGCAAGGTGCGAATGCCTGGCATGGAGGAGCAATTTCCTGAGACCTTCCGAACACAGCGGCATGATGGCCTCTGCTGCTTCAGCGCGAAAGGGCAGTGGTTTGCCCGGCCCGGCGCGCCTGCCTACACTGCGGAGCACACCCATCGGCAAGATCATGCGCACACCCGAGCAGGAGCAACGCCAGGCACCCGCGAAGGCGCGCGCGTACTTCCTGCGCCGCGTCATCCGGCTGGCCGGCCCGTACTGGAACGCGCAGCACCGCTGGAAGGTACGCGGCGCGCTTGCCTTGCTGATGTTGCTGACCGTGGCGCAGGTGGGGCTCGCGGTCTGGACCAACTACTGGAACCGCGCTCTATTCGACGCGCTTGAGCAGCGCGCCATCGCCGAGGTGCTGCTGCAGGTCGCGATGTTCGCGCTGATCTTTGCGCTCACGGTGGGCGTGACCGGCGCGCACCTTATGGTCAAACGCTGGCTGCAACTCGACTGGCGCGACTGGCTCACGCAGGAGCTGATCGGCCGCTGGATGGAAGGCGGCCGTCATCACCGCCTGCTCTTTCGCGCCGGCGAGCACGACAACCCCGACGGACGCATCGCCGACGACATCCGCATCGCCACCGAGACAGCCATCGCGCTCGCACACACGCTGCTCTACTCGCTCCTGATGTTCGGGCTCTTCGTCGAGATCCTCTGGACAATCTCGGGCAGCATCGTGGTGCCTGGCACATCGATCGAAGTGCCGGGCTACCTCGTTCCGCTCGCGTTCCTGTATGCGGGGGTGGGAACGCTGCTCGGATGGCGCTTCGGGCGCCCGCTGGTGCGCTCGACCAATGCCTTGCAGACGGCGGAGGCGGATTTCCGCTTCGGACTCGCGCGGGCCCGAGAGCACTCCGAAGCCATCGCCCTGATGCAGGGCGAGGCGATGGAGCGCTCCGGCGCACGGGAGCGCTTCTCGCGGATCCTGCGCGAATGGCACCGGCAATCCGTGGCCTACGTGGGCATCGTCGGTTTTTCCACGGGCTACAGCGCGCTACTGCCGGTGTTCCCCCTGCTGATCGCAGCCCCGCAGTACATCGCGGGCGTGATGAGCCTTGGCGTGCTGATGCAGGCTGCGCAGGCGTTCCAGAAACTCACCACGGCGCTCTCCTGGCCCATCGACAACCTCGGTGACATCGCGCGCACCCGCGCTTCGGCAGATCGCGTGATCTCGCTGTGGGAGGACATGCGCAGGCTGGATCGCGATGCGCGCCAGCACGACGGCCACCGCATCCTGGTGCAGAACGGCCCCTCGGCGCGGCTGCAGATCGAAGACCTCTGTATCGCCGAACCCAACGGACGGGTGCTGGTCGAAGGCTTCGACTGCCGCGTGAGCCGAGGCGAACGGGTACTGGTCACGGGGGACCCTGCCGTGACCAGCAGCCTGTTCAAGGTGATCGGCGGATTGTGGCCCTGGGGCAGCGGGCGCGTGGAGGTACCAGACGACGGCGCGGCCGTGTTCATGCCGCAGCGCCCCTTCCTGCCCGAAGGACGCCTGCGCGCGGCGCTCTGTTACCCGCGCCCGGAAAGCGCGTGGTCAACGGCACTGATCGAGCACGCACTGGAGTGCGCCGGTATCGCCTGGCTCTCACCGCGGCTCGACGAACCCGACAACTGGGAAGCCGTGCTACCGCTGCGCGCACAACAGCGCCTTGGTTTCGCGCGGGTGCTGTTGCAACAGCCCGCGTGGATCTTCATGGAGGAGGCCACGGACGCGTTCGATCCACGCAGCGAGCAACTGATTCTGGAAATGCTCCACCGCGAACTGCCGAACAGCGGGATGCTCACCATCAGTTTTCACGCCGGGCTTGATGCACTGCACCACCGCAAAATCGTGCTGAATCGCCTGCCTGAGGAGAAGTTTCTCTTCGAGCGGCGTGGCCGCCCGCGCAGCGCAGCTCACTGATATCGCGGCGGCAGCCAACCCCGTTCCACGCAGTCACGGAAGCACCAGGCCGGCGTGTTCTCCGTGCGATAGCTCCAGAAAAACCAGCCCGCGTAGCGCTCGAAGGCAAGCAGTTGCGCCGCAGCATATGCGCGGCTCGCGACATCCTGCTGGAAGAGGTCCATGTGTTCGAGCGCATGGTTGTAGGGGCCGGGCGCCCAGAGCGAGACGACCTTGAGATCGAGCCCCAGGCTCCACTCGCCCGCAATCGCCGGCACGCCCAGATCCTCCTGCACCTGCAGCGCCTCGGTCTTCCAGATATCTCCTGCCTTGTGCAGGTGACCGTGGATATCCATATCGATGTCGGCGCGATCGAAGCACTGGTAGCGGTGCACGTCGAAGAGCACGTTGGCGAGCACGCTCTCGCGGAAGAAGGGCTGGAATTCCAGATGGGAGCGGAAGGCATCGTGGAAGACCACCGCGAGGCGCTCCGGCGGGCAGTGCTCACGTATCGCCGCATACGCACGACGGTAAAAATCGGTGATGAGCGGCGTGGGCACATCCCAGCGAGGCTCGTTCAGCACTTCGATGGCGTGCAACGCAGGCTCCGCGCGGTAACGGGCTGCAATCCTGCCCAGCAGCTCCACGGAGAAATCAACGTACTCCGCGCGCGTGTGCCACTCGCACACGTCCTTGATGCCGCCGTTGTCGAAACCGTTCTGGCAGCCGGGCGCCGCGTGCAGATCGATCATCACGCGCAAGCCTGCCTCCCCTGCCCAGCGGAGCGCACGATCCAGCACCTCGATGCCGCCCTCGACGAAGGGCTCCCGGTTGCTGCCGTAGCTCGGGTGGTACGGGTACGGCGCGCCGAGGATCCAGTGCCCCACCGGGATGCGCACCGCGCTCAGGCCGCGCTCAGCGAGCCAGAGGAAATCTTCCCGCGTGATCCAGCTGTTCCAATGGGCGCGCAGACGAGAGGCAGCCGCGGTGCCGAGTTCGGCGCAGAAGGTGGTTTCATCAGTAGCTTCGAGCCCCGCGAAAAGCGAGGGCGACATCCACTTCTCCAGCACCAGCCAGCCCCCGAGGTTCACGCCGCGCAAGCGGGTGGCGGGGGCGGCCGGGGATACCACGGCCCTACTCCGTGACCGGCTCGCGCGGTGCCTCGGGCACCGCGGGGGCGCCGAACCAGCGACGGCTGCGCTCCGAGAAGGCGTGCAGATAGGTGTAAAGCACCGGCACCACCACCAGCGTCAGCAGCGTCGAGGTGATCACGCCGCCAATCACCGCACGCGCCATCGGCGCGTTGATGCTGCCACCGCTGCCGGCACCGATCGCCATCGGCAACATGCCGAAGATCATCGCGAGCGTGGTCATCAGGATCGGCCGCAGCCGGATCTGACCGGCTTCCATCAGAGCCTGCCGCAGCCCCATGCCCTCACGCATGCCCTGGTTGGCGAAATCCACCAGCAGGATGGCGTTCTTGGTGACCAGGCCCATCAGCAGGATCATCCCGATCATCGAGAGCATGTTCAGCGTCGTGCCCGTGATCAGCAGCGCGAGGAAGGCCCCCACAAACGACAACGGCAGTGAGGCCATGATCGCCACCGGCTGCACGAAACTCGCGAACTGCGAGGCGAGAATGAGATAGATGAAAATGATCGCGAGGCCCATGGCGGCCAGCGTTTCCATGAAGGTCTCGTTCAGCTGCTCCTGCGAGCCGCCAACGCTGAAACGGTAGCCTCGCGGCAGCTGCGTCTCGGCCACGAGCTTCTGCACATCCTTGCCCACGTCGCCCGAGGCACGGCCATCGGCACGCATATAGAGCGACACACGGCGTTGCAGATCAAGCCGCTTCAACTGCGGTGGCGACGTTGTCTGCACAAGCTCCGCGACCTGGCGCAGGGGCACCAGCACCGGCAAACCCTGCGGATCAAGCCTGCCGCTCGCCAGGTAGAGCCCGCCGAGATCGGTGGTCTCGCGGCGCGCCTCGGCCGGCAACCGAACGACGACGTCGTAGTTCTGTCCATCCGGCGCCAGCCAGTGACTGATCTTGTCGCCACCCACCAGCACGCGAAGCGCACGACCGATACGCTCGACATCGAGGCCGAGGTCATTGGCGAGCTCCCGATCAACACGCACCGCCACCGTGGGATTGGTGCCACGCTCACTGCTGTTCAGATCGGCGACACCGGGGATCTTCGCGATCTTTTCCATCATCTCGTTGGCAATGGCCGTGAGCCGCTCCTGATCGGGGCCGAGGATCGAAAGCGAGATGGCGTCGTTCCAGCCCACCTGGAGCTTCACGCCCGCGATGCGCTGGATCCGCGCTCTCACCACCCGCTCGACCTCCTGCTGGCTCAGGTCACGGTCCGAGCGAGGCACCAGGCGGACGTTGAGACGCGCGTGATTGCGGCCCTCGAAGGTGCCGATCTCGGCAGACACCAGTTCCACCTCGGGGATTTCCTTCAGCCCACGCTCTACCTGCGCGGTCTTGGCATCGGTGTACTGCAGGCTCGAGCCAATGGGCATCTCGAGGCGCAGCGACAGGAAGCTCTCGTCGCCCTCGGGAAAAAACTCGGTGCCAATCAGGGGCAGGATCATCAGGCTGGAAACGAACACGCCAGCTGCGCTCCAGAGAACGAGCCCGCGGTTGGAGACGGTGCCAAGCTCACGCCAGTCCCGCCGCGCCACCGCACGCACGATGCCAAACACCGGCAGGTACACGCGGCGACGTTCGTCGCGGAGCGACCAGTCGAGGGCGCGGCCATAAAGACGATGCAGGGCCTCGACGCCCTCCTCCACCCGGTCCATCAGCCGGCCGAGCCGCGGCATCCGCGCGAAGCGCTTCTCCACCGGATCGTGCCACACGGAGGAGAGCATGGGATCGAGCGTTAAGCTCACAAACAGCGAGACCATCACCGCCACTGTGATCGTGATACCGAACTGGAAGAAATAGCGCCCGATCATGCCGTCCATGAAGGCCACGGGCACAAAGACCGCCACGATGGCGAAGGTGGTGGCCATCACGGCGAGCCCGATCTCCTCGGTGCCGTCTCGCGAAGCATCATGGTGGCTCTTGCCCATCCCCAGATGCCGCACGATGTTCTCGCGCACCACGATCGCGTCGTCGATCAGCAAACCGATGCACAGGCTCAATGCCATCAACGTGATCATGTTCAGCGTGAAGCCGAAGGCATGTATGGCAATGAAGGTGGCGATCACGGAGATCGGCAGCGTGAGCCCGGTGATGACGGTGGAGCGCCACGAGTGCAGAAACAGGAACACGATCAGCACGGTGAGTATCGCGCCTTCGAGAATCGTTTCCTTTACCCCCGCAAGCGAGGCCTTTACAAACTCCGCGTTGGACTGAACGGTGACAATGCGCACATCTTCCGGCAGCCGTGCCTGCAGTTCCGCGACGGCTTTCTGCACACCCTCGCCGATCTCGACGACGTTGGAGCCCTGCACCTTGAACACCGAGAGTCCCAGCGCAGGCTTCCCGTCGATCCGCGCGAGCGATTCAGGCTCGGCTTCGCCGTCAATGATCTCCGCCACCTGGTCGAGGTGCACGGGCAGCCCGCCTTGCTGCAGATACACGGCATTCCCGCGCGTGGTGACGATGATGCGGCCGAAGTCGCGGGGATTCCGGATGCGGCCCTCCACGCGCACCATCTGTTCGGCATCACCCATCTTGATGTTGCCCGCGGGCAGGTCGCGGTTGGCGCGCTGGATCGCGGCCACCACCTCGTCGACACCCACACCGTAACTGCGCATCTGCTCGGGCTTGAGCTGGACCTGGATCTGGCGGGGCACACCGCCGCTCACGGTCACGTTGCCCACGCCGGGCGCGGTCTGCAGGCGCTTGATGATCACCTGCTCGACGATGTTCGAGATTTCCCGCAGGGGTCTCTCGGAGGAATACACCGCCAGGTCGACGATGGGCTGCTGGTTTTCGTCTTCCATCGAGCGGGTGACGCGCGGTGCCATCACCTCGCGCGGGAAGCTCGGCATCAGGTCGGCGATCTTGTCGCGGATTTCCTGCGTCGCCACCACCGGATCGGCCGACATGCGGAACTCGACCCACATATAGGCGCCGCCCTCGCGCGCCGTGGCATAGATGTGGTCGACGCCGCTCACGGTGTTGATCACGTTCTCGATGGGGCGCACCACGTCGTTCTCCACCGCATCGGGGGAGGCGCCGGGGTAGTCGATCATCACCGAGACCATCGGCGGCGTGATGTCGGGCATCTGCTCCACGGGCAGACGCACATAGGCAAAGATCCCGAGGACGAGGATCGCCACCATCACCATGGTGGCGAACACGGGCTGGCGAATACTGGTGCGGGTGATCCACATAGTGCGGTTCCTTCGCGTGACTCAGTCGAGGGCGCCGGCGGGGCCGGAGGCGGGCAATTGAACCGGCGTGCCGGGATCGAGCGAACCGATGCGCACGGCGAGGAGCTTCTCGCCTTCCGCAAGGCCGGAGCGGATCTCGACCATGCGGTCCTGTGTGGCGACCAGCCCCAGGGTGACGGGACGACGCTGCACCCTGCCGTCCTCGATCACCATCACATAGTCGAGTCCGGCCTCGTTGATGATGGCAGTGGAGGGCACCGCGATGGCAGGCTCGCCCTGCTCGATCAGCAGCGCGCCCTGGGCGAACATGCCGTCGCGCAGGCGGCCGTCGACGTTGTCGAGCGAGAGGTAGAGCAGCACCAGCCGCGAGCCCTGCTCGGCGGCGGGGCTCACACGCTGAAGCGTCGCGCTGAACTCCTCGCCACCGTAGCCATCCACCCGCAGGCTCGCGCGCTGCCCGGGTTTGACCATGGGGATCTCGGCTGCCGGGGCTGCGGCCTGCAACTCCATGTGACTGAGGTCCACGAGTTCGAAGAGCGGGGCGTCAGGCGAGACCTTGCCGCCAGGGTGCTGGAAGCGACGCGCAACCACGGCGTCGAAGGGGGCACGCACCACCGCGTCCTGCAGATCGATCTCGACCAGACGCAACTGCGCCACGGCGAGTTTCTGCGAGGCGATGGCCGCGTCGTAGAGGCTCTTGCGGGTATCGAGCTCGTTCTGCGCCAGCACTTTCTTCTCGAACAGGCGCTTGCTGTTCTCGAAATTGAGGCGGGAGATCTCCAGATCCGCGGAGGCCTTGTCGCGGGCAGCGCGCGCGCTCGCAACCTGCGCTTCGAGACTGCGCGTGTCGACGCGTGCGAGCGCCGCACCGGCCGCGACGCGCTCACCCTCCCGGAACATCACCTCCAGCACCTCGCCCGACACCCGCGAGCGCACGGTGGTCTTCAGCATCGAGGTGACGGTGCCGGACACCGGCAAGCGCCTCACCAGCGCTTTGCGGGTGGCCGTCGCCACTTCTGCGGGCACCAGCTCCATCACGGGTTGGCTGTCAGCCTGTAC
>Ga0068876_10003157_pt1 | contig 11931 bp, 11 predicted proteins | sample NOAtaG_6_FD_66442 | JGI IMG/M metagenome (GOLD analysis project Ga0068876, IMG submission 66442) | Freshwater lake microbial communities from Lake Erie, under a cyanobacterial bloom - NOAA_Erie_Diel5S_2200h metaG | ecosystem: Environmental > Aquatic > Freshwater > Lake | place: USA: Ohio, Lake... | reverse complement strand
CCATGGGCGGCACGCCGGGCGCCGGAGCCGGGGCGCCGGCGGGTGGCGGCTCACCGATGCAGCGCCGAGGCAAGAAGACCAAGCGGGGGGCCGTCGATCAGGAAGCGGTGTCGGCGAACATCTCCAAGACCATGACGGCGCTGCGTGGCGCGCCGACCCGCGGTCGTCCGGGCCGGCGGTTTGGGGCCGAGGCGCGCGAGGAGATGGAAGCGCAGCGTGCCGCCGCGGCGGAGCGCGAGCGCAAGACCGTTCGCGTCAACGAGTTCATCACGGTCTCCGAGCTGGCCCAGATCCTCGGGATCTCCGCCACGCAGATCGTGGGCTTCGCGTTCAAGTCGCTCGGATTGATGGTGACCATCAACCAGCGGCTCGACTTCGACCAGATCGAGCTGATTGCCGGCGAGTTCGGCTTCCAGGCGGTCAAGGAAAGCGATTACGCGGCCGACGTGGCCGATCAGGAAGAGGCCGATCGCGACGAGGATCTCCGGCCGCGGCCGCCGGTCGTCACCATCATGGGCCATGTCGACCACGGCAAGACGTCGCTGCTCGACTACATCCGCAAGGCCAACGTGGTCGCGGGCGAGGCGGGCGGCATCACGCAGCACATCGGTGCGTATCACGTCGAGGTGCCGGGCGGGCGCACCATCACCTTCCTCGACACGCCGGGCCACGAGGCCTTCACGGCCATGCGGGCCCGCGGCGCCCAGGTCACCGATATCGTGGTGATCGTCATCGCGGCCGATGACCAGGTCATGCCGCAGACGGTGGAAGCCATCTCCCACGCCAAGAGCGCGGGGGTGCCGATCATTGTCGCGATCAACAAGATCGACCTGCCGTCGGCCAACGTACCGAAGGTCAAGCAGGATCTGTTGCAGCATGACGTGATTCTCGAGGAGTTCGGCGGCACGGTGCTCCACTCGGAGATCTCCGCCAAGAAGGGCACCGGGGTGCCCGCGTTGCTCGATCAGGTCCTGCTGCAGTCGGACATCCTCGAGCTCAAGGCCAACCCGGACCGCCGGGCCACCGGCTCCGTGGTTGAGGCACAGCTGGATCAGGGGAAGGGGCCGGTGGCCACCGTCCTCGTGCAGAACGGGACGCTCAAGGTGGGCGACGACTTCATCTGCGGCATCCACTCGGGGCGCGTGCGCGCCATGCTCGACGAGCGGGGCAAGCAGGTCAAGATGGCCGGGCCCGCGATCCCGGTGCAGATCCTCGGGCTCACCGGCGTCCCCATGGCGGGCGATCAGCTGCTCGTGGTCGATGATGCCACAGCCGCCCGCGAGATCGCGCAGCGCCGCGAGCGGCTCGATCGCGAGGCGAAGAGCCGCCGGACCACCCGGGGCGTCGTGTCGCTCGAGGACTTCATGTCGCAGGCACAGGCCGGCCAGAAGCGCCAGCTGCGCCTCGTCATCAAGGCCGACCAGGGCGGTCCGGCGGAAGCCCTGGCCGATGCGCTCCAGCAACTGTCCAACAACGAAGTCCAGGTGGAGATCATCCACCGGGCGGTCGGGGCCATTGCCGAGAGCGACATCCTGCTCGCCAAGGCGTCGGGGGCCATCATCATCGGCTTCCACGTGCGCCCCGACAACAATGCCCGCTCGGCCGCCGAGCGCGAGGGCGTCGAGATCAAGCTGTACCGCATCATTTACGAGGCGGTGGCCGACGTGAAGGCGGCGCTCGAGGGGATGCTGCGTCCCGAGGAGCGCGAGGTGGTGTACGGCGAGGCCGAGGTGCGCGAAACCTTCAAGGTGGCGCGCGTCGGGACGATCGCTGGGTGCAGCGTCCGGTCCGGCACCATCAACCGCAAGGGCCGGATGCGCATCATCCGCGATGGCATCGAGATCTACGACGGCGCCATCGCGTCGCTCCGCCGGTTCAAGGACGACGTCAACGAGGTCAAGGAAGGGTACGAGTGCGGTATCGGGATCGAGAACTTCAACGATCTCAAGATCGGGGATGTCTTCGAGTGCTACCGTACGGAGGAGGTCGCCCGGACTCTCGACCAGACCACGCGAGGATGAGGAGCCATGGGCGAACCGCGGCGTCCTGACCGCGTCGCCGAGGCGATCCGGGAGGAAGTGGCCACGTTCCTGTCCGAAGGCGTCAAGGATCCGCGGATCCGCGCCTTCGTGACGGTGACGGGGGTGGAGGTCACGCGGGATCTCCGCCATGCCACGGTGTTCGTGAGCCTCATGGGTGAGACCGCCGATCAGGCGTCGACCATGGAGGGGCTGGGCAGCGTCGCCAGCCATCTCCGCTCCCGGCTTGGCAAATCGCTCCGGCTCCGTTCCGCGCCGGAAATCCATTTCCGCACCGATGAGAGCGTGGCGCGGGCCTCGCGCATCGAGCAGCTGCTCGCCCAAGTGCGTGACGGCGGGACCGCTGGCTGACCCGTCGCTCGGCGGGCTCGTCCTCGTGGACAAACCTGCCGGCGTCACATCGCACGACGTGGTCGCCGTGGTGCGTCGGGCGGCCCGTACGCGCCGTGTGGGGCATGCTGGTACCCTCGACCCGTTTGCCACCGGCCTGTTGGTGCTGGCGGTGGGGCCGGCGACTCGCCTGTTGGCGCATCTGGATGGGGAGCCAAAGGTCTACGAGGCCACCATCCGGTTCGGTTGGGAAACGGACACCGACGATGCCACCGGTATCCCGGCTCGTGCTGCGCCCCCCCCGCCCGACGACCTGCTCGAAGAGCCCAATCACCCGCTTCGCGTGGCTGCCGAGATGGCACTCACGGGGATGCTGTCCCAACGGCCGCCGTCGTTCTCCGCCAAGCATGTGGACGGCGTCCGGGCTTATGACTTGGCGCGGCGTGGCGATCTCGTGGAGCTGCCGGCCGTTCCGGTCACGGTGTTTGGCTGGCGTTGGCTTGGTGGGCGATCGTCGGAGGTCGATGTCGAGATCCGATGTGGGGCGGGGACCTATATCCGATCGCTCGCGCGTGACCTTGGGCGACGGCTCGGCAGTGCAGCCCATTGTTCCCGGCTGCGACGCGTGGCGAGTGGCCCGCTGTCGGTGACGGACGCCATACCGATGGGGGATCTGGTGCCGGGAAGCCTGACGGATGGAACGCATGCCGTACGGTCGCCCCTCGGGGCCCTGGGGCACCTCGCGCGAGAGGAACTGTCGGAAGCCCAGCTGGCGGCGGTCGGGCAGGGGCGGAGCCTCCCGGCGTCCGCCCCAGGCGCGGCTGGCGATCGCGGCGTGCTGGTCCACGGGGGGGAGGTCGTGGCCATTGCCGAGCGGCTGGCAGACGACCGATGGCAACCACGGGTCGTGTTGCGCGGAGCGGCGGCATGACGGGTGGTGACGCGCCGCTGCCGATGGCGGGCGGCTCCGTGCTCACGGTGGGCACCTTCGACGGGCTGCATCGGGGACATCAGGACGTGCTGTCACGACTTGTGGCACAGGCGGCGCGCGAATCGCTCCCCAGCCTCGTGGTCACCTTCGAGCCGCATCCTCTGCAAGTCGTCAACCCGTCGGCGGCGCCTCAGCTGCTTACGCTCCACCACGAGAAGCTGGAGCTATTCGCCCAGTCCGGCGTGGACTATGTCGTGGTGCTCCCGTTCACACCGTGGCTGGCCGCCCTCGAAGCCTCCGCCTTCGTCGACACCGTGCTGCTGGATCGGTTTTCGCTTCGTCACCTGCTTGTCGGGCATGACCATGGCTTTGGCCGTGGTCGGCTGGGTGACAGCGAGGTCTTGCGGGCCCTCGGGGAAAGCCGAGGCTTTCGGGTCACGGTGCTGGATCCCGTGCAGGGGGCGGGTGGGCATCCGGTGAGCTCCACCGCGATCCGCCGGGCCATCGCGGGGGGGGACCTCGACCGGGCGGCCGGGGCCCTCGGCCGCCCCTACAGCGTCTCCGGGACGGTGGTCCGTGGGGACCAGCGTGGGAGGACCTTGGGTTTCCCGACGCTGAATCTCTCATCCGTACCGGCCGCCAAGCTGCTCCCGCCGGACGGGGTCTATGCCGTACGGGTCCAGCTGCCTGAGGGGGAGTTTGGCGGGATGCTCAATCTTGGCCCCCGGCCCACCGTCGGAGACCCGGTCCGCCGGATCGAAACCCACGTCTTTGACGCCAGCGGTGACTGGTACGGGGCTCCCGTTCGGTTGGACTTCGTCCGGTATCTTCGGGGCGTCCGGCCCTTTGCCGGGTTGTCGGCCCTGCAGGCCCAGTTGGCTGCCGACGAAGAGGCCGCGCGGGAGGCGTTGTCGGCTCGACCGGCATGAGGGGGCTGGCTACCGCCAGCGGTGCCATACTTCTAAGTTTTTGGGCTTGGCGCACTTCGCGCTTTCTCGGCCTCCCGCACCGCGGGGGCCTCGGCATTCCCCTTGGCCACCGGCATCGATGGCGAACCTGAAGTACCGCGTCCTGCTCATCGCAGCGCTCTTTGCGGCCTCCGTGTGGGCCCTGTTTCCGCGTACGGTCGTGGAGCGGGTCAAGCGTGATGGCGTCTTCGTGTATGACACGGTGCAGCGCGTCCCGCTGAAGCGCGGCCTGGACCTCCAGGGCGGCATGCACCTGACCCTCGAAATCGACGAGTCGAAGCAGTCGGTGGCCAACAAGAGCGAGGCGCTCGACCGCGCGCTCAAGGTGGTGCGCCAGCGCATCGACGAGTTCGGCGTATCGGAGCCGGTCGTCCAGAAAGCGGGCGAAGACCGGATCATCGTGGAGCTCCCCGGCATCGACGATGCCGAGCGCGCCGAGGATGTCGTGCAGAAGTCGGCGTTCCTCGAGTTCCAGATCACGGACGAGACGCAGGCGCTCGAGCGCGCCGTGGCCCGTCTGGACGAAATCGCCAAGGCCCAGGGGATTCAGGTCGCGGCGGCAGCCACTGCCGATTCAGGCAAGGCGCCGACGATGGCAAGCGCCCTGCTGACCCAGACCGATTCGACCAAGAAGGACACGACCGTGGCTGGGACCACGGCGGACAGCGCGGCGAAGCCGCCGGCGCCTCCCGTGGGTGGGTTGTTCTCCAGCAACATCCAGCCCGGGCAGATCCCCGGGCAGTACATCGTACCGGAGAAGGCGTTTCCCGCCATCGATGCGGCGCTGCGGAATCCCGCCGTGCTCGCGGCCGTTCCGCCGGGCAAGGTCATCCGGTGGGGCGTGGACTCGCTGGGGAGCGGCACGGAGCGCTTCCGGGCGTTTTACGTGCTCGATGCCCGCCCCATCATCACGGGAGAAGTGCTCACCGACGCACGCCCCAATACCGATCCGGTCGAGGGCAACGTGGTGCAGTTCACCCTCAATAACGAGGGCGCCCGCCGCTTCAAGACCGAGACGGGCAAGCACGTCAAGGACAACATGGCGATCGTGCTTGATCAGAAGGTGATCACGGCGCCCACGTTGCAGAGCGCGATCGGGCGGAACGGTCAGATCACGCTGGGCGGCGGGTCCCTCCAGGCGGCCCAGGACCTGGCCCTCGTCCTCCGCGCCGGCGCCCTCCCTGTTCCGCTCAAGGTCGCGGAAGTCCGTGAAATCGGTGCCAGCCTCGGTCAGGACTCCATCAACAAGGGGCTGCTGTCCCTGGTGGTGGCAGTCGTGCTGGTCATCGCCATCATGATCGGCTATTACCGGTTCGCCGGGGCCCTCGCCGTCCTCGCCCTCGTGCTCTACCTCGCCTACACGCTGGCCATGCTGGCCGGCTTCCAGGCGGTGCTCACCCTCCCGGGGCTCGCCGGCTTCGTCCTGTCGGTTGGTATCGCGGTCGACGCCAACGTGCTGATCTTCGAGCGCATCCGCGAGGAACTGGACGCTGGCAAATCGGTGCGCATGGCCATCGAGGAGGGTTTCCGGCACGCCATGAGTGCCATTGTCGATACGTCCGTGGCGACCATCCTGTCCGGCATGGTGCTCTACCAGTACGGGACCGGCCCGGTGCGCGGCTTCGCCGTGACGCTCATCGCCGGACTCGTGGCCTCGCTGTTCACGGCCATCTTCGTGAGCAAGACCTTCTTCCTGCTCTGGCTCGACCGCTCGCGCGGTACCCAGACGCTGAGCATCTGAGGACCGCATGCTGCGCATCTTTCACAAGACGAACTACGGCTTCATCCGCTGGTGGCGTGTGGCGGCCGGTCTCACGATCGCCTTCATCGCGGCCGGACTGGTGACCTTCGGGATCACGGGTGGCGTGAACTACAGTATCGAGTTCACGGGCGGAACGCTCATGCAGGTGCAGTTCAAGGAGGCCCCGGATGTGGCCAAGGTCCGCTCCACCCTGGATGCCGCCGGCATTACCGGTGCCGAGATTCAGCAGTTCGGCTCGGCCACCGAGTACACCATCCGGGCGCGTGACGAAAAGCAGGTAGAGGCGCAGGCGGCCGGTGCCGAGGGGGTGTCCAAGGCCATCGGTGCGGCACTCGATCAGGCCTTCGGACAGGGGAACGTGACGATCGTGCGCACGGAGGCGGTCGGACCGCGCGTGGGGGCCGAGCTCCGCTCTGGCGCGGCCACGGCGATGCTCATCGCCTCGCTCTTCACGCTGATCTACCTCGCCATCCGCTTCGACTGGCGTTTCGGCATGGCCGCCGTGCTCTCCACCTCGCACGACATCCTCGTCACCTTCGCGTTCATCAAGCTGCTGAACATCGAGGTGTCGCTCACGGTCGTGGCCGCCATCCTGACCCTGCTCGGGTATTCGGCCAACGATACGATCATCATCTTCGATCGCGTCCGTGAGAATCTGAAGAAGGGAGCCAAGGGACAATCCCTGTCGGGCATTCTGGATCGCTCGATCAACGAGACACTTCCTCGCTCGATCATGACGCACGCCACCACGCTGGCCGCCACCGTGGCGCTGCTGGTGTTGGCGGGTGAGGTGATCCGCCCCTTCGCCATGGTCATGGCGTTCGGTGTCTTCGTGGCCACCTTCTCGTCGATCTACGTGGCGGGGCCCATTCTCCTCTGGATCGAGTCGAAGTACCCGCGCGAGGCCGGTGCTAAGGGGCGTGCGGCGCTGGCCGAGCAGGCGCCAGTGCGCGGTGGGCGTCCCGCGACGGCCCGCTGATTGGGTACCACGAGCGCCGGCGGCGTCTCCTCGGGGACGGGGCCTGCGCTCGCATTTGCGGATAGCCATGTGCATCTGGCCGATGCGGCATTTGCCGAAGAGGTCGATGCGGTGATCGTCAGGGCGCGTGCCTCGGGGGCACGGGCCCTGGTGTGCATCGGGGAGTCACCCACGGTCGCCCGGCGCGCCAGGCAGCTGGCCGAAACGCATCCGGGAGTGGTCTTCCACACCTGCGGCCGGCATCCGCATGAGGCCGGTCACTGGGACCAGGCGGCAGATCCGGAAGCGATCCGGGAGGCCGTGGCGGCAGGTGCGGTGGCAGTGGGGGAGTGCGTGCTCGACTACCACTACGACCACGCGCCAAGAGCCACCCAGCGCGCCGTGCTGGCTGCCCAGGTGGCGCTCGCGGCCGAGTTGGGGCGACCCATCGTGTTGCATACGCGGGATGCCGAGGATGACACGCGTGACCTCTTGCGGGATGCCGCCTCGGCGGGGGTCCGTGGCGTGCTCCACTGCTTCACCGGCAGTACGGAGCTCGCCGCCGCGGGACTCGACGCCGGATGGTACGTCTCCTTCAGCGGCATCATCACCTTCCGCACCTGGACCAACGAGGCCGTCTTGCAGATGGTCCCGGCCGATCGCCTGCTGGTGGAGTCGGATGCGCCGTATCTTGCGCCGGTCCCGTACCGAGGGAAGCGGAATGAGTCGGCGTGGGTTGCGCTGACGTTGGCGCGCCTGGCGGCGGTACGGGGCAGCGCACCGGACCAGCTGGCCGCCGAGACCCTTCGCAACTGTTGCGAGCTGTTCGGTCTGTCCATTCTTTCCTCCTCACCCTTCCCGGACGCCTCCGATGTCGATTGAGCTGCTCCATACCGACCACGCCCCCAAGGCCATCGGGCCCTATGCGCAAGCCACGAGGGCCAACGGCTTCCTGTTCACCGCCGGTCAGATTCCCCTCGATCCGGTGACCATGGAAGTCGTCGCCGGTGATGTGACGGCGCAGACGGAGCAGGTCCTGAAGAATCTGTCGGCCGTGCTGTCCGCCGCCGGCTGCGGGTGGGGGGATGTGGTGAAGACCACCTGCTTTCTCCGCACCATGGAGGACTTCGCCGCCATGAATGCGGTCTACGCCCGGGTGCTGGGGCAGGCCACGCCGGCACGCTCGACCGTGGCCGTCGCCGGTCTCCCGCGGAATGTGAGCGTGGAAATCGAGTTGGTGGCGGTGCTCCCCGGGTGATCCTCGGGTCGAACGTGCCGGTATCGATCGTCGTGACGCGTCACGTTCAGCGTCTCGCCGTGGCGCTGCTGGTCCTGGGGGCGCCCTCGGTTGGCGTTGCCCAGTTCGTTGGGCCGCCGCCTTCAACAGCCGATTCGGCCAAGGCGGGAAGACCGGCGCGTCCGCTGCCGCCATCCGCGGTGGCGGCGCGCGCCCGCTTTCGTCCGCCGCTGACCCCACGGCGTGCCTTCATCTACTCCGCCATGATACCGGGGCTCGGGCAGTCCCGTCTCGATCGCGGGACGGCAGGAGCCCTGTTCGCGAGCATCGAGCTGGCCAGCCTCGTCATGGTACGACGGAGCCTGGCCGATTGGCGCGAGGCCAAGCGGTTTCAGGCCGACACCCTTCCGGCCGATTTCACACTGCCAAGCGATGGGAAACCGGTCCCCAGTGGACAGATCATCAGCCGCTACAGCGCGGATCTCGTGAGAACCCGTCGGCTGCATCTCGAAGACTGGTTGGCCGTGGTGGCGTTCACGCACCTCTTTGCCGGGGCGGAAGCATTCGTCTCGGCTCAGCTCTGGGACAGCCCGGTGGACCTGAGCGCCGTCCCTACCAGATCCGGTGTGGGGATCGTGGCGTCCATCCCCTTCCCGGGGCGCTAGCGGGTTCCCGGGTAGACCACGCGGGCCAGCTGATTCGCCGAACCCGTTCGGTCCCACTGCCAGCGCGAGACGGACTCGTCGTCGATCACGAGATACTGCCGATCGAGATACCATGCACCGGCGTTGCCGTAGGCGCCGCGGCCCGCGGGGCAGAGCATGGGGACGTGTGAATGGCCATGCAGGACCAACCGTGGTCCCTCTGATTGCTCGAGGTGGGAGGTGCCCACCGCCAGCAATCCGCGCCCGCCGTCGACCGCACGCCCCTTCCGGCTGGTGGCCGACGACGCCAGCGCCAGCGCCGATGCCCAGTCCGGGTGGAGCCAGCCGTATGCCCGAATGGCCCACGGATGACGCAACAGCCAGCGAAGACGCCGATACCGGGCATCTTCGACCGCACGGAGCCCGTCGCCGTGGGCGAGCAGCGCATCCCAGGCGCCAATTGGGCCGCGCCAGGGATCCAGCGTGTACCGGGCCCCCGTCTTCTCCGCCAGCAGGTCGCCCCCCCAGCAATCGTGATTGCCGCCGATCCAGAGCACGGGGATCCCGTCATCAGTGAGATCGGCCAGGGCCGAAAGCACACGGAAGCCCGTCTGCGGCATGACGTGGCGCCAGGCGAACCAGAAGTCGAACAGGTCGCCCATGATCACGAGACTGCGCATGCCGGCCGGCCGCGCCCGCAGCAGACCGAGCAGGTCACGTTCCGCGTCCGGCGGCGCGATGCCGAGATGGACGTCTCCGATGACGAGGGCAGGGGCGGGGAGCACGCAGGCAGTCTACCACCGCCGGTGAGCCGCCACAAACCGGGCTATCTTCCGGCATGCCGTTTGAGACCGTTTCCGAGTTCCGCGTCCGGTACGCCGAGACTGACCAGATGGGGGTGGTGTATCACGCCAACTATCTCGTCTGGTGCGAGATCGGCCGCACGGATTTCATCCGCACGGCGGGTCGCTCGTACGCGGAGCTCGAGCGTGAGGGGGTGCTGCTGGCCGTCACGGAGGCGCAGCTCCGCTTCCGCGCGTCGGCACGCTACGACGACCTGGTGAGGGTGCGCACGTCGATCGAGTCGGTCGGCTCCCGGGGGATGACCTTTCGCTACCGGATCGAGCGGGTCGCGGATGCGGTGGTGCTCGTGACGGCGAGTACGTCCTTGGTGTCGTTGCGTCCGGATGGGCGCCCGACGGCGCTTCCGGCGCCGTTGCGTGAGTGGCTCGAGGCGAATGGCAAGGCCTAGGCGGCCTCGCGGGAGGCGGAGTGCCGTCCTCCGGTGGATCCGGGCAGGCGCCATCCTCGTCATGGTGGCCTGCGGGGGGACGCCCCAGCGCCCGACGCCGGTTCCGGAGCCCGTGCCGGAGGACCCGGGTGTCCGCCGGGATGCCCGCTTGCTGGCCATGCTCGACACGCGGGCCCCCGACACCCTGTTGATCGATGCCTTGCTGCTCGATCCCGATCCGGCGCGTCGCGCCCGGGCCGCCTTGGCCATCGGGCAGGGGCTCGTGAGGGCCCGGATCCCCCGGGCGCGCGTGCTGCTGGTCGATGGGGATACCGGCGTAGCGGCGAATGCCGCTTATGCGCTGGGGCTCGCGCGCGATACCGGCGGAGTCGAGGCGCTGGAGCGGGCCGTAATTGGCGCGCCGGACGTCGTGGCTCGCGAGGCCGCGTGGGCGCTGGGGGAGATCGGCGAACGGGCCCGCCCGTCGCTGCGACGACTGCTTGGCGCCGGCGTGCCTTGGCCGCTCTCGGCGAGTCCGGCGGCCGCGCGCGCTCCCGCAATCCGGAGCGCGGTGCTGCTGGCCACGGGTCGGCTCGAGCCTGCTCCGGCGCAGGACCTCACGCCGTGGCTGCGCGATCCGGCCGTGGACGTAGTGCGGGCGGCGGCCTATGTCATCGGCCGGCAGGCACTCGCGGCGGGGGCCCGGGCGGCGTTCGCGCTTCGCGCGCATCCGGACGACGAGGTCCGGCAACATGTGGCGCGGACCATGACGGCGGCGGCGGTCGGCGACTCGCTTCGGCCTCTCGCCCGGGTGGCGCTGCGGGCGCTCCTGCAGGACGCCGATGAACGGGTCCGCATCAACGCGGCGCGGAGTGCGGCCACGCATGGCACGATGCTGATCGAGGAGCTTTCGCTGCGTCTGTGGGATCCCGTCGCGAATGTCCGCGTGGCGACGGTCGAGGGTCTCGGAGATGTCTACGGCATGGATACCACGCGGTGGCAGCGCGCCTGGGACGCCGACACGACTCGGCATGTGCGACAGCTCCTGTTGGGGCACATTCGACGCCTGCGGGTGCCGGTCGCGGTCGGCATCGAGCAGGTCTGGAGCGTGCATCCCGACTGGCGGTATCGGCTCGCCGCCATCGGCACCGGCGAGCGGACCCCGATCGACTCCGCGACCAGGGCATTGGCCACCCGGTTGTCGGCAGACTCCAATCCCCGGGTCCAGCGGCAGGCACGGATCCGTCTTGGTGATCGATCAGGCGCGGGTCCCGGCGTAACGCTGCCGCCTCCGGCGCCCGGTCGACCGATGACGGAGTACGAATCCATCGTCCGGGATCTCGTGAATCGCGTGACGCCCATACGGGCCGTCGTCGAGACGGAGCGGGGCGCCATCACGCTCGAGCTCTTCGCCCGCGAGGCGCCGCTCATCGTGGAATCCTTTCTCCGCCTCGCGAACGCTGGAGCCTACGGCAATACCGTGTTTCACCGCGTGGTACCGAACTTCGTGGTTCAGGATGGGGATATCACCCCGGATGGATCGGGGCGGGGGACCTTCCGCCTGCGCGAGAGCTTCACGCGGCGCCGGCACGGTCGCGGGTGTCTCGGGCTGGCCACCTCGGGGCCGGATACGGGCGGGAGCCAGTATTACCTCTGTCACTCGGCGCAGCCGCATCTGGACGGGCGGTACACCGTGTTCGGCGAGGTGATCGATGGCTTCGACGTCATGGATCGACTGCTCCAGGGTGATCGTGTGCTGTCGGTACGCGTGCCGTGAGCATGCGTCGAGTCCGTCGCCAGATCGGTGGCGGGTGGCTGACGGGGGCCCTCG
>Ga0068876_10003153_pt1 | contig 11937 bp, 6 predicted proteins | sample NOAtaG_6_FD_66442 | JGI IMG/M metagenome (GOLD analysis project Ga0068876, IMG submission 66442) | Freshwater lake microbial communities from Lake Erie, under a cyanobacterial bloom - NOAA_Erie_Diel5S_2200h metaG | ecosystem: Environmental > Aquatic > Freshwater > Lake | place: USA: Ohio, Lake... | reverse complement strand
ATACAGGCTGATGATGTAGGATATGGTCAGGTGAATGAGCTTACAGGTGAACTGGAGAATGCTATTCCTAAATACTATACATACGACTTTACACGTGGTGAGGATGGTGTTAATGACTTTTCTGATGTAAGTGAAGACATCTTCAAGAACATGATTCTCTATATTAATCATATGGAGAAGTACAAGTATCTGTCTGAGGTGGAAGATCAATTGCAGCTAGTTAAAACTATTGAAACCTTCAAAGGCTATCTTGCTACAAACAATAATGGTGAGATAGTATATGTAGATAGTAAACCTGACATTAAATCTGAAGGACAGTCTACTAGTGAAGGCAATGCTAAGATATTTAATGACTTCCTCAGGGCCCTGTTGTATGAACAGAAGTATCCTCTGTCTGATAGTGATACACCACTTGGTGTAGGTAAGGTGATGAACTTTATCAAAGGTGCTGTTAATAGTGTGGCTGGTAGAGAGGTATTTAAACCTGAAGAGAATCCATCTGCAACATCTCTGGTGAAAACTATGGATGCTGCAAACAGAGCATTCCAACTTAAAACATTAGGACTTGAGTTTATATCTGGTGCTGTGAACGCATTTGGTGGTAACATCCAGATTGCTACACAGGCTGGTAACTACTTCAAGGCTAGAGAGATGTTAGCTAACGAGGTAAAACTTGTTGGAAACAGATTTAAGAATGATGAAGAGCGTGATATGTTCCTTCAGTTGGTTGACACATTCATGCCTCTTAAAGATGATCCTACATATGATGAGCTTAAGAAAGCTGGTCTTACCACTCTAACAAGAGGTAGTTTCTCAGACTTCCTTATGGTATTCATGAGAGAACCAGAACAGCACATTGAGAAATCCATATTCCTTACTCTCCTGGACAACATGATGGTGGAGGATGGAAAGATCGTAAGCATTCGTGAGTTTGTCAAGAGGAAGTATAAAGATCGTTATGATTCAGCCTCTAGGTACAAAGAGGTGACTCCTAAGATAGATGAGGAAATAGAAGAGCTTAAGAAGACTAGATCTATCAACGCTATTAAGAAGCTAGAAGATGGCAAACTTGTCATCCCAGGACTTGATCTATCTAATACTACTGAGCTTCAACGTCTCACTAATCTCACTAGACGTATCTCTAGGAATGCTACAGGTAACCTAGCTGATAGTGATCTCAATCGTATGGGAATGAACATCTGGACCAAGTCTATGATGATCTTCAAGAACTGGATCCCTAAGCTTGTAGATACACGCTTTGGAGAGTTCAGAAAGGTGAGTGATGACTTCTCTGTAGAGATTGGAGAGGATGGTCTAACCACTGGAGAGAAATATGATATAGGACGTATTAGACTTTTTGCATATGTACTGGGTACATCTATTAGAGATAGATCAGCTAACATCTATAACATATTGAGTCTCAACGACAAAGGACTTGCTGTTCTAGATAAGATGTATGAGGAGTTTGCTGAACAGTACCAAAAACGTACAGGTAAACCTCTAGAGATGGATAGAGATGAGTTCATAGATATGGTTAGAACCAACCTCAGGAACCAGGTGAAAGAACTTTCTATTCTTATGTCTATGTTTGGTGCTATGTTTGCCCTTGGATTTGCTGCTCCAGATGATGACGATGATAGAGCTGATAAGAACTTCCACAGATATGCCCAAAGAGTGATAGACAAGTTCATTGGGGAACTTTCCTTCTTCTACAACCCTGCTGAGTTCCAAAAGATCTTAAGTGGATCTATGTTCCCAGCCATTGGTATCTTCTCAGATATAGGAAGATTTACAAATCACATCATGATGGAAATGACAGGAATAGACACCTCTAATCCTGACCTATCTGCAGACCAGGTGAGAGAGAAAGCACAGCCTATAAAGAACCTTGGTAAAATGTTCCCTATAACTAAATCTCTGTTTACTTATGGTGGTATACTAGACGCTGACTTTGCTAAAGAATTTGATATCACCATCCAGAAAGAAAGCAGGAGATGATAGCTATATTATGTCAGCTATTTATTTATAACTCATTGAAAATACATTATTAACAACTAATTTTGCTAATATGCGTACTGCTGCTATTTGCCCAACATGTGCTGTGTTTGAGAATGCTCTTTGCATCCTCTACAACGGTGACTATTTGACTAACATCGATGTGAACCCCCTTGACTCTCTGGAGGTTGCGCTAGAGAAGATTAATGACAATCTGGTTCCTGTAACAGGAACTGGTGCTCCTACAGCTGGAGCCATCTATCTCGGCCAGCTCTATGTGAGAACATCTGGGGCTAAGAACCTATACTATGCCCAAACTACAGGCACAGGTGCCTTGGATTGGAGAATTGTCCTTTCTGTAGGTTACACAGGAGCTCCTGAGTATGCAAACAATTCTGATGCTATAGCCAACGGTCTTCTTGTTGGTCAGGTTTATCGCACAGGCGATGTATTGAAAATCGTACATTAATTTATCCAATGAACGTACTACCCTCTATACTGAATTACGACAATTCTGGTACATCAGGGAGTGCAGGCACGTCAGGTGCTTGTTACACTTCTCCTGTTAGTGAAGAAATTGTATATACACCACCATCACCTGCAACAGAGGGTCAATCCTTTCTGTCAAAGCTTTTCTCATATAATAATAATTGTTCCACCTGTGATTCTTCTTCTGGACCAGCTCCTGTTATTTGTGGTGCTGAGCCATGTCCTATTATATTAAACGCACAATGTGTTTTCTATGAAGGACCTAATCTTATTTACACAGGAATCAATACAAATGACACTGTTCAAGAAGCTTTTGAAAAAATAGAGGCATTCTTTGCTTCTGGTGCTGTAGCTACATCAGGAACTAGTGGTAGTTCAGGTAGCAGTGGGTCAAGTGGTTCGTCTGGTAGTGCAGGAACATCTGGAACCTCTGGTAGTACTGGTACTAGTGGTACCTCTGGAACAAGTGGAACTAGTGGTACTAGTGGTACGTCAGGTAGTAGTGGTAGTAATGGTTCTTCTGGAACTTCTGGTACATCTTCAACAAGCGGTACCTCAGGTAGTTCAGGGACAAATGGAACTGGAGGTACTTCTGGTACTTCTGGTACGTCAGCAACTAGCGGAACAAGTGGTACTACGGGAACTAGTGGAACTAGTGGAACCAGTGGATCATCAGGTACGTCTGGAACTGATGGTAGTGATGGAACATCAGGTACATCAGGCTCATCAGGCAGTAGTGGAACGAGTTCAACATCAGGAACTTCAGGTTCAAGTGGTACCTCAGGAACCTCTGCAACTAGTGGAAGTTCAGGTACTTCTGGGACATCTGGAACAAATGGTTCAGCAGGAACTAGCGGTACGTCAGGCACCTCAGCAACATCAGGTACTTCTGGAAGCAGTGGAACTGATGGGACAGGAGGAACTAGTGGAACCAGTGGTACAAGTGCTACAAGTGGTAGTTCTGGAACCTCAGGCAGTTCTGGTTCAAGCGGAACTTCTGGATCATCTGCAACTAGTGGTACAAGCGGGACTGACGGAACTGGAGGAACCAGTGGAACTGACGGAACTAGTGGGTCTAGCGGAACTTCTGGCTCTAGTGGAAGTAGTGGTAGCTCAGGAACTACAGGAACATCAGGCACATCTGGTAGCTCTGGCTCCTCAGGTCAAAATGGTGTATCTGGAGGATTGGTATACTACCTAAACCAATCATTAAATACTAGTAGTGCGATAGGCACTCCTACATATAAGCAGTGGTCTGGCACTCCCACAGGTGGTGCAGAACAAACAGTGGTGACAAGTGTTGCAGGTAGTACAAGAACTCTAATTGCTACATATGCTACAGACTCAAATCAACCAGGAGTAACACTTCTTCCTTCTGGTCTTTGGGCATGGGTGAACCACTTCTCAATAGATGCTAATGTCACCATGCAGGTGGATGTAGAGCTTTACAAATGTGACTCTACAGGTGGAAGTGTGGTGCTTCTTGGAACCACCAACCTTGACACCGAGGTGATGACCACCAACACCATTAAGGAGTTTTTCACAGACTTATTCCTTCCTCAGACAGCAGTTCTTGCTACAGATAGACTTTATTGTCAAATATACGCACAGCACTCAGGAGCTGGAAATCAAAACATTACATTCTATACAGAAGGAACAAGTAACTACTCATACGCACAAACCACATTCACCCCTCCTTCTGGTACATCAGGTACTAGTGGTGTAAACGGTACTTCTGGATCATCAGGCACTTCAGGTACAACAGGAACGTCTGGTACAACAGGAACCTCTGGCACATCAGGTGTTGATGGATCAAGTGGTACAACAGGTACAAGCGGTACTAGTGGAACCACAGGAACATCTGGAACCACAGGTACGTCTGGTACAAGTGGTACATCAGCAACCTCAGGATCTAGTGGTACATCAGGTAGTTCAGGCTCCTCTGGAACAGCAGGTACATCAGCTACAGATGGAACTGGTGGTACATCAGGAACAAGCGGCTCCTCTGGTAGCTCAGGATCAGCTGGCACTAGTGGTACAGCAGGTAGCCCAGGTACATCAGGTACCTCTGGGTCTAGCGGTACATCAGGATCCAGTGGTACATCAGGAAGCACAGGAACAAGCGGTACAACAGGTACTTCTGGTACTAGCGGAGTGTCAGGCTCTTCTGGTACAAGTGGTGTGAATGGAACCTCTGGTACCTCTGGTACTTCTGGAACCTCTGGCACTGCTGGTAGTTCAGGCACAGCTGGTTCTTCAGGAACAAGCGGTACATCTGGCACAGCAGGTACAAATGGTAGTCCAGGAACAAGTGGGACTAGTGGCTCATCAGGTACAGCTGGATCAAGTGGAACATCTGGTGCTGGTACAATTAGTGGTACAGTAAATTATGTAGCTAAATTTACGCCTAATAGCACTACTGTCGGTGTTAGTCAAATCTTTGATAATGGAACTAATGTTGGTATAGGAACTACAAGTCCTACAAATAAAATACAAATAGAGAATAGTATAGCAACGACATATTCATCAAGCAATACTCTTGCTGGTGGTGTTATTGCATATATAAAAAATTCATCAACTACTAATTCTACGGATGCGACAATAAGAATTGAGACAACGGGAGCAGGCAACTTGGCAGCTGCATCAATAAGTGCAGTGCATACTGGTAGTGGTTCAAGTGCTTTAACATTTGGAACGAGATTAAATTCAAACGATGTAACTGAACGCCTCCGTCTTGATGCCTCCGGCAACCTCGGATTGGGAGTTACACCGAGTGCGTGGGATGGAGTTTTGAAAGCAATGCAAATTCATACCAGCGTATTTACTGGACAAATAGGTAATAATACTACAAGAATTGGAACAAACTGGTATTATAATAGTGGGTTCAAATACATAGGTACAGGTACTGCTGAAAGGTACGACATGGCTGATGGTGCTCATTATTGGTTCACCGCCCCATCCGGCACTGCAGGAAACGCAATCACGTTCACCCAAGCAATGACGTTAACCGCCTCCGGCAACCTCGGATTGGGAGTAACACCAAGTGCGTGGGGAAGTGGATATACTGCTTTGCAGATAGAAAATACAGGCTTTATGGCTGATGCAGATAGGATATGGATGTATGCAAATGGGTACTTTAATGGTACAAGTAATTTATATATTCAGAATGGTTTTGCATCAAGATACTATCAAGCTAGTGGTCAGCATATTTGGGACACCGCCCCCTCCGGCACCGCAGGAAACGCCATCACGTTCACCCAAGCAATGACGCTTGATGCGAGTGGGCGGTTGGGGATTGGCACAACTGCCCCAGCTGCTCCCTTGCAAGTTGCTGCAACTGGAGTTGCAGCTTATGGCACAATAGGTATTCGTGGCACATCTGCGCATGTTGGATTTAGAACTGCTGCGGATGCTTTTAAAGGGTGGGTAGGATATTTTGATAGTGCAACACATGGTAGTGATGTAAACTTAAACATCGTAACTGGTTATAATGTTTCAAGTAATATCGTTTTTAAAACAAATGGAGATACTGGTGAAGCAATGCGCATCACCTCCGCTGGTCGCTTACTATTAGGCACCACCACCGACAATACAGTAGATCGGTTGCAAATAGCGGGGAGTGTGAAATCAACGGGAAACATCGTTTCAAATGGAGGCAGTTTCTTTACTAATGACAATGGACGATACGGATGGGGTGCCGGTAGTACCTATATGGATGGGGATGCCGCTAATGGGTATGTAAGATTTTTTACAGCCGGCTCCGAACGCATGAGAATAACAAGCGGCGGCAACGTAGGTATAGGAGTGACACCGAGTGCGTGGAATTTTTTTACTGCTATGCAGATTGGAAATACATCTTATGCTACTTTTGCAAATCGTGTTTATATTGGGTCAAATTGGTATTTTGGGACTGGTGATAAATATATTGCATCAGACTATGCAACATTATATCAACAAGCAAGTGGAGAGCATAAATGGTACAACGCACCTTCCGGTGTTGCCGGAAATACCATAGGTTTCACACAGGCCATGACGCTTAACGCTAATGGGAATTTGGGGATTGGTACGACTTTACCTTCTGCCCCATTAACAGTATTAGCAAATGCAAGTGCAGTTAATGCAAGGTTTTTGGGTAGAAGTTCTGACGGTTTTGCTTTTTTAACATTTAGAAATAATGCAGATAATGCTACCAATGGAGAGATAGGAATAAGTGATGCACAAAATATGTTATTTTACGCAGGCGGAAGCGAACGCATGAGAATAACGAGTGGTGGGGAGGTATACATAGCAGGTACAACAGATCAGGGTGCGTATAATTTGCAAGTAAACGGCACCGGTGTTTGGGGTGCGGGTGCATATGTAAATGGATCAGATATACGATTAAAAGAAAATATCAGTCCAATAAAAACGGCTTTGGAGTATGTCAATAAAATGAACCCGATTAGCTTTAAATACAAAGAATCTTATTCTAAAGATCAAAACATTCAACCAGGTTTTATTGCACAAGAATTGAAAGAATTATTTAAAGATGAAATTTGGGTAAATGGTATTGTTAGCGAGGGAACGGATTATTTAAACGTAGCATATCAAAACATTATACCATTACTTACCAAAGCCATTCAAGAGCAACAAATACAAATTGAAAATTTAAAAAGTAAATTAAATTAACATGAATACAATTCAATTCAATCTCTCAAGTCCGCTACCTTACTTGAATACGCAAATTACAAAAGGTAGTTTTATCGTGTCTTATCCTAGTGGCTTGTCTTACTGGCAGCTAGAGGATGAGAAAGGTAAAGTATTAGATGGCAATTACACATTTAGCCAAGAAACTTTAAGCCAGTGGACAGACTCAGACGATGTACTGATCGATGCTTTGTTAGAAGCAGAGCCTTGGATAGTGAAGTAATATAAAATAAATAAACAATGAGTACTAAACAATGGGTAGTTAGTCAATTAGATTGCATCCCACAAGAAGGAGATTATACAGATGTTGTAGTTATTGTCCATTGGCGCAGAATAGCTACAGAGATAGTAGAAGGAAAAGATTACTTTGCTGATGTTTATGGAACACAAAGTTTTAGTTCTGAGGACATTCAAGACTTTACTCCATACGACGAGCTTACTTTTGATCAAGTTTGTGGATGGTTAGATTCATCATTAGATGTTGTTACAATTGATGAGAGTCTTGACCGACAGATTGAAAACCAGATTAATCCACCTATAGTTTCGCCTCCACTTCCATGGAGCACACCTACTACATCTAGAAATAATTTGTTGGAGTAGAATAAAAACCTGTATATTTGTAAAAATAAAATATGTTATGGAAAAGAAAACCCTCAAGTTATCTGAATTCTATCAGCTTGAAGCTGAGTTAAATGGTGTTATAAACCAGCAAACAGGGGAAAAACTTTCTCAAGGACTACTCTCACAAAAACTTCCTCTCAATATTAAATATTGGCTAAATGATATGGCTAAGAAGGTGAAAGAACAGAAGGATGAGTGTGAAGTTCTTAAAGATGAAATCATTAAAAAATATGGAGAAGAGAAGGATGGAATAGTGCAAATAAAAATGACTGTCAAGGATGATAACGATAATGATGTTATTAATCCAGCATTTGTTTCTTTCCAGAATGAATTTCAAAAGCTCCTTACTGAGGAAAGAGAGTTAGAATATAAACAATTGAAACTCAGTGATATAGGAAATATTGAAACTGAAGATAGCTATGATTTATTCTTTTCTCTACTTAATGTTGAGGAGATGTAACATTTTATCTATCACTTGTTTTGAAGAAATACTCCTATGACATTCAAATTGTCTAGGGGTATTTTTATTTACAGGACACCAGTTCCAGTCTCCTCTATCAAACTTATAATCAGCACTATTCCAGCATCCATGACATACATTCTTATTTGTTATGCGTACGCACTCAAACTCATGATGATCATCTGTAAAATTGGCTATCATAACAACAGGTTTTTTCATTGCCCATGCTAACCAGCTAAGTCCACTAGAAAGTCCTATAAAGAACTCACTGCAAGATATGGCATCCATAGTGTTCTGCATACTCTTATCATCTAGAGGTTCACAGTTATCAAAAGGATTGTTTTCTAGTGATATATTAATCACTCTATATCCTTTATCATGTAGAAAGTTTATCACTTCTTGCCAACCTTCTCTGGTCCAGAATTTACAGCCTGCTGTAGAGTTGGTGGCTATTGTAACAATTTTACCATCAAATTTGTTACAAGGGATATGGTTAATACGTGGTCTAAGTTCTTGATAATCAAGACCTAAGATGTTAGTAGCTGTCTGTTGCAGAGGGATGGTATTTGGCAAAGCTGGTTCCTTGTCTGAATTGTAAAACCATCCAATATTATACATACCAAAAATATCTTCAACCTTTTGACCAGGCTCGATAAACTCCAGTTCTGGATAGACATCTTTAAATAAGAAGTTCTTAAATGTACTCACTATTACATGGCAATTATGTTTCTTCTTAAACTCAAGTGCATAGGGCATCCATGCTATTGTGTCTCCTAATGATTTGCTATCAAATGCTATGTAAACACGTTTTCCTGTATAGTCTAGTGTATAATTATAATAAGGTTTGCCATCCTTCCAAATCCTAATATTCCATTTTGTGTACCATCTTCTATCAAGCTTCACCCAGTTTTGTACACCTATTACACTATCAAAATGACAAACTCCTTTCTCATCATAATACCTCACCTCAAACTTGCTTTTAGAGCTGCCCTTGATTTCAAGGAATGGTTCCATAATAAAATAGTGAGAAATAGTTACATGTTCATTTGATTGGATTGGTTTATTTACCACCTCCTGATACAAAGAAATATGGGATTGGGCAAAATTATTACTTTCTGGTATAGTGTATTTAACAGGATTTTTTAAGGCCTGATAAATCTGTTCTTTAAGATTTGACGAATCTAAATCTATAATATAATCCGTAAACATGTTTTCATATTGAGGAAGATTACGAGCTATAATAGGTATTCCAAATCCTATAGCTTCTCTAATCACTAGAGGATTACATTCAAATATACTATTAAATAGGAAAACATCACATCCTTTCATAAAGCTAGCAACATCATCTCTTTCTCCCCATACATGTACATTAGGTGGTACATCTTTCATAATCGGTTCCCAGTAGTGTTGGAAATTTCCAGCTTGATTTCCTACAAAATGAAAATTCACATCTGGCATCTGTCTAGCTAGTTCTACAGCTTCCTTCTGATTCTTGCCAGGAGTCCATAGTCCTACATTCAACACATGATAACCCTCACCAAAATTAAATGCTACAGCATCCTTTTTCTCTATAGGATATTCTATAACATATTTAGGAGAAGGCATGTTGGCAAATGTCTTATTATGATGGGGAGTGCAAAAAGCATATGCATCTGGATGATAACGCTTCTCCACATCTGGTTTAAAGACAATATTATGACAGGTTTCTATCATACTCCATGTTCTATCTGTAGCATACAGAGCCTCTCTTAATGGTTCAGGCCAGTTGTTCCAGCCATCTTCCACCATCTCTTCTACATGTACAACATTAATTTTGTTATTCTTTATAATGTCTATAAGTTCCATCTTATCCTCTCCAAGTGTCCAGAAGTTACTAACCAGCTGTTTTATCTGATTCTTCTGCACTACAAAGTGATCGCTGTGATTGGCATACTCCACTACATAAATGTCTATGTTTGTATTCTGCAAACTTTGTATTCTCTTCAAAAGGAAGGCAGGCATTCCACCTGTAGATAAATGTGGTGCTACAAATAACACTCTTAAATGTTTCTTCTGGCGTTCTATCATTCTGTACATAGTAATAGCATCTTTCTCTCCATGATAGAATAATAGTTGTTTCTTAACAGCGGGAGTCGTTACAAAATGACTTATGTGTTTCTTGTACCCAGCAAACTCCACCTTGTTCACCATATCCAGTGAACCATTTATATAGATGTATGGTAGACCATTAAGAGCTTTCCACTTCCACAAAAGCACATTAACTATAGTTTCCTCGTGATATGGAGCATAATATTGTGGATTTTGTAAAACCTTTGGATGATTACACATCCACCACCACTCATCCAAGAACTCTTTACACCATTGACCAGCCACAAAATATCCTGTTTGTCTATACTTTTCTCTAATAGACTGATCTACACCAAACAACTCACATGCTGGATGCTCTAAAGATGTAGACATATCATCTCTACTATCTACACCACCTCTACCATTATTTATCATCCAGTCATATATACCTTCTACAAAATAGGGGTAGATAGATTTCTCTGGAAAATACTTAAATATGGTGTCAACATGTTTAGTGGCTACACTGTCACTATCTACATAGGCCACAATTTTAGCATATTTTAATGCATCTTTTATAATAACTGGACGTTGTATAAGAATGTTGTATATATCACTGCTAGCTCTGTTGATATATTTTTCTTGCTCAGGATTTATTATATTACATTTCCAATTGATTGTAATAGCTCCATTTATTTCTGTCTCTGAGTTTAGCATATAGACAATTATGGGAACGTCACTCACGTTCTTGATACTGTCTATACAGGCCTGTATGGTACTTTTATAGCTTTCTGTTCCATAAAGCACGTAAGCTTTTTCCCATTTCTCCTCTTTTATAATGTAATATCCATACCACTGATTATCATACAGTTTTACAAGACTTGGGTATCTATCTGCCATTACATCTGGTGTCAGATCTGGCTGGTGATGAGTTTCATATTTATTTCCATACTCATCCCCATCTTGAGGCATCATGTATGGAATAGCTACCAGACATTGGATTTCTAAAAAGTGTATATTTTTTATAAGACGCTGAGCATCTTCTGTAGACAAATGTTCTAGAACATCTCCTAGAATAATGAAATCATAATCCTTTATGTCAAACTCGCATATGTCTTTTATATAAACATTATCATATTTAGCTCTTAAATTAAACTCATCTACATAAGGAGCCCACACCTCGACAGCATCTATTCTATATCCTAAATCTTTTAGTAAATCTGAATATGTGCCCTGCCCAGGCCCTACATCTAATATTCTTTTGCTAGTAGGAATATTGTCTATAAACCATTGTTTTATGTCAGATTTAAAGAAGGAATAGCTATTTGGCATAACTTACTGATATTGTAGACAAAGGTAAAAAAAGATTTGGTAGTTTCAAAATAATTTCATAGATTTGCCCCTCTCGGTTTTCTATACCTAATTACATACACGCTGGTCCCTTTTTCAAGGGATTGGCGTGTTTTATTTTAACCCCAGCCCATGTAAATCCGATGGAAACATTATTTGAAGAACAAGTAAAATCAGAATTAAAAAGTATGGACCAGCGTCTGTATGATATGGAGGAGAAAATTGTCTCCATAGACACTAAACTTACACAGGTTGTGGACGCTATCTTGGGA
>Ga0068876_10003142_pt1 | contig 11955 bp, 12 predicted proteins | sample NOAtaG_6_FD_66442 | JGI IMG/M metagenome (GOLD analysis project Ga0068876, IMG submission 66442) | Freshwater lake microbial communities from Lake Erie, under a cyanobacterial bloom - NOAA_Erie_Diel5S_2200h metaG | ecosystem: Environmental > Aquatic > Freshwater > Lake | place: USA: Ohio, Lake... | reverse complement strand
TTTGATACTGCTGCCGCTGCCGTTACATTTAGTTTTGCGCGCAATGTGGTATCAGTTGTTTTTATTGGCTGCGAATACGTTGCAGAAAGTCCCTGCCCGCGTTTGTTGTAATTCATGAAATAACTGTTGGGGCGAACAGTGAAAAAATCTCCCGCAATTAACTTCGCCTGACGCGAAGACAATTGAATGTACACACGATCAAACTCCTGTAACTGTTGTGTAGTTCCATCAGGTTGAATAGGAAGATTATCATCGGTTGCCACCATCATCAAATCGAGATTATCGGTGAGCTTTCCGTTCAATTGCAAATTCAAACTGGAGTTGACGCTGATATCGCGATTATTGCCAAAGGAAATTCCCCGCGACAAATTCCCGCTCTTGTTCAAACCTCCCATTGCAAAAGGATCTTCCTGCTTCACATCTCGGGGGTTGTACACAAACGGGTTCACGCGATTTCCCGGACGTGTCGTCATTCCTTCCATGTCTTTATGACTGCGCACTTGCGTAAACGAAAAAGGGAAAACGGCATAGCGCACGGTTATCGAATCCGGTAAAGGCTGCATTTGCAAGATGAGCATTGCGCGAAAAGCATCGAAGTTGTACCTCGCAGAATCCAATACCGTTCCGTGGTGTGTAACAGAAAATGTTCCGGCCTGAATGCTTAACGAATCCAGAACAAGTGTGTCGTTATTAACCGCAATTGTCTTGTTACGCCACGACGCAGGAGTTTGAGCGCGAAGAGTTACTCCCGCGAAAAACAGACATAGCCAGCAACACAGTACAATGAGCTTTTTCAAACTTTTAAAGGTACTAAACGCAATTCAGTCTGTTCGCGCGTTTCCGATTGCGTCCTGAATTCAACATCTTTGCAGCACCCGCAATTTTAAACAACGTCAAATGACCAAGAAAATTATATCCTATAACGTTAACGGCATTCGCGCAGCCCTTACCAAAGGCTGGCTGAATTGGCTACAGCAAGAAAATCCTGATATCGTCTGCTTACAGGAAATCAAAGCACATCCGGAACAACTAGATATCAATGTTTTTACTGAAGCCGGATATCCGCATTGTTATTGGTTTCCTGCAGAGAAGAAAGGATATAGCGGCGTAGCCATTCTGTGCAAAGAGCAACCGGACAACATTGTGGTAGGATGCAATCATCCGGAATACGATTTTGAAGGTCGCGTGCTGCGCGCCGACTTTGGAGACATTTCTGTCATCAGCGCCTATTTTCCATCCGGCACAACCGGGGATGAACGTCAGGCATTTAAGTATCGTTTTCTCGATTATTTCGATGAATTTGTGGCGGAATTGAAGAAAAAACGCCCTAATCTGATCATTTGTGGCGATTATAACATCTGTCACCAAGCTCTCGACATTCACAATCCGGTGAGCAATGCCAAGTCGAGCGGATTCCTTCCAGAAGAGCGCGCATGGATCGGAAAATTCATCGATTCCGGCTTTATCGATTCCTTCCGCCATTTTAACAAAGAGCCGCATCACTATACTTGGTGGACGTTTCGGGCAAATGCACGTGCAAAAAATTTGGGCTGGCGCATCGACTACCAAATGGTAAGCAAACCATTGGAAAAACGTCTGAAAGGCGCAGGAATACTGCCCGAAATCGTGCATTCCGACCATTGTCCTGTTTACTGCAATGTGAAATTTTAGACGTATGCGGGCAGTAAATCGCCACAAAGCCCTTGCAAACTGATTTTTTCCTTATTTTAGGCGCATTATTGCCCTAAATAAACGCTAAGGAATTATGAGAAAATTGACCACAGGATTTGTTGTGCCTGTTGTGGCAGCAGCAATTATGGTAAGTGTTGTTGGATGCGGAGGCGGAGAGCAAGGACCGGGATCAACTAAGGAAGCCAAGGGTGGCGTTAGCTACGGCGGCGTTTTCCGCATGAATGAAACCGAAGATTTTCGTACCCTTTACCCGTTAAATATCGTTGAAGTTGTGGGTCACCGCATTGGTTCTCAGGTTTACGAAGGTTTAACAAAATTCAATCAGAAAGATTTATCTATTATGCCCGGCCTGGCTACACGCTGGGACGAATTGGACAGCTCAACACGATTTGTGTTCTACCTGCGTAAAGGCGTCAAGTTTCATGATGATGCTTGTTTTGCAGATGGCAAAGGTCGCGAGGTAACTGCCAAAGACGTGAAGTTTTGCTTCGATAAATTGTGTGAAGCAACTCCAACAAACCAACAGTTCAGCAACACTTTTAAAGATCGCGTTGTAGGCGCGAATGACTCTTACGACAAAAAATCTAAAGGCGTTTCCGGAGTTACTATTACCAGTGATTCTACTATCGAAGTGAAATTGACGCATCCAATGCCGAACTTCCCTTCTATTCTTGCTACTCAAGGTTGCTGGATTTATCCGGAAGAAGCATTGACCAAGTACGGCGACGAAATGCGCATCCGCTGCGTAGGTACAGGTCCGTTTAAAATTAAGAGTATCAAAGAAGGCGAATCGGTTATTCTTGATCGCAACCCGAACTACTGGATGTTCGATCAGTTCGGAAATCAATTGCCATACCTCGACATCGTTCAGTTCAAATTCATTAAAGACAAGCGTTCAGAAATTATCGCGTTCCGCAATCAGGAATTGGATATGGTGTTCCGTTTGCCTGTTGAAATGGCGAAAGATATCATGGGCGAATTGGATCAGGCCAAGCAGAACGGTGCCAACTTCGTATTGCAGTCTGCTCCTGCTATGAGCTTGACGTATTACGGCTTCCAGCACAAACTGGCACCATTTGATAACGCGAAAGTGCGCATGGCGTTTAACTATGCCATCAATCGTCAGTACATCTGCGACAAAGTGTTAAACGGTGATGCAACTCCTGCGATTTACGGAATTGTGCCTCCAAGCATTCCTAATTATGATCACAAAGGTGTAACAGGTTTCACTTACGATCCTGATCGCGCGAAAAAATTGATGGCAGAAGCCGGATTCCCGAATGGAAAAGGTTTCCCTGAAATTACTATGCAAATCAACAGCGGTGGTGGCGATCGTAACACGATGACTGCCGAGTACATTAAGAAGCAGTTGGAAGAAGTATTAGGCATCGTAGTGAAAATCGACATCATTCCTTTTGCTCAACACTTGGAAGCATTGGAAACAGGAAAAGCATTGTTCTGGAGAACAGGTTGGGTAGCAGATTATCCGGATCCGGAAACGTTCCTGACTACGTTATACAGCCAGCACATTCCTGCAGAATTAAACACGCGTTCATCCATGAACTCTGTTCGTTATTCCAGCACACAATTCGATTCTGCATTCGTTGCGGCGGTGCGTGAGGCTGACCCTACAAAACGTAACGCATTGTATTTACGTGCTGATCAAATTGCGATGAACGACGCGGCAATCATGCCAATTTATTACGAGCAAAATGATCGCCTGGTGCATCGCAACGTTCGCAACTTCGATATCAATGCCATGGAATACCGCGACATGACTGCGGTTTGGATTGACAAAGGTGAAGGCAAAAAAGATTCTGCGAAATAAGCTGAATACATACAACGCAAAGCTCCGACGAACATCGGAGCTTTTTTTATGCCGTTTGTCGCATCAAAATACGTTTTGCTACAGGCAGTAATGTTTCCTGAATAGGAATGCTGAGATTCGTTTCTACCGCATAAACTGCGGGATTCGGCAATTCCGGAGAACAGCGTATCAATTCCATTTTAATCGCATTCCATGTATTGGAAATATTCAACTTCCATCGATTGACAAAAGTTGTATGCACCGCGCGCCAGCGATCATCAGCCTTTTCGAATAACTTCATCATGTAACGATAAGCATCAACATGATGATCACCGGAACGCAGCAACAGATAACCTTCTCCTTTCATCAGCGGAATCAATCCCACTTCTCGCCACTCCAAATGCTCTTCTACAAACTCGTACAGCTGTTTACCGTCTTCGGTTCCTTTCGCCAGCATTGGAATAGAGTAGTCGAGAATTTCAGACAACTGTTCTATTCCCGCATGATTCAGGTGCGATTGATCACGCACGACTTTGCCTGACTTTAAATCCAACCCGGTAATGCTACCGTGCAACTGTTCTTCCAGTTGGCGCTTTTCCTTTTGCAACTGCAAGGCATAACGATAGTGCCCGATAATATCTGCCAATGCGGGATACAAGCAAACTTTGGAGAAATCGTCCGATACACTTTGCAAATAATCGAGCAATACGTACTTCTTGTATTCCGGATCTAAAGTGTATTCCGTTATCCAGTCTTTATTCAAATTTCGCATAACGAGGCATCATTTTTGTACCTCTTTACGCCGTATTCAGATTCAGGGTTTCGTTAAAAATCACCAAAACATCGTTGATAACTTCAACACGAACGAACCATGAATTGCTTGAAGCACAATATCTTTGAACAAACAAGAAGAAGTCCCATGACCAAAACATTAGTCCTTGCCACCTTAGTAATCGCATCAGTATTTGCTGCGTGTGTGCCTGCGAGAAAATACGAAGAAGAAAAAGCGAAGCGCGAAACCGCTGAAGCAGAATTGGCTAAAACAAAAGCTGCTAATGCCGATTACGAAACAAAAAATGCAGAACTGGATCGTCAGGTTACTGAAAACAAACGCCAGATTAAAGGATTGATCGAAGACACCACCGGTTGCGGTATGCGTTATCGTTTATTGACTTTTCAATACAATCAGTTGAATTCCAACTACGAATTGTTGTTGAAACAAAACAAAGAATTGTTGGCGCGTCAGTCGAACGAGAATACTCAGTTGGTTGGAAAATTAAACATGACGCAAGAGCAGTTAATGGCGAAAGAAGATTCCTTGAAGCGCATGGATATTGACTTGAAAAAGCAAAAGCGTTCATTGGATTCGTTGAAGTTAGAACTGAGCAAACGAGAAGCTCGTGTGCAAGAATTGGAACGCGCATTAGCACAGAAAGATTCTGCATTGGTGGCATTGAAGAAAAAAGTAACTGATGCATTAATCACGTTCCAGGGACAAGGTTTAACCGTAACGCAGAAAAACGGAAAGATTTACGTTTCGATGGAAGACAAACTATTGTTCAACACCGGCAGCTACAAAGTAGCACCACAAGGAGAAAAGGCACTCAAGGAAATAGCCAAAGTTCTGGAGCAGAATCCGGATATTACTGTGATGGTGGAAGGACATACTGATGATCAACCGATGAAAGGATCGGGAGAAGTAAAAGACAATTGGGATTTGAGTGTGATGCGTGCAACTTCAGTAACTAAAATTTTGTTGTCCGGCGGAAAGATAGATCCTGCGCGTGTTACAGCGGCAGGTCGTGCAGAGTTTGCTCCTGTTGAAAATGCGAAAACAGAATCAGCTCGCGCTAAAAACCGTCGTACAGAAATTATTCTTACTCCAAAGTTGGACGAAATTTTCAGTGTGTTGAATCAGAATTAATACTAAGCGCGCTTAGTACAAGTGCTATTGGATACCGGTGATTTCGACAGGCTCAATCACCGCTACTCAATAGCGCTTTTTAATTACTACCTATGAAACGATCTCATTTCCTCAAACTCGCTGCATTCTCTGCTGCAGCAACACCCGCCGTTTTGCCGGGAATGACGTTATCACTTAACGGTGCCGGCACTAAAAAACCGAAACGCCTGCAACCCGGAAATACCATTGCCATCACGGCTCCCGCAGGCGCTATTTTTCATCCCGAAAAACTGGAAGTTGCAAAAACAACGTTACAATCTTTGGGACTTACTGTAAAGGTTGGCGCGAGCATCACCAAGCGTAGCGGCTATTTAGCAGGAACCGATGAAGAACGCGCTCAGGAATTAATGGGATTTCTGACAGACCCTGAAGTCCATGGTATCATTGCGGCACGCGGAGGCTGGGGTTGCGCGCGACTACTAAATCATCTTGACTTCACCACGATTCCCGAAACACCAAAAGTGTTGTGCGGCTTCAGCGATCTCACGTTTCTGTTGAACATGTTTCATTCCCAACTCGGTTGGACTACCTTTCACGGACCTGTGGGAATCAACACTTGGTCGCCCGCAACGATAAACAGTTTTAAAGAAATTGTGATGGAAGCTAAAATGCCTGTGTATCATGCAGCAGACGCTACAGTTTATACGGGCGGGCGCGCAGAAGGACGATTGATCGGCGGTAATCTTGCTGTGTTTACAACACTGTTGGGAACCGCGTGGATGCCGAATTTGCAAGATGCCATTTTATTCCTGGAAGAAACCGAAGAAGAACCGTATGCTATTGATCGCATGTTAACGCAATTGCAACAAGCAAATGTGTTGAATCAAGTGAAAGCTGTAGTGTTCGGTTCTTGCAACAAATGTGTAGCAGAAAAACCGGAAGAATCATTCACGTTACATGAAGTAATGCAACATCATTTTTCTAATTTTCGTGTGCCGGTTATCAGCGGTTTCAGCTTCGGGCATACCGTTGATAAAATCACTTTGCCCGTGGGCATCAACGCAAAATTGGATACCAAAATGAAAACATTGCAGTTGTTGGAAAGTGCGGTGGTGTAAAATCTCAGGAAGCCACTTTCGATATTTTCATGTAATTTAAAGGTATGATTACTACTAGACAATCAGAAATCATCAAGTCTACCACACAAAAAGTAAACCCAAAGATGGTAGCCATCTTCGGATCATATGCACGTGGAGAAGAAAATCCGCAGAGTGATTTAGATATTCTTATAGACTTTGATCACACGGTTGATTTACTCCAACTCATAGGATTAGAACAAGAGTTAAGTGAGCTTCTAGGAATTAAGGTTGATCTTGTCACTTATAGATCTGTTCATCACTTGCTAAAACCCCACATTGAAGCTGATTTAATCCGGATTGTATGACAAAAAGTTCATTGATATACCTGGAACACATTCTAGCTTGTATCGAAAAAATCAAGACGTATACTGCTTCATTAGATGAAAAACAATTCCTAGAAAACACGTTAATTCAGGATGCAGTTATTCGAAATTTTGAGGTAATCGGCGAGGCAACTAAAAAAATTGATGACGATTTAAAGTTAAAGTACGCTTCGATCGAATGGAAAAAGATCGCCGGTATGCGAGATAAACTGATTCACGACTACATCGGTGTTGACCTTTGGGCGGTGTGGGCGGTCGTAGAAAAAATTCTCCCGGACTTAGAACTCGAAATCCGCGCAATTCTTCGCCAAGAACGTTAACCTTACTTTCCCTTACTCACCTTCAAATACACCAACAGGAAAATGACACCCATAAACGCCGTAATGCCCAACCAGATGTAAAACATCAAAGCATCGTTACGTTCATTTCCGGTTACTTCAAACAACAAGGCATGTTCCGGAACTTCCAATCCATAATTCGTTTGGAAATAATCGCGCTGCTGCTGGTCCAAACCTTCCCACCACACATTGCGCACTACGCCGGTAAATTCCGTTTGATTCAACACGTTGTTGTATTCCACATCGCTCATTTCATCAAATTCCAATACAACTAACGCGGGTTGGCCTTCCGTCCACTCTTCAGTCACAAGAGGTAACAACACTTTCACCGTTGTAGTCGTCGAACCTTTTCGTGTGGTGGTAGTTGTCTCTTCAATTCCCGCGTCCAGCAACGTTCCTGACAACTTTAAATTTCGCGTGTTAGTTTTACCATCCAGCAATTGCTGCACCGTAGCCGATTCAAATCCCGTATCGAAATAATGAATCATACCCGGAATAAAAATGATACTGATAACAATCGTGATAATTGCGAAGGCTAACATCGCGCCCACTTTTCTCGGATTCGCAATTTTCATTTGAGCCAATGCGTCCTTCTCCGAAAGATGTTGCAAAGACTTGCCCGGTAAACGTTGTTGCAATTCAGTGATCAACTTCTCGAAGCCCTCTTCACCATAGCCCGAATACAATTGCAACTTTTTCACTTTGCCGCTTTCATCGCTAAAAGTAATCATCAGGTTGCGATACTGCTGATCATCGAAAACATAAAAATGCTGGACATTACTCAACAGCGCATTTTTCTTAATGATCGGACCGATCTTACAATGGATACTATAACCATCAATAGTGACCACATTTTTAGCGGTCATGTATTTAAAAACAAATTCTTGCTGTTGCATAAAACTATTTCCAGATTGAAATAATAATGCTCATCATCACCACACTAATCACATGATAACCCGCATCAATTAAAAATAATTTGAAAGATTTGCGGTGATACAAAAAATTCATCGCCATCGGACCAATTGCGAGCCCCACGCCGCACAACAGTCCCACTTTTATTCCGGACACACACTTCGTCGATTGAAAAACAAAGATGATCACCGCCAGGACAACCGCCATAACTGCACCAATAAAAAACGTCGTTCCGAAAATGAGCGGCATTTTCTTTTTATCGTCGTCCGAAACGATAATACCGTGGCCTTCTGCCCAAATTTTAGAAAACAATAAAGGCGAATACCAGATGGCTCCGATAATAAAATACGTAAGTGCCGCGACCGCAATAGCAGCCCAATTGGCATGATCGAGAAATGCTTGTAACATAGTGCGAGGGATTTAGTGATAAGAAAAGTTACGATAAGTTTCCGACGCCGACAAACAATCTCCATTCCATCACGAATTGAAATACTTTACGCGCCGGTGATCAAGAGTTAACAACACTTCCCGGGGCTTTCGACTTACACTCAGTAATTCACGACAAACCCGTCGAATTAGTCAACAAGAACCGAAGTTCTCCGGAAAGATTATTAGCACTGGGTTACAAACTTATTCTAGGGTTAAACTTGGCATCAAATGCAGTTCTGATCATTGCATAAATATTTTTCTTGTCATGAAGTACTTCTATCTACCATTACTAGTTCTGTTAATTGTCGGATGCAAAAATGGCAACCCGGAAATTCCGGATACAGCAATTACGATTGCCGGATCTGAATCAGAACTTCCATTAATTAAAGCGTTCGCGTTGGCTTACCAGAGAGAAAATCCGGAACAACATATCGAAATAAGCGGAGGAGGGTCGAATATCGGCATACACAAATTATTAGCAGGTGAGATTTCGATTGCTAATTCATCGCGCCCTTTATCCATGGATGATCTGGAAGCAGCTGCAACACAAGGCATCAACCTTCGTCAAGTCATGATAGCCCAAGATATTCTGGTCATCATCACTAATCCTTCTGTCGGCATTAACAAACTAAACACCCAAGAAATCGCAGATATATATGAAGGTAGAGTTCGCGATTGGAATCAATTAGGCGGGAATGAAGGCGCAATATATCCCGTAGGTCGCAAAGAAGGGTCGGGCACACGCGAGTACTTCATGACACGACTTGGGGTTAAACACTTCACCACCGCTGCGTTGGAATTTAAATCATATGAAGATATTATCAATTACGTAAGCACAACAAAAGGTGCAGTAGGCTATGTAAGTGCGCGTTTTATATCTAATTCACAAGGTGCGCCAAATTCGAATATCGTTTTATTGGATATAGCAATTCCTGAAATGCCACACTTTTCTCCGCTAGATAAACAGGCCGTAGAATACGGAGACTATCCCCTCACGCGACCATTATACCAGATTTATCGCTGGCCACTCGCAGAGAAAGAACGCCTATTCCTAGAATTTGAACTTTCATCGAAAACACAGGAATTATGCGCTGCTCAAGGCTACCGGGCACTGAACGAAAATCAACGTGAAATTAACAGAAGGCGTTCCGACTTATTTACTCAAAAAAAATAATCACAACTTCACACACACATTCTTCGCTTCAGTAAAAAAGCGTAATGCTTCGAATCCGCCTTCGCGACCAACACCGGAACCTTTTACGCCGCCGAACGGTGTGCGAAGATCACGCAGTAACCAGCAGTTGATCCACACAATGCCGGCATGAAGTTGTTGCGCTACACGATGTGCACGCGTTAAGTTTTGTGTCCACACTGTTGATGCTAATCCGTACATGGTGCTGTTAGCCATCATCAAAACTTCTTCTTCCGTATCAAATGGCATGATGGTAACCACAGGTCCGAAAATTTCTTCCTGATTGGTGCGGCAATTGAACGGCAAACCTTCAATGACTGTTGGAGTAATGTACCAGCCTTCTTTTAAGTCACCTTCCATCACCACGCGATGACCTCCGGTTAACACCGTTCCGCCTTCTTCGCGCGCTAACTGCACATACGATAATACTTTTTCCATGTGTGCCTCCGAAACTACTGCGCCCAATTTCGTCGCATCGTTCGAAGGATCGCCCGGAACTAATTGTTGCACGCGTGCTACAAATGCATCACGGAATTTTTCATATAACGGTCGCTCCACAAAAATGCGAGACCCACATAAACATATTTGTCCCTGATTCGCAAATGATGATTGTACTGTCGTTTTCAGCATCGCATCAAAATCACAATCCGCGAAAATGATGTTCGGATTTTTTCCGCCCAACTCCAACGACAACTTCTTAAACATCGGAGCTGCAGTAGCGGCTAATGCTGCACCTGTTTTCGTTCCGCCCGTAAACGACACGGCTTTAATTTCCGGATGCTCTACGATTGCCTGTCCTGCTTTACCACCAAGCCCGTGCACAATATTCAACACGCCTGCAGGCATTCCTGCTTCTATGCACGCTTTAGATAATAAATACGCCGTCATGGGTGTTACCTCGGAAGGTTTTGCTACCACACAGTTTCCTGCAGCCAACGCCGGTGCAATTTTCCACGTAAACAAATACAACGGCAAATTCCATGGAGAGATGCAGCCGACAACACCAATCGGTTGACGCAACGTATAATTGATCGCTGTGTCTTCCATCGCGTGTGACTCGGAAGCATAATGCATAATCGCAGTTGCAAAAAACTCGAAATTGCTCACCGCTCTTGGAATATCCACAACACGCGCCAACGACACCGGCTTTCCATTGTCTTTAGATTCTGCTTGAGCAAAAGCTTCCAGTTCGCGTTGTACAATTTCTGCAACACGCATCATAATTTTCATGCGCTTCTCTGCAGGTGTCACGGACCAACTTGGAAATGCTGCTTTCGCTGCGTCCACCGCCATCTGAATATCGCGCTGATCCGAATCGGGAATCAGTGAATATACTTTACCCGTTGCCGGATGATAATTATCGATATACGTATTTCCTGTTGGAGGAACCAGTTGACCGTTGATGTAATTCTGAAGTTTTTCCATGATGATTTACAAGAGTTTAAAAATACGAATTCATTCCGCTCCCATCACTCCGCCTCATGTATCACATACGTCACCACGCCCCATACGGCAAAACGCGCTTCCGCCTCTACACGTATATCCTGAAACATGGGGTTCTCGGGATGCAGCACCACACCTGACGCATCTACCAAATAACGCTTCACCGTAAACTCTCCGTCAAGTATGGCCACCACAATATCTCCCGACGCCGGAACTCGCGCACGATCTACCACAAGTATAGCACCATCACGTATACCTGCATCGCGCATCGACTCACCACGTGCACGTATGAAAAAGGTATCTCTCGGATGTTGAACTAAAAATTTATTCAGGTCTATTTCATCACGCGATGCATCGTGTTGCGGAGCCGGTATTCCCGCAGGAATGTATGCATGATAAAACGGATAAACCGCAACGGGCACTACTGACGCAGCGTTTCCCAATAAAGAAAATTGATTCATGTACCACTTCGTTTATAGCCTCACTCCGAATGTGGTCTGCAGGTTAAAAATACCGCATTCGTGACTACGCAGTTCACCGTCATGCGCGAGGAGCATCGATCACCTTAACAATGAATACTTTAGAAGTTATGAACGACGCCCACGGAGATACATCACAGTGATACCTACCAAAGCCAATAGCACTAACGCGCCGGTGACGATGCGTTCAGTGCGACGCGATTGACGTTCTTGCTCCGCTTGTGCAGCTCCTTGTCGCGATTGCCATTCGCGCGCCTTCAACTCCTGTTCCCATAAACTGAATAATTCAGAAGTCGTT
>Ga0068876_10003129_pt1 | contig 11989 bp, 10 predicted proteins | sample NOAtaG_6_FD_66442 | JGI IMG/M metagenome (GOLD analysis project Ga0068876, IMG submission 66442) | Freshwater lake microbial communities from Lake Erie, under a cyanobacterial bloom - NOAA_Erie_Diel5S_2200h metaG | ecosystem: Environmental > Aquatic > Freshwater > Lake | place: USA: Ohio, Lake... | reverse complement strand
AGTGTTTTGGATGGATTGAGGGCAGGGTATCCAGACGCCCGCATCACGCTTTTTCCCGCCAATCCCTTGTCGGCCTTGGGTCAAAGAGCACCTGGAATCTTCAGCGCCGAGCAGGCTCAACGTCTGATTGATGTTTACGACGAAGAGCAGTCTCTCCTCGAACTTGCTGCCCTCATCACCCCTGTCCATGTCTTGAATCCTTCCGCGTTTCAAAACGTATGATCCGCAAGACGGATGCCATCGTGCTGGCCACCCAGAAATTCGGCGACAGCAGCTTGATTTGCACCTTGTACACCAAATTGTTTGGTCGCAAGAATTTCCTCATCAAAGGCTACCGAAGTACCAAAGCCAAAAGTAGGCACAGTTACTTTCAACCCATGTCCATCATTGAGGTGGTGTATTTCCAAAAAGAGGGAAGGGAATTGCAGCTCATCACCGACAGCCATGGGCGACATTTTTTCAAGCGGTTACAAACCGATCCGGTGAGGATTACCTTGGGCATCGTGGTGGTGGATGTGTTTGCCCGCGCCGTCAGGGAAGAGGAGAGAAACGATGGTTTGTTTGGCTTGCTGATGTTGGTTTTGGTGAGTTTGGACGAACTGGATGACAAATTGATCCACGTGTTCATTTGGTATTTGGTGCACCTCACACGATTCTTGGGATTCTCACCCCGCACGGTCTCAGGCCTTGATGCGGATTCGCCCGTTTTTTTCGATTTGAGGGAAGGTGTTTTCGAATCTGCCCCCGCTGTGCGTCCATCAGACAAGTTGTTGTTGCAATTCTTGGGAAGCGACTTGGAGCAAGCGCGCGAATTCAAATTCAGCCAAACGGATAAAAGAGAAATGATCGCGACCCTTTTTCAATACTATCAATGCCATGTTGAGGGCTTCAAAGTGCCTGAAAGCCTGCGGGTTTTGGAAGAGCTGTTTTGATTTTCAACGAGGTACCAAGGCAGTGCTTCTGCTGTATCCTGCGAAAATTCCCAGTTGAGGGGTCATGTTGCTGTGGATGATGACCGGCTCGGCAAACGGATTGAATTGGGTCTCTTCGTAGGCGTTGATGCTCCGTAGGTATCTGAAGTAGTTTTCTGAAGTGTGCAACAATACAATCTCCGCGGTGCCATAGGCAATGTCGTCGTGGTTGACCTTCATCCGGATGCTTCTCCTTCCTCCCTGAAAGCTGTCATCGGTGAAACTCACCACATTTCCGGTGAAGTCACGTTCCATGATGGGGTCGTCCGTGATGAATCCCACCATCATGGTGTAAACTTCCCATTGCCCCGGCACGACCTCTACGGAGTCACTGAGCTGGATACCCGCCACGTAAAAATCATCCGTTGTCCCGGCATCGCTGAAACTGAAAGTGATTTCATCCCACACACCCTCATTGACTGGATCGGGAACACTATCCTGAAAAGTAACATTTTCGATGGCTACCGGGAAGGGTGCCAAATCGTTGCCCTCTACCGTTGGGAAGCCGGATCTGGATGCCTTCAACGTGTAATTCTTTCCCGCAGATGGAATTCGGCTGCCGCGGTACGCTCCGGGGAAGTAATTGCTTGTGAATTGCAAGGTGTCGAATGGCAATCCATCTTCCAACAATACCACCGAAGCATCCGACAAGACTTGGATTTGCGCAGTGTCCTGTAGCTGCTTGCTCACGGATATTTGTGCATAAACAACTGAGTCCGTACTAAAAGTTGAGTTGACCACAATCTGAGGGGTGTGCGGGGGCAGGTCGATTTCAATCACCTGCTCGCATCCGGCAAGCAACACGGCTAGGAGCGACCATGTGAAAAGGGTTGTGATGGCTTTCATGCGGGCATCAGAATTTGGCATGGAACGAAACAGACGGGATGATTGGAAACAGGCTTACCTGCTTCAAGATGGGTTTTCCGGTTCCAAACTCGGTATCCCAGTACAGGAAAAATGGGTTTTGGCGACTGTAGGCATTGTAAATGGAAAAAGACCATGTCCGGCTCCATTTTGCGAATTCCTTGTGGAGGTTTACCCCGAGGTCCAACCGATGATAGGCACGCATCCTGAATCCGTTCCGGTCGGTGACTTGGTCGATTTGTTGCGAAAATCCGAGGGGGGAGTTGATCAAGGGATGCATGCCCAAATAACTGGCAATGGGCAGGGTCACGGCATTGCCAGTGCCGTACACCCAAGTGAGTCCGGCATCCACTTTTTTGGAGAAGGTATGGGTCAGCACCACGCTTAGGTCGTGCCGCCTGTCATATTTGAAAGGAAACACCCTGCCCATATTCAAATCTTCGAATTGGCGGTTGGTCCAAGCCAGGGTGTACCCAATCCAACCGTTGGTTTTCCCTTTTTTCCGTTGAAGCAGCAGTTCCATTCCGTATGCCTGCCCGTTTCCTTGTGTCACGAGGGTCTGCCAATCGGAATTGTCGCTCAAAAAGGCAGCTCCCTCCTTGTACTCCACCAAACCCGTCATGTATTTGTAATAGCCCTCTGCACTAAACTCCAATCCAAGGTCTTGGAAGCTCCTTGAAACACCAATGGCTCCTTGCCAGGCTTGCTGTGGTCGAATGTTGGCAGTCGCAGGCACCCAAAGGTCGGTCGGAAGGCCAACATTCACATTGGTGAGAAGATGCACGTATTGGGCCATGGAGGCGAAGGAACTTTTGAGTGCCCATTTTTCATCGAGGAACATGCGATGGCTGATGCGGGGCTGAATGGAACCATAAGATTTGCCTTCCACAAGAAAAGCCGAAGCATGCAGTCCTGCATTCAACTTGTGCCTACTTCCGATTTTGAAATCGTCCTCCACATACACGCCCAATTCAGTTGCACGAACGATTTGAGCACCAAAAGTGGTGTCGATTTCAAATCCCGGGAATATGATTTCCATGTTGGAAACACCAGGTGTGAAAGTGTGGTGCGTGCCGTATCCTCCAAACCTAACCAAGTGGTTGGGGTTGGCAAACCAATCCAAATCCAACCGGAGGCCGAGGTCTCGGATGCCGGAATCATAGCCCAAAGCAAAGCGGTTGATGGACGTGGTGCCATTGGGTTCGGTGCTGCGGTCGTCCTGTTCTACCCCTATTCCAAAATTGAAATCGGAGTAGGTGGCGGTAAGGTTGCCAAAAAGTTTGTTGTTGAACAGGTGGTTCCACCTCAAGGAGCTGATTTTGTTTCCCCAGCCGAGGTCAAAGCCTGTCGTGGAACTGTAGTCGGTGCCTTGTACAATTTCTTCCCTTTTCTCCTTGAAATAGACCTTGTCTCTTCCGCCGTAGAAGCTCAAAAAAAGGCGGTCGCGGTCACTGAATCGGTGATTGACTTTGCCAACGAAATCATAGAAATAATATCCGCCCCTTGTGGTGCCGTCGGTGGTGGCCATGATGAGGGGTTGGGCCAATACATCGATATAGGTGCGGCGAGCCGAAACCATGAAAGACGTTTTGCCTTTTTGAATGGGGCCTTCCAATGTGAGTTTGCTTGAAACCACCCCGATGCCCGCTTCGCCGTGAAACTCCTGCATGTTGCCTTCCTTGAGGGAGATGTCAAGTACGGAGCTCAGGCGGCCCCCGTATCTGGCCGGAAATCCACCTTTTACCAGATTCACGTTTGAAATGGCGTCGGCCGGAAACACTGAGAAAAAACCAAACAAATGCGATACGTTGTACACGGGTACACCATCGAGCAGGATAAGGTTTTGGTCTGGACCACCGCCCCGCACGTACATGCCGGTGCTGCCCTCATTGCCACTTTTCACGCCCGGCAACAATTGGATGGCCCGAATCAGGTCTACTTCGCCCATGAGGGCTGGCAAGGACTTGATGGTCTCGATCGGCACATCGATGCTGCTCATTTGCGATTGGGAGGAAATGTCCACCGCATCCGTGATTTCAACGGTTTCCACCTCGATGCCTTCCAAGGTCAATCCGAAGTGTACCGTGCTGTCCTTGACCAATCCCAGCTTTGTCGCCGCCGGTTGGTATCCGATGTATTGGCAAACCAAATCCACGCTGTCTCCTTCCAAGGTGACGGAGTAAAAACCATAAGAATTGCTGATTGCCCCCACTTTCCGCACCGGATCGAACACCCTGGCGCCGATGAGTTTCTCACCTGAAGCCGCATCGGTTACATAGCCGCTCACCGTGTGTTTTTGGGTCCAGCCCAGTAAGGGCATCAACATCAACATCAAGATCCAAACGGTTGCCCAGGCGGTTAAAAGGGTCGGTTTGCTCTTTGGGAATGAAATGAGGTGGTCAAGCATGTGCCGAATTTAGGGTTTTCGTTGGTCAGACATTTAGACTTTGGGGTGAAGGTCGGGGGGAGGTCAGCATGGTCGTTGTTATCCGGATTGACCTACTGAATCCATATCCTTGCGCTTCATCCACAATTCCCGGGCTTCCCACAACACCAACATTCCGAGCAGCACGAGATAGGGTGCCAGAAATCTCGGTCGATAGGAGATGTAAACCAAGTGAAACACGATGGGAATCAACAACAAAGGAGCAATGACCAACAATTCGTAGGCATCCCGCCTGCGGTACCAAAGTACGGCGGCCAAAACCAAAGCTAGCCACCAAGTCCACCATAGCGTAGGGAAGTAAATGTTTCCGAACGACAAGCTTTTCCAGATGGTGGGAATCCGGTTTTCCTGTTGGCTCAAATCCACTCCGAAATGGGTGGACATGAGGCTGTCGATGTAACGGTATTCCGACTCGGGGTGGTAATAATGCAAACCGGGGGTGAACCTGTAGTCGATGTAGTTGAGGTGGTGGATGAAATGGAAATTGTCTTGGATGAATCTGGATTCGGCTTCCCAAAAGTGTTTTTGCATGATTTGGGAGGCAGCAGCTCCAAACAGGCTATCGCAGGTGTTGATGCCATAGGTGGGCCGGAAGCCTTTTCGTTCGTAGGAAGCAACGCAGTCTTTGTATCCCAGATAGGTCAATTCACGTCTCAGTTCGCGGTGCATCACGAATTCGCCGTTTGGGTACAAATAGGGGTGGACGTACTGTTTGAATTCAGGGGCATCCACTTCTGTGCTGTCGTACATCGAGGAACTGAAATCCCATCTCACCCGGCCTTCCACCGTGTACAGGTCACCTTGGTTGATGAGGGTTTGGCCGAGGTAGATCAGGGCATACAAGCCAATGAAGGGCATCACGGCCAAGGCAAATCCTTCGATTCTTTGACGGCGGGGCCTTCCGGGTTTCAACAAAAACAACAGCAAAAGGGGAGCATGGGTGACTGCGCTGAGTTTGGCGGTGAATGCCAATCCCATGCCCAACCCGGTCAAAAAAGCAGGAGCTCCGCCAGAATGCCGCATCCAAAGGATGAACAGGGCGACCGAAAGGAGGGTAAAGCTCAAAAACAGGCTTTCCGACAAAAAGGAGAAATTGTAGTAGAGGGTGATGGGCTCCAAGCTAGCCACTGCCAAAGCGGCCCAAATCCATTTTCCACGGCCGAACAACACGCGGGCCAAAAAGGCAGAACAAAAAGCGAAAACACCCAATTGTACCCACAGCACAAACCATGCGTTGGACCAAATCTTGGAACAAGCCGCAATGAGGATGTTCAGCAAAGGGTTGTGGTAAATGTCCCAACTGAGTCCTCCACGGATGTAGGAGTTGGTGTCGATGTCGTAAAGGGGGGTGGTGAGGAGCAGCAGGGTGAATTGGACCGACCAAATGGCGCCCACCGAAATCCAAAATAGGCGATCGCGCAGGATGTCACGCAAGGCTTGCATGGTTCAAAAATACGATTCATGAACTTGGTCAAGTCAAGAGTTCTCCCCCTTTTGCATGGTGGATTCGCCCAATATCTTCTACACCCGTATCTTTCACTAAATTGACGTCAAATCCATCAGATGATGAAAACAATCACGGTCTTGAGTGGCGCCGGCATGTCGGCAGAGAGTGGCATCCCCACTTTCCGGGGCTTGAACGGGCTTTGGGAGGGTCACGACATCATGAAGGTGGCCTCACCCACTGGATGGAGGGATAATCCCGCGCTGGTGTTGGAATTCTACAATGTTCGTCGTCGGAACATGGTCAATGCACAGCCCAATGCCGGCCATTTAGCCCTGAAACGCTTGGAATCTCAATACAAAGTTCAAATCGTGACCCAAAACGTAGATGATCTCCACGAGCGGGCAGGAAGCAGCCGGGTTTTGCACCTTCACGGAGAAATCATGAAAGAACGGTCCACCTCTTCGCCCGATTTGGTGTACGACCTCAAGCCAGGGCAAGACATCCTGATGGGTGATTGTTGTGATTTGGGCAGCCAATTGAGACCTCATATCGTTTGGTTTGAGGAATCCGTGCCCTTGTATTCGGATGGTGTTGAGTGGATGGAGGCGGCCGATGTGGTCATCGTGGTCGGCACCAGCATGAAAGTCTATCCTGCCAATCTTTTGGTGAACCATGCCCGCCCCGGGGTGCCGATTTATGTGGTTGATCCCAACAAGCCGGACTTTTTGTCGGGTAGGGACCTGCATTTCATCGAGTCCACCGCCACAGAGGGCTTGGAAAAAGTAGCCGAACTGTTGATGGCTTGATGAATGTCCAAATTTGATGTTTCAATCCTAAAAATAAACGCATGAAATCTACTTATTACGATCCCAAGGATTTGAAGAAATTCGGTGCAATCGCCGATTGGCAGCCCGACTTGGCCAAAAAATTTTTCGAGTGGTATGGTGCTGTGTTTGCTGAGGGTGAATTGACCGCCCGGGAGAAAAGTCTCATCGCTTTGGCTGTGGCCCATGCCATCCAGTGTCCCTATTGCATCGATGCCTACACGTCCGATGGCGTGCAGCGTGGTATCACCGAGGGACAAATGATGGAAGCCTTGCATGTGGCCGCTGCCATTCGGGGTGGAGCCTCCTTGGTGCATGGTGTTCAAATGATGGGCAAAGCCGATGAGTTGTTGATGTGAGTGCCTTTGCAAGGCCTTTTTTGGTGATTTTTCCCTAATCTTACCCCATGGCATCCTCCAAATCGCTCAAAGCATCGGGCCACCTGTTGTCAGACACGGGTGTGCAGCTTGAAGTGCTTTCCGGGCGCCTTCCTTTGCCTTCTTTCGAGTCCAAATTGCAGGCCATTGGCTTGAGCCCGTTCAACCGCCTGCAGACTCAGGTTTTGCAGGTCAACGTCGGCAAAATGTGCAATCAGACCTGCAAGCATTGCCACGTGGATGCAGGGCCCGACCGCAAGGAAATCATGACACGTGAAACCATGCAGCAATGCCTGGACGTGTTGGCCGCTACCTCCATCCAAACGGTTGACCTCACGGGAGGTGCCCCGGAAATGAACCCTGAATTCAGGTGGTTCGTGGAACAAATCAAAGCCATGGGTCGCCATGTGATGGTGCGGTGCAACCTTACCATCATCGTGGCCAATCCCAAATACCACGATTTGCCTGAGTTTTTCCGTGCAAACGGGGTTGAGGTAGTTTCCTCTTTGCCTTTTTACAACCGGCGCCGGACTGATGCACAACGAGGTGATGGAGTATTCGAACGCTCCATCAAGGCCTTGCAAATGCTCAATGAGGTTGGATATGGCGTAGAGGACAGTGGCTTGCTGCTCAACTTGGTCTACAATCCGGCTGGTGCCTTCCTGCCCGGTAGCCAGACCGATTTGGAGCGGGAATTCAAAGAGGCTTTGCTCAAAGATTTTAGCATCCGTTTCAATCGCCTTTTCGCCATCACCAATTTGCCCATTTCCAGGTTTTTGGAATACCTCATCGAAAGCGGCAATTACGAACGCTACATGGAGACTTTGGTCGAAGCCTTCAATCCCGGTGCTGCAGCCAACGTAATGTGCCGAAATACCTTGTCGGTGGGTTGGGACGGATACTTGTATGACTGCGATTTCAATCAGATGTTGGACCTCAAAATCCAATCTGGTGCGAAGTCAATGCACATCCGGGAATTTGATGCGCAGTCTTTGGAGGAAGTGGAAATCGTGGTGAACCAACATTGTTATGGTTGCACGGCCGGAGCCGGTTCTTCTTGTGGAGGAGAGGTGGCATGAGGTTCCGATGGTTGATTTTCACGGTGCTATGGGTCGCTTGCTATTCCGGATTGACCGCTCAAGCCACCACCACCGATCCTGCCTACCAAAAAGAACTCAAACGCCTGTACAAAGGTACCGTGCCCTTGATTGCTCCCAATCAATTGGCCGAATCCCTGAAAAGCAACCCCAAATTGGTGATTTTGGATACCAGAAGTCCGTCGGAGTACCGGGTGAGCCACATCCAAGGAGCCCAATTGGCCGATTACGACCACTTTTCAGAGAAGTTGGTCGCACGGATTGATCGCAACCAACCCGTCGTGGTGTATTGCAGCGTGGGGTACCGCAGTGAGCGCATTGGGGAGAAATTGAAGCAATTGGGATTCAAGCAGGTTCAAAATCTATACGGTGGGCTGTTTGAATGGGTGAACCAAGGGTATCCGGTGGTGGTGACCGACAATGTGGTGACCGACCGTGTGCATACCTACAACGCGGATTGGGGCAAGTGGTTGAGAAAAGGCCAAAAAGTAGTCGATTGAGGCATGTGCGGACCCGGAGATTCCTTGTTGAAAGGTTTGGTTGGTGAAAATCCCCTTCCTGACACTGTTTCGGAGTCCCGTGGGCTGATTGTATTTGCCCGCCTACCCGAGTTGGGCAAGGTCAAAACCAGGTTGGCAGCTACTTTGGGAAACCAACAGGCCCTCGATGCCTACCAATTGATGCTGTCCCGTACCCGTGAAACTTGCCAAGAGGTGCAGGCCCAACGGCATGTATTTTTTTCACCCTCGTTGCCCGAAAGCGATTTCCATTGGCCTCAACCAGCCTTCTATCACCATGTACAAGTAGAGGGAGATTTGGGAATCAGAATGAGGCAGGCCTTCCAGGAAATGTTTGCCTTGAACCTTGAAAAAGTGGTCATCATGGGCACGGATTGTCCCGCCCTTCGGCCTTCACACCTCAACGCTGCCTTCCGGGCTTTGGCCCTGCATGATTTTGTTGTGGGACCTGCCTTGGACGGAGGCTACTACCTCTTGGGCATGAGGACGCTTCACCCTTCGTTGTTTGAAGGCATCGCTTGGAGCACAGACTCGGTTTTCCAAGATACCCTGGCGGCCATTTCCCGCTTGGGGAAATCGGTGCAGGTGCTCGATACCCTGCGTGACGTGGACACGGAAGAGGATTGGGAAGCCATGAAACGTTATTGTTGAGACTGATTTTCGGGCAACTCCGGCACTTCGGTTTGGGGAATCCACCTCCTTGCATGACATTTGCACCACCGACCCCATGAAAAATTCCATCCTCTTCATTTTGTTCCTTGCGGGACTGTTGTCTACCGCCCGTTTGAAGGCCACAGATGACAAACTCATCGAAGCCACACGCATCGCCACCATTTCCAAATCAACGATGGACTCCATCCGGAAGATTCGTCACATCCCCTCCCGGTTGGTGCCGGTGCGTTATGATGTCGCGGTGTTCGATGTGTTGTACCAAACCCAATGGTGGGATGGCAGCCCCATTACGGCCTCGGGTTTCGTCTTGATGCCCTTGGGCGCGGAAGGTGCTTTGCCTGTGATTTCCTACAACCACGGCACGCGGTTGGAAAAACAAAAAGATTGGGCTTTCAAAGGAGAAGAAGCCATCTGCGGATATTTTGCCACCGACGGCTACATCGTGTCCCTGCCCGATTATGTTGGACTTCGGAGGGGCGAGCGGAACCATCTCTACCATCACAGCGGCACGGAGGCATTGGCCACGGTGGATTTGTTGCGGGCATTGAAACCTTTGTTGGGGCGTGAAGGTGTGCAATGGAACGGACAATTGTTCCTGACCGGGTATTCCCAAGGCGGTCATGCAGCTTTGGCTACCCACAAATACATCCAAGAAAATCTGAAGGGAGAGTTCAAGGTCACGGCTTCCGCGCCCATGTCGGGAGCGTATGATTTGGCCGGGGTGCAAGGCCGGGTGCTGGACGAACCCTACGAATACCCGGGATATTTGCCCTATCTGTTGTTTTCCTACCAAGAGGTGTACCGCATTTCACCCGACAGTTCGGCATTCTTCCAAGCACCCTATGACACCCTCCTGCCCCGTTTGTTCGACGGGAAACTCAATTTCAGAAAGGTCAACAAATACCTGCCCGAAGTTCCGGCAGACATGATGAAGCCCGCCCTGCTTAAGGCCTACAAGGAAGACGAAAACCACCCGCTCAAAAAACTCATGCAGGAAAACTCTTTGACGGAATGGGCGCCGGAAACGCCGGTACTGTTGTGTTTTTGCAAACAAGACGAGCAGGTCAGCTACCAAAATTCCCTCGTGGCATTCAACCGCATGAAAGAGTTGGGCAGTGAAGTGGTGCACAAACGCATGGCAGGCCGCAGGTTCAAACATTCTCCTTGTTCTGTGCTTACAAGCCTCTACGCCAGATTGTGGTTCGATTCTTTCCGGAAGGGGCATACCCAAGGTCGCAAGGGCCCACTCCTCAACAGGTGGTTGGTCTCCTTCAGCAAGTTGTTGCTGCCCAAGCGTTAAGTGATGCACCAGGCCCTGTGTTTTTCCTTGGCATGACCGGGTTTTCCGCTCGCCAATTCCTTTACTGAATCACCTCATCCCCTTGGCAACCCATCCCGCCAAGCTCATGATGCTGATCATCGGATTGATGCCGGCACTGCTCGGCATGGCACTGCCGTCCGCGATGAAAAGGCCTTTGATTTGTTTGCTTTCCCCATTGGGTGCAAACGGATGGCGTTTGTGGTCGCCACCCATGCCGCAAGTCCCCATTTGGTGGGCGGTAAACAGGGCGTAGCGGTTGGGACTCCATCCCCACTTGTGCATGCGGTTCAGGTAAGAATCGGATGAGAGCTTGGAGGTGCGTAGTTTGAAGCGTGAGTAGGTGCCATGAGGGAACAAGACCTCGGCGGCTCCCGCGGCACGGTGCAGGTCAAATGCCGAACGGATTCCACGCAGCATGTGTTTCCGGTCGTAAGGATGCAAATCATAGGCAACTCTTGTTTCTCCGGATTTGTCGACTGTCACACGTCCTCCGTGCAGGTCACGGGTGAGCACGATGAAAGTGGCCATGTGGCCGAGGCGAACCAAGTCATCGGCATGTTGCCGGGGGTGTTGCCAAGGCAGGGCAATGGCCCCCATCCCTGCATGCACGGGAGGCGTTTCAATCCAATAGCCGTAATTGCCATCCAATCGGAGGTCTTTTTTGTCCAAAGCGGTCATGATCCTGCCATGCCAAGGGTTCACAGGCTGGTCGTAAAACCCCGCCACGGCTACGGTCGGATGGAAATACAAGTGCCGCCCAAGGGCCGGGTGGTCGATGCCGCTGCGCATCAGCAAGGCTGGTGAATGGATGGCGCCTGCTGCCACCACCACTTGTTTGGCCCGGACCTGAAAATGAACAGGATGCTGATTGGGACTGTTTTGGACAAGTTTGGCCCCCACCACCTTCCCCTGCCCGTGCAGAATCTCCTGGGCGCCGGTGTTCACGTAAACCCTCGCACCATGGGCCACAGCCCTGCGAATCCACGTTTTCATGGTCCCGTTTTTCTGGCCCTGTCTGCATCCCAAGCTACAATACCCGCAGGACCGCCCGTCTCCATGCGAGCAGCCATCCACATTCCGTGCGATGATTTCCGGGTTACGGCCCAGTTTTTGACTCCCTTGGAACAACAACCCATTTTGGACATTGTGTGGGTTTTCTTCCGTTTTCACGCCGACCGAGTGCATCACTTCCTGCATGTGCTTGCCATATTCCGACCCCATGGCAAAGTCCAATCCATGGCCTCGGTGCCACTCCTCCAAAATGTACCCCGGTGTGGCGAAAGATGCACTCCAATTGATGGTGGTCCCACCTCCCAAACAACTCCCTGCAAAAATGCTAACCCCTCCGTCACGGGTGGTAAACGCCCCTGCTCGGTCGAATGTGGACCTCACCATCTCCGATTCGTGGTTGTTGAAGTCATGCCCCTCCAGGTAGCCACCCTTCTCAACCAA
>Ga0068876_10003118_pt1 | contig 12009 bp, 15 predicted proteins | sample NOAtaG_6_FD_66442 | JGI IMG/M metagenome (GOLD analysis project Ga0068876, IMG submission 66442) | Freshwater lake microbial communities from Lake Erie, under a cyanobacterial bloom - NOAA_Erie_Diel5S_2200h metaG | ecosystem: Environmental > Aquatic > Freshwater > Lake | place: USA: Ohio, Lake... | reverse complement strand
GGCAGTACATTTTTATCGGCCATTGCAGGAGTTATTATTGTGCCTGTGCCGCAGTCGTGCTCGCGCTATTATATTTTTACAGCAGGCGATTATGAGGAAGGTTTTGAAGGATTCAAATATTCTGTCGTGGATATGGCGCTTAACAATGGTCTAGGCGATGTAGTTCAGGGACAAAAAGGCATCTTCTGGTATCAGAATGAATCGGAGGCGGTTATGGCATATCCCAATAACAATCAATCGGGCTATTGGGTGTTTACTAGCGGCAATCAAGATTCAACCATGGTCGCTTTTTCGGTCACTGCCAACGGAGTCGCCGCAGTACCGGTTGTGAGTCAGATGATAAATGGTCGAGCATTGAACTTTAAAATAAATCCCCAGGGTACCAAGCTTGTTGTTACCAATGAATCATTAACGCTTGATTTGTACGATATCAATATGCAAACCGGCCAACTAACAAATCCTGTTAATATTGCGTTGTCTGTTCCCGGTGGCGATCAACTGAAATATTTCGAATTCTCTCCAAACGGGCAATATCTCTACGGAACCTCTGATTATTTTTTTTACCAGCTAGATATTTCTTCAAACAATGCTACCTCCATTCTGGCATCGGCGACGGTTTTAACCAATCCAATACCCGGGGCCATGTATGGCACTCCTCAACTCGGTCCCGACGGAAAATTATATGTTGTGATAAGTCCTCTTGTGTATGTGCTCGATAATCCCAATAGTCCGGCATCACAGATCGGTGCACTCAGTTTTTTATCAGATTCTATTGGCACAATGTTGTGCTTACCGCAGTGGATTCATGTTCTTCCAATGAGCACGAACGCTGAAATAACGGTTACCGGTGATCTTTGTACGGATGAACCGCTAACTTTTTCAATTAATCCTAACGCAGATTTGTTGACGGTATCTTGGGATTTTGGAGACCCAAACAGTGAAACGAATAGCTCAAATGAGATCCATCCAACCCATACCTATTTTTCCCCGGGCAATTATGAAATCAGTGCAGTTGTGGAAACATCTTGTGGAACCGAAACGATAAAATATACTTTATCACTCGTGAATTGCTCTCCTACTAACAATTCTGAACCAGTAATTCCAAATGTCATTACGCCAAATGGAGATGGTACAAACGATTTTTTCGAAATTCAACATTTACCTGAGAATACAGAAGTTATCATCCTTAATCGCTGGGGGAATATTGTTTATTCATCTACGAATTACCAAAACAATTGGAATGGGAAAGATACCTCAGGAAAAGAATTGGTTGATGGTGTTTATACCTATAGGTTCAAGACGCTAGACGGTAAGTTAGACCATGGGTATGTGCATTTGGTAAGGTGATCTCTCCTTTAATTTCCATCCAAAATGAAATGAAGGATATTTTTATGCCAGCTGAAATCAAGTTGCTTTTAGTGTCTTTTATTTAACTTTGAATTAACGATTTTCATAATTAATTACGGTTAGCAACAAGTTATGCAATATAAGCCACTCTCTCCTAGAGGGAAAGAAAATCCAAAAAATTTGCCTAAGAAAAAATAAATACTTACTTTTAGCGTTAGTAATGTAAGGCAGAATTAATGATTAAAAGTTTTGGCGATAAAGAATCCGAGAAAATTTGGAATGGTATTCGGTCGAAAAAATTGCCAAACGAGATTCAGGATGTTGCGCGCAGAAAATTAAGAATGATCAATAATGCCCTGGATGTTAATGATCTTCGTATTCCTCCCGCAAACAGACTTGAAAAATTAAAAGGTGATCTTCAAGAATTCATTAGTATTCGGATTAATAATCAATGGAGAGTCATTTTCAAATGGATCAATAATGATGCTTACGAAATAAGAATTGTGGATTATCATTAATAAAGCAGACATGGAAAAGTTGAAAAATATTCACCCGGGCGAAATCCTACTTGAGGAATTCTTAATTCCAATGGAGATCACAGCGTATCGTTTAGCAAAGGAAACCTTTCTCCCTCAAACCCGCATTTCTGAAATTATTAAGGGTAATCGAAGAATCACCGCTGATACCGCGATTCGATTGGCCAAATTTTTTGGAACAAGTGCAAAGTTTTGGTTAGGTCTTCAAGATGATTATGATCTGGAAGAAGAGCGTACCCAAAAAGAGCAAGAGTTTAATAATATTAAGCCAATTGAAGGGAACGCTGCATAACAGCAAGCAAGTTCAGCCAAGACATAACTTCTACCGACAAAGTAAGCAGCGCAGCTAAACTATAAATAGTTTTTAAAGATTAAGTTTTATCTTCGGTGTAACGATCTCGTGAAAATTGTGCCGTTCATCTGCTTGCGAACCGTTATTGCCAACTTAATTGGATGGATAAAAACATCGCTAATTAAAAATGAATTTAAATCAAGTCAGCATACCTTCTTTAAATCTTGAGTTATCAATTCCATTTTATCAAACTTTGGGACTGAAGCTAATTGTCCATTCACATGAACACTACGCAAGATTTGAATGTCCAAATGGTAACTCGACATTTTCAATACAAAAAGTTGAACAATTACCTTCCGGAAATGGAATTCACATCTATTTTGAATGCGATAATCTTGACGAATATGTCAATGAACTTATTATTAAAGGAATTCCGTTTGATGAATTGCCAAACAACAAAAGTTGGTTATGGCGAGAAGCCCATCTTAAAGACCTCGATGGAAATCATTTGATATTATATCATGCAGGTGAAAACCGATTAAATCCACCTTGGAAGTTGAAATAAAATGAATGTAAATAATAAATTCACAGTTGTTTATTCGTTCAAAATCATTGCCGGAAAAGAAAATGATTTTATCAATGCTTGGGCAGCATTAACAAAATTAATTTACCAATTCGCGGGCAGTTACGGTTCTAGCCTACACAAAGTTGATAAGGACTTTTTTATTGCTTATGCTCAATGGCCTGATAAAACAACTTGGGAAAGTTCTATTGATAACTTGCCAGAAGATATCAAGAACATTCGAATACAAATGCGCGAATTTTGTTTGGAAATAAAAACGGAATATGAAATGATAGTTGTCGAGGATTTACTTAAGGATCAACAATACCTAGAAAACAAAATTAAAAGCAGCCAATAACAGCGCGTAAGCACTATTGCTGAGCGGCTTAAGCGACAAAGGGTTACCATCTCCAGCACGAGCGCCAATCAAATATAGACCCTAATTTGCCAAAAACACCATTCTAAAGTTTCTGTTAAACGTTGTTAACATAACAATATAAAAAGTATTAATTAGAAATAGATTAATTCGAGACACCTCCCCCAACCCCTCCCATATTAGGTTCGATAATTCGATGTTCCTGTCTACTAAAAAGAAAAGCGCAGTTACGAAAGTGACGGCGCTTTTTCTTTTTCCCTCACACTCTCCGCTGCGGCGGACCCAAACTCACACTTTTTTATAAGCGCTTTTCTTTAGTGCGAGTGTGAAGTCCCGAAGTATCGGGACAAGTGTGAGAGCGGAGATTCATTCTCGTTGCGCATCAACTTGCTTTTCCTTGTTAAGCCCCCCTTTACGTCCATCTGAAATGAAATGAAGGATAGTCGTGTCCCTGCTACTAAAAAGAAAAGCGCAGTCTGTAAAGATTAGCGCTTTTTATTTTTTCCTCACTCTCACTCTTACTATTTCATATTAAGTTGTTGTAATTTAGCCTTTTTCAAATAAAAATCATGGAACAATTAGGTGTCTTTTTAGTCTTAATCTTCGTCATTGTAATTAATTTAGTAATTGCACAGGATTTAAACCCTTACCACTATATAATCAAGGGTTTTGTGAGGAAAAATTTTAAATGTGTTCAAGAGCATCGATATGACGAGGTTTTAATTGGGGTATCTGATAAACAATTAGAACATACTTTTGCTGGTGATAATTGTCTTGGTGGCACACGTCGTGATAAGGAAAGTTTAAAAAGATGGTTTGAAAGAGTTGGAATCGTACTTCCAGACCTTCAATTTGAAATTACAGACATCCAAGTAAAAGGAACACCAGCAAAAACGCTTGTTGTTGCGAGATGGAATGCAACATGCGATTTGTTAAATGGCGATCCCTATTTAAATAAAGGAGTTCATTTTATCACTTTAAAATGGGGCAAGGCAGTAAAGTTCGATGTATATGAAGATACCCAAACAGTTTCACATGGTTTAGAAGTACAATTCAAGGCAGGTATTACAGAAGCGAAAGCTCCAAAAATTGAGAGTTGAAAATAACTTTTTATTCGTCAGTAAGACTTTAAAATCAAGATACAACAAGAGAACCTAATAAGCATTTTTTATTTCCTCAAAACCTCTTCCCGGAAATGCAACCCCCAATTTAGAATTTCGTTGAGTAAATTCATCATCGATTCACCAAGCGGAGTTAGCGAATATTCGGTAGTGACAGGCATAGTGTCGTGAAGGGTTCGTTTCACGATCTTATTTATTTCCAAAGCTTTTAATTCTTGCGACAACATTTTAGGTGAAATATCAATAATGTCGCGCTGAATTTCTCCAAATCGCTTTGTGCCATGTGTTAAGGAGATGATAATCGGAATGCGCCATTTTCCTTGAATCACTTCCAATGCATCTCGTGAAGCCATTAATTTGTATTGACAGACCTGATCTTTTTGATTCATGCGACAAAGTTATGTGAATTTAATTACGCAAAGGTAACTACTTACTTAAGGGTAACAACTATACTTAAGTAAGTATATAATTAGACCTTTGTCTCAAATTAAAATTTAAAACATGAAAAAATTATTTTTGTCTTTAGTCATTTTGACTTCCGCAGCCCTTTCACAGGCACAAGCAACTTGGAATTGCGATCCAAGCCACTCCTCTATTACATTTAGCGTTGGTTATTTGGGAATTTCAAACGTTACCGGTGATTTCGGTCAATACAGTGGTACTTTAACATCCTCAAATTCAGATTTCAACGATGCGATGTTTGATTTTACCGTTGATGTTTCCTCCATTAATACAGGGATTGATGCACGCGACAACCATTTGAAATCACCTGATTTTTTCGATGTTGCCACACATCCACAAATGAGTTTTAAAACAACGTCTTTTAAAAAAATCAAAAAGAATACTTACAAACTTGAAGGGGACATGATCATTAAAGGAGTAACTCAGAAAATGACTTTTGAAGTTACTTATGGAGGAACTGCTTATGATAATTATGAAAACGAACGTGCAGGTTTTATGATTTCAGGTAAAGTAAAACGATCCGATTTTCAAATAAACGGAGGAAAAGGAATTGTAGGTGATGAAGTTTCATTTACATTGAATTTCAATTTCATTAAATCAAAATAAAACAACAAATTATGACAGATAAAACTAAAAAGATTATCCATTGGGTTCTAACCGGATTGGTTACATTTGTATTTCTAGGAAGTGCCATGGGTAAATTCACTGCAGATGCAAAAGCACTCGAAATGGCAGCATCATTTGGATTAGATGGTAGCAATTACAAAATACTTGGAGTTATCGAATTAATAAGTGTTATTTTATTTGTAATTCCGCGAACAGGTTTACTCGGAACCTTACTTTTGGTGGCATATATGGGAGGTGCAATTGCTACGCATTTAGAACATGATCAATCGATTGTGGCTCCGTGTATCATTCAATCATTTTTGTGGATTGTTGCATTCGTTCGTTTCCCGGAATTATCCGTTCGTTTGAGAAACAAACAGAAAAATTAGTAAATGAAAATCCTTGCCATCGGAGGAAGTAACTCTAGAAATTCAATTAATAGACAATTGGCTTATTTTACTTCTAGTTTATTTGAAAACGCACAAATTACCAAAGTGGATATCAGTGAACTTGAAATTCCCTTGTACAGTGTGGACAAAGAAAATGAAATCGGCATACCTGCTGAAGTTTTAACATTTTCATGGTTAATTGATGAAACGGACCTCATTGTTATTTCATTAGCTGAAAATAATGGGTCGTTCAATGTTGGGCTTAAAAACTTGATGGATTGGACATCGCGTATAAAAGACCGTAAAACGTTTAACGGAAAGAAGATGCTTTTAATGGGTACTTCGCCAGGAGCTAGAGGGGCAGCGAGTGTTTTGGAACATGCCAAAACTATTTTTCCACATGCTGGAGCAGATATTGTTTCAATGTATTCATTGCCTAATTTCTATCAAAATTTCACATTTGGAGAGGGAATCACCAATAGCGAGGAATTGAATAAACTGAAAGCAATTATCTCAACATTTAACATTTAATTATATGTCAGGTTTCGCTTTATTTTTTAAATCCATTTAAATCTTTGGGAGCCTCTATCGAAGAGAAAACAACAAATTCATCAAAAATGATTCAGTTAATTAAAAAATCAGAACAATACAACGACGTAATTTTTGGTGGTAGATTTCATGCCAACAAACCCGTCTATAATGGTCAAAATAACGTAAAACCTTATTCCAATATGTTTTACTGGAGCAATGGGTATGTCAATGAGGCTTGTGAATTTGGTTTGCATCCGCACGAAGGATTTGAGATTATGACTTTTATTTTTGAGGGCACTATCGAACATTACGATACGGCAACAAGGGTTTGGACGCCATTAAATGCAGGGGATTTTCAAATTATTCAATCCAATAGTGGAATTCAACACCAAGAAAAAGTGACAAAAGGCTCGAGAGCTTTTCAAATTTGGTTCGATCCGAATTATCATGAAGCAGTCAAACTAACCCCAAGTTACATCGATTATTACGCTCAAGATTTCCAATCAAAAAATCAAGACGGAATTTTAACCACAACCTACGTCGGAGATGACAGTATTGCCAAGTCATTAACGCCCGGTTTGCGTATTAAAAAACTAACTGTTTCTGAAAAATTGAAAACAACATTGGTTTTGAATGACGCCGATTGTTACTCATTTTATGTTCTCCATGGACAAGGTACAATTGATGGGAAACAAGTTGAGCGAGATGATGCGTTACGGATATTCAATGCTTCAGAATTAGAAATCGATTTTCAAGGAGAACTTTTCTATATCGAAACTCCAGCTCATTTGGATTATAAACCTGTTTGGTTGTAAGGAGTCAATTTAAGTTTCTAAATTCCCCAGGAGTTTGTCCCGTTTTTTGCTTGAAAAGGCGACTAAAGTATTGAGGATATTCAAATCCCAAATAATAAGCTATTTCACTAACTGATTTGTTTGAATTCATCAAAATATTTTTTGCTTGGTCAATTAAAGCATGATGAATATGTTCTTGGGCGTTTAGTCCGGTTTCTTTTTTGAGTAAATCTCCTAAATAACTGGGTGATAAGTTCAAGGAATCTGCTAAAAATTTCACAGTTGGAATTCCAATTCGCTCTTTGTTATTCGAAAAGTAATCTGTTAACATTGTTTCTACACGAGAAAGGATATCTCGGTTGTTTGCTTTTCTGGTGATGAATTGCCTCCCGTAAAAACGATTGCAATAATTTAACAAAAGTTCAATGGTTGAAACGATGATGGTTTGACTGTATTCGTCAATATTCTCTTTCAATTCTGTTTGAATACGCATCACACATTCATAAAGTAAATGTTTTTCTTTTTCAGATAAATGCAAGGCCTCAGAAATTTCATAACTGAAGAACGTGTAATCCTTCATTTTTAAATTCAATGAGGTATTTCGAATTAAATCAGGATGAAAAAATAAGCCCCAACCCAATAGGTTATCTCGGGGCTCAATTTCATTTTCAATGGTAATTACTTGATTTGGTGCGATGCAAATTAAACTACCTTCATCAAAGTCAATTGCTTTCCTTCCATACTTCACATAACTTTTACAGTAATTCTTATACATTATTGAATAAAAATCAGTGGTGATTTTGGTTTCTTCATAAATCTGCTCGAATGTTTGACTGAAATCTACAATGGCAATTAACGGATGCTTATTTGCGTTGTCATTCAGTAATCGCGATAGATCAGCAATTGACTTTAAATGAATTAATTGACTCATTGGCTATAATTTAAAAAACCGCTTGTTCATTTTCACTATAAAGTTATAACCTAACAACTTATTCATTCGATGGAACATTTTTGCATCTTTACCTGCCATGTATCTTAATTGGCTTTTTCCATCTGTTGCCGCTTGATAAATTACTTCTGAAACGATTCTCGGATGCGCAGCGTTTTTAACCAATTCTGGAAGAGTTTTAGTTATTTTATCGACCATTGGATTGTATTCTTTCAAATTTTCATCGTGATAAAAATCAAACGATCTACCTCCAAAATCTGTTGCAATAGCTCCCGGCTCAATAATTTTTACTTTACATCCAATTTGTTCCATTTCGTAACGAAAGGATTCTGAAATTCCCTCAACGGCAAATTTAGTCCCATGGTATAAAGAACCTAAAGGGAAGGTCATTTTTCCTCCCATAGATGAGATGTTAATAACCATTCCACTTTTGTTTTTCCGGAAATGTTGAAGAATTGCTCGAGTAACATCCATTAAACCAATCACATTTGTATTGAATTGCCTTAATACTTTTTCCCTGGTAAATGATTCTAATGGACCATATGCACCATAGCCGGCATTATTCAATAAGACATCAATTTTTCCAAATTTCGCTAATCCATTTGAAATAGCTTTATCAATTGATTCGAGATCGAGTACATCTAATTTTGTAACCAATACGTTTTCTAAGGTAGTTAATTCCTTTTCGTTTTCTGGTGTTCTCATAGTGGCCACTACATTCCAACCTTTAGTTTGAAAGTGTTTTGCGGTTTCTTTTCCAATGCCACTGCTAGCACCGGTAATTAAAATTGTTTTATTCATTTGTATATTTTTCGACAAAAGTAAATTTGATCCAGTCGCGTACTGAATACGAATTTCGGATGATTGTATACAAAATAGGTTTAAGGAATTACATTATCAAATTGGTTAATCATGTCCACCCCCTCACACTTTATTGCATACGCTTTGCTTTCATCATAAAAAAGAATTCTCAGATTGGATTCACTATAAAAAATAAGAACGCATAATTCGAGCGGAGTTTTAATTGGCTTTTCGTAAATTCGAAGGATGAAAATAGTATCCATTCTTTTATCCCTTCTATTTTCGTTTACTGTGCATTCTCAATCGGAATGGGAAATAGAACTGTCTACAAAAATGCCCAATCCCAGAATGGGTGTTTGGAACAAAGGAGATTATACCATTCTAGTAACATTAGATTCCATTTCTACACATTTACGCAGATGTCAGCAAAGTATGACAAAAGCAATTGATTATTACGGGGATAAAGATTCAAACCTCGTAAACTATTTTAATGGTTCTTCAAAACGATACAACCTGGCCGCAACGCTTATTGAAGAGGCCAAAAATGGTTTTGATTTGCAAACCTTAATTATCTATGATGGCATTGAAGATACCAATCAAAATATCGGGAATTCCAGAATTCTTGAGAACTACATCAAGCAACTTGTAGAACAGCAAAAAGCCCTCGTTTTCTTCAAAGGTCAGCGCATTTTCAAATTATGCTGCATTTCTGAAATGAACAATCAAGGGCGTTTGGAATCGGTGAGCGATATTCTGAATCAAGGTTATACAATTAAAACCTTTTACGATCAACGCGACAACTGTATTTTCTATGAATATGTACATTTGGGATGGTGATTTCTCCTTTAATTTTCATCCGAAATGAAATGAAGGATATTCGTATGCCAGCTGAAATCAAGTTGCTTTAAGCGTCTTTTATTTAACTTTGTAATTACTGATTTTCATACCTAATTAAGGTTAGCAACAAGTTACCTGCAAGCTTAGTGGACGAATCGACAAGAATTATACCTATGACGATTTGGAGCACCATACATTATAATTAGAAAACATGATAAAAAAAATACTTACTACGATTTCTTTATTGCTTTTTGGAATAACAATTTATGCTCAACAAGAAAGCCAAAATTGCGGTGCTGAAATACCCACTGACCTATGGGAAAATGAATTTCAACAGTTGATTTCTGAATATAAAACTAAGCACAATCATCAAATTAAATCCGATACCATTTATACTATTCCAATAATTTTCCATGTAATACATAGCGGTCAGACTATTGGAACTTTTCCTAATATTTCACAAGACCAAATCAATTCTCAAATAACGGTTTTAAATCAAGACTTTAGTGGGAATGGATTTAATTCTTCCAATTATCCTTCTAATGCTTTTACAAGTTGGGCAATCAATCAATCACTTTCTCCTGATAATGTCGATAGTCTGGGTAGGATTAAAATTGCTGACGTAGGCATTCAATTTTGTTTAGCTGCAAAAGATACAAATGGAAATTTATTGCCCGAACCTGGCATCAATAGAATTAATTATTTAACTCTGAATATACCAAATCCAAGTAATTATCCTACTCAAGCGACCATGAAGTCTTATCTTGACGATATTCTTAAGCCGAAGACCATTTGGAACGTAACGAAATATCTGAATGTTTGGATCACAGACAAAAATGATTCCCTCAATTATACAGGGGTATCATCCGTTCCGCCTTTAACAGGTTTAATTGGAATACCCAATAACTCGACCGATTCTACCGATGGTATTTGGTGTTTTGCGAAAGTAATTGGTTCTAACAATTTATTTCCGAATGGTATTTATGGTTCACCATTGGTTGAGGGCAGAACGCTCACTCATGAGGTCGGACATTATTTAGGACTCAGACATATTTGGGGTGATGGAGCTTGTGCCACCGACTATTGTGAGGACACGCCACCAGCAGCTGCACAAAATATAGGAACTCCTTCGGCATATCCAATCAACGTTGGTTCGTGTAGCAGTCCGTCAAACTCTCCAGATGGAGAAATGTACATGAATTTTATGGATTATTCTCGGGATCCGTACAAGTATATGTTTACCACTGACCAAACCATAAGAATGCATGCAGTAATGATGAATAGTCCTTTCAGAAATCAATTAGGAACTCATGGTTTGTGTTCGGGTGCTCTTGGACTTAACGATGTTGGTATTGATAAAAATGTTACCCTGTATCCAAATCCAGCTAAGACAGAATTAAACGTAAATATGTCTCACAACGAAACATACGAAGTTGCTATTAGTAACTTACTTGGAAAAGTTTTAATTATCGGACAAAATCTAAATCGCATTGATATATCTGATTTAACCAATGGCATTTACATTGTGACAATTAAACAAGGACAAAATAAATACACTCAAAAATTCATAAAAGAATAATGAAAGCTAAAACAACTGCCTTTTTGGAAAAGTATTTGGTGAAAATTGCAATTTTTGAAAACCAATTTTTGAAAATGAAAACCAATTTACTGATGCTATTGGTTTGTATAATTTCAGGAACAAACAGTTTTACTCAAATTACTTCAGATATTCAAGCAATTGAGCAAGTTAGCAGCTTAACTTTTAAAGAAGATGCATTTGTTCAATCTACTATTTTATATAAAGGAAAAGTAGTTAAACGCAGGGGAACATGTAAATGGCTAATTCTTATTACTGAAACGAATGACTCAGCGTTTTTAGGAAAATTAATTGAACCGACCGGCGACTTCCCAAAAGTACTCCTAAAACGAGGAACTCGAATTCGATTCGAAATGACTCCATTAAGACAGCCAGTACCAGAAGGTTGTAAAGCCCACTATGTAGCATCAATAGGAAATATTATTAAAGATTAAAGGTTGAAAACTGGACGTAAATAGATTTTTTTCTTTGGTTATTCGTTTAGTCCACTGTGATTAACGCCAAGATGCGAAATATTTCAATCTATAACAACCTTTTTGACCCTTCCTTGCATGCGAACAATGTACATCCCAGGATCTAATCGAATTTCCTTATCGGATGTTGACAGTAAATGTTTACCCTCAGATGAAAAAACATCCAATATGGAATTGGGTTGGTCTGATACAACATATATTATCCCAGTCGAAGGATTCGGATAAACAAAGAAGTCACTGGTTAGTTCGTCTAGTTGGGTAAAAGGCCCTTTATAAAACTCATAAGCACCAATATCAATTGCAGATCCGGAAAAACGATTTCCTCCCCAAAAGTCA
>Ga0068876_10003115_pt1 | contig 12020 bp, 9 predicted proteins | sample NOAtaG_6_FD_66442 | JGI IMG/M metagenome (GOLD analysis project Ga0068876, IMG submission 66442) | Freshwater lake microbial communities from Lake Erie, under a cyanobacterial bloom - NOAA_Erie_Diel5S_2200h metaG | ecosystem: Environmental > Aquatic > Freshwater > Lake | place: USA: Ohio, Lake... | reverse complement strand
GTGCGGTGTGCGCTGCGTTTCCACCACGAAAAGTTGTCGTAGATAAATTGCCCGAACCATAGTTTTTTACAAAAACCGGTGAATGTGATGCCAACAGATCACCGATATTACGATCGTTGTAGCGCGCTATTAATGAAGAATCAAACTGCAGTACTTTCACACCGGAAGCTTGTGTGCGCACCCGATCGACAACCACAACCACAACTGATTTGTCATAATTACGCAGCGTGTCCTGTCCGTTTGCAAAGCAAACGAAAAGTAAAAGTGTCAGCGTAATTACCAAATACTTCATGGCGTTAATGTCTGTGACATCATCACGCACGCAGCTTCGGGAAATAAATAAAATGAAAACACAACGCCGGAAAAGGCCTTGTAAAAAACATCTCACTTGATTTCTGCCTCAACTTGCGAAGGCGTGATCATAACGGCGAAGGCAGGTCTCCTGACTTGTGTCATCTGTGTTCCTTCCCATCCGCCGCAGGCAGACAGTGGATAATTACACAGACCTATAAGACACTTACAGTTGCGCACCAGTTCGTGACTTTAACACGATTCCCTATTAACTGAAACTTTCGTTTCAGACCTTTTCCGGTGATGCCGATAAATTAAAGAACGCGCAAATGTAAACGAATTTCTTGCTGTTCGCCAAATTATTTCATGCGTATGGCTCGCAACATTTCACGCTTACCCGGAGGACCGGGAAGTTTTTCTACTGCGAAACCCGCTCCTATCATGGCTCTCCGCACATCGCCCTTACTGCAATAGGTTACTAATACACCATTCAATTTTAAACTATTATACATCGCACGAAAAATTTCCTCACTCCACAACTCGGGTTGAGCGCCCGGCGAGAATGCATCAAAATAGATCACGTCAAACGACGCATCTTGAGCAACGTAATCCTGAATTTTCAGCAAACGTTTGTGAACTTGAAATTGCGGCGATAACGTCTCAACAGTATTCCATGAAGCATTGTGCAAAGCGTGAAAAAAATTACGCTCGCTGTCGTCTTTCGGATAATTTAATTGTTCCGCCAAATTTGCAGAAATAGGATAATACTCCAACGATTCATAATAAATCGTTTTATCATCAGCCACACGTTGCGTCAACAAGGCATTCAGCCCTGTTCCGAATCCGATTTCCAAAATTCGAATATGATCTTTAGATCCTGCTACACATTCGTAACCATGCTTAATAAATACGTGCATGGATTCCTGCACCGCACCGTGATGCGAATGATACAACTGATCTGTTACCGGATGGTACAAAGAATGCGAACCATCGGTTGTAACACGAAGTTCAGGTTCGCGTGATTCCATTTACTTTCCGATAATCTTGAACTCCGTGCGTCGGTTATTAGCGCGTCCTGCATCGGTTTCGTTGCTGTCAATCGGTTGTGTTTCACCATAACCTTTATACTCCATGCGATCAGCCTTAATGCCTTTCGACACTAAATATTCAACAACAGCCTTGGCGCGACTTTCAGACAAGCGCTGATTATAATCATCAGCACCTTTACTATCCGTGTGCCCTGAAATTTCAATACGCAACGACGGAACATCCTGCATCAGTTTCACCAAACGATCCAATTCGATAAAGGATTCCGGTTTTAACGTAGATTTATCAAAATCAAAGAAAATATTCTTCAATACAATAACACTACCTACGGCAACATTTTTCAGTTCGATATCTTTTATGATTTCCTGATAATTGGCGCCTGCCGGAATATCGAAGTTTTCGGAATGGAAAAGATATCCATCCGCCTTAACCGCGATACCATAATTTTTTCCGGATGGTAACGTCACGAGATACTTTCCACTTACAGAGTTATTAGGGAACGTAGCAACAACTTCACGACGCTCGTTATCTACAATTTCAATTTGCGCTGATACCGGCTTCTTGGTAAATGCGTCAGTAATTGTTCCTTTTAACAATGTCAACTGTGCCGTTTTAATTTCGACCGGTTGTGCTGCCTGAATTGTTTTCACCGGCTGCGCAACGCCCGCAAGAAGGTTATCTTCTGTACTAGTAGCCAATGGCTTTTCTGGACCGAGGAACGTGATTTTATAAATATCTTTTTCTCCTTGTCCATCCGCCTTGTTAGATGCAAAATAACCATGACGTCCACTCGCGTTAATTACAAAAAACACATCATCATCAGGACCATTAATCGGATAACCCAAATTCTCCGGCTCACTCCACTTACCATCCTTAAATTCACTTTTGAAAATATCATAGCCTCCCATAGTCTTGTGTCCCTGAGAACTGAAATACATCGTCTTACCATCAGGCATCATGAATACACCTTCTTCACCGTAAATGGTATTTATTGTTGGACCAAGGTTACTCGATTCTCCCCACTTCCCTTTATGATCCATCGTGCTCACCCAAATGTCTCGATTGCCGGTTGTTCCTTCTTTATCACTTACGAAATACAATTTCTTACCGTCATAACTTAATGATACCGATGATTCGTGGCCTTCGGAATTGATATTCTTATTCATACGTTCCGGTTCGGACCACTGATTTCCTTTCAGGAAACATTCGTAAATATCACCGCCTTTCGTAGGACGATACACATACAACCGTTGACCGTCAGGAGAAATCCCCGCAGTAGCATCATGATCTTCGCTGTTCACCGGTTTGCCCATATTAACAGGCGGTGTCCATTTGCCATTCACGTAACTCGTCATGTATAAGTCTTCGAAGAACTGATTATCCATATCCATTTTTCCACCGGTAGAAGTTGCACGACGGGAAGTAAAATACATCATGGATTCATCTGCAGTAATGATTGGCGTATACTCCGGATCTGAAGAGTTAACGGTTGCTCCAAGGTTATCAATAAATACACGCTGAGGATTTTTGACAAACTCTTTACCGTTCAAACACTCGGAAATTTTACGGTTACAATCCGCAATCTTGTCTTTGTTCTTTACAGGATCTGCATTATATACTTGCTGATAACTTTTATAAGCTGCGATAGCTTCGTCCCAACGACTATTTAAATGATACAAGCGCCCAAGAATATAATTCAGTTCCGGATCGACGGAAGGATTTAACTTCTGAGCTTTCTCTGCATAAGCCAAACCCATTAATTTTTGCGCGGGAATGTTGTAATAACAAACAGCAATTCGAAAGTTACAAGTAGCACTATTCGGGTTAAACTGATTAGCAGCAAGATATTCCGGCAAGGCTAACTTAAACAAATCCATTCCAGCACCGCCCAATTCATTGATACCATTCGGGTAATAATGGTTTTCTCCGACGAAACGTTTCAATTCGACATCGTGAATAGATTTCGCTTGTTTGTAATAATCGTTACCACGATCGTAACGCTTGTTCGCTTCCTTAAATGCCTTTCGGTCGTTAAAGTTCTTTTCTTCAAACTCTACATTCGTTTGAGCAAACGTTGCAGTTCCAAAAAGTAATATGGCAGTTAGTAGAAATAAGTTCTTCATCGTCTCTCTGAATTAATTCTCACAATCGTTAACATAATTACGCGCTACTTCAACACCAAGTTCTGCGGCTTTTCTGAAATCATTACATGCCGAAGAATCGCGCAACATTTCTTTGGCAATACCGCGATTCAAATACGCATCTGCATAGTTGGAATTCAGTTGAATGGCTTTATCGCAATCTTCAACTGCGCCCTTATAATCGCGACGTTTGTAACGAACAGCAGCACGATTGACATAAGCAAATGCGTAATCATTCTTCAACTGTATCGCACGATTGAAATCAGAAATTGCTCCATCCAGATCGCCTAGTTGCAATTTTGCAGCACCACGATTGTTGTATGCGATGTAATAATCGGTTTTCATATTAACCGCAGTCGTGTATGATTCAACCGCACCTTTCAAATCGCCTTTCTCTTTGCGCGCACTTCCCAGATTATTATAAACAAACGCCAAACCCGGATTAATTTGAATCGCTTTCTGATAATCCGCGATTGCACCGTCATAATCCTTCAGCATGCGTTTCGCACTTCCACGATCATTAAAATAGTAAGCCTCTTTCTGATTTATTTGAATCGCTTTATCAAACAATTCGATAGCACCCTTGTAATCTGATTTTTCAAATTTCAACACGCCCGATTGATAAAATGCTTTATCATTCTGCGCATTCATTCGGGCGGCCTGGTCAAAATCTGCTCCGGCACCATCCTTATCGCCTAAAGAATTCTTCGCCATTCCTCGATAGAAATATGCATAATCAGCGGCAGGATTGAGTTCTATGGATTTATTAAAATCTTCGATAGCACTTTTAGCCAACAACAGCTCAATTTTAGTTAAACCACGATTGAAATAGGCCTTTTCAAAATCAGGCTTGAATTCAATGGCTTTATTAAAGTCCAGCATGGCATCAGCAAACTGCTTGTTGTTGAACTTCAATGTGCCGCTGTTATAAAACTGTTCGGCTTCCTGTGCACCCGGCAGCGAAGTAGCTTTAATCGTGTCCTGCGCAGACAAATAAAGAAAAGAACCGCACAAGGCAGTCATTACAATTAACAAACGAATCATACCTAAATGTGTTTATCCTCCGAAATATAGCGAATTCCTCGGAAACGCCTAATGCAAAACGGGCTCCGTGAAATGAATCACGAAGCCCGCTTGCCCTATTATTTGTAACTGCGTCGCTTACTTCACGTAAAGTAGACGACGATGGATGGACTTGTCTTTGCTGCGCAGCGAAACAAAATAAACACCTTGCGATTCACCGGATAAATCTAAAGTATGGCGTTGTATGCCGTTAACTGCTGTTGAAATAACAACACGTCCGGTAACATCAGTAACTTCTATTATTTCATCACCGTTCAACACACCTTGCAACTCTAGTGTAAAGATCCCGTCATTGCTAGGATTAGGATAAACTCCTGCATCCAATCCGGCGATGTCATTAACAGAACTTGTTCCTGCAGTTAAATTGATATTGTCCACGTACAAGAAATTACCATATCCGCCGCGTGCGCGGAACGCCACAATCACACCCGATTGACCTGAATAGGCGTTTAAATTAATAGACTCCGCACGCCATTGATTAGCATTAGGAGTAAACGCATTTGTATTGTCCGGTGCAGTAGATAATGTTGTTCCTCCTTTTAAAAACACTTGTGTCCAGGTGATGCCGCAATCTGTGGAAACATACACACCCAATGTATCTGAATATTGCGCATCATAACGTGCATAAGCTACATCAAATGTCACGGTAATCGGGGCAATCGCGTTGGTTAAATCCAATACAGGAGTGCGTAAATCATCCGTTGTTCCTTCCGTGTCATTATTAAAATTGTCAATACGCATGGAAGCATTGCTGTTAAACCCTGCTGCGGTAGTACGTACCCATGTTACATCGTTATTCGGATTCACTACGCTCCATCCCGCACTTGGGAATGTGGTACTTTGGAATCCATCTTGCACCGGCAAAACTCCTGTAGCTAATGTCGTTACGCTAAATGTTGTGGATGATTGATCATTAGCAGTATTACCATCTGATCCATTATTCGGATTGCTAACAACGACTGTCACCGTGTGCGTACCCAATGGCAGCGTAATATTTCCAAGATTAACCTGGGTAGTGGAATTGGAATTTAAAGAACCTGTCCAGTTAAAAACAGTTGGCGTGTTGGAATCCAATTGCCACGTAATGGTGCAAGATGTTAACGTATTCATTCCCGCGTTACGCAAGACCACAATCACATCTTCATTAATAGTAGCACCACAATTGGTGTAAGCTCCGCTAGGTGTAACAACTGCGCTCATTTGCGCGTCCAGCGCTACAGTCGGCGTGTTTGGATCATACCCATCTAAAACCGTTACACCGGTATTGCAAGCATCCAACCAGTTGCTAAGACGTGTAGCGTTTGTACCTCCGCCTGTCCACGAAGTGGAGAACTTGCCATAGTAATCATTCAAACTATTAGTAGCCGCGCCGCAAAAAGATGGTCCGCCATACAATTGTCCAATAATTCTTCTATTCGGATCATACAGTGGAGAACCGGAGGATCCCGGCTCAGTTACACCGCTCGTCCATTGTGTGGTTCTCCAACAATCAGCACCGCCGTACGTAGAAGAAATGGTGACATTTTGTGCCCAGCTGATTTTTTTAATATCGCCGGAAGGATGGTGAATACAAACCGTGCTGTCCACAACGGCATTCACACGATTCCAACCTGAAAAATATACGTTGTAATTAGAAGGCATTGCCTGATTAATTTGAACCAAACTAACGTCTGAACCACCATATGCAGCACGCTGTGTTCCGCCGGTTAATGACTGTGATGAAGGATTAGTTGAAGGATCTGCGCAAGTTGCCGACTGCCAGTTAAATCGAAACACCCAAGAACCGTTTGCTGTTCCGCAGTGATCAGCAGTTAACACATATGGAGTAGCATCATTACAGGTATTATTAATTAATGCTCCTGTACAAAATTCACTTCCACCCGAAACCAAACATACTACCGAACGCACCTGATCCGCCCATGCTGCTGCACCCGGACAAGCCGTGTTGTTATGACAATTTCCGGCATCCCCAAATCCGCGACCGATATCATCCAGATATGGCTGCACACCACGAAAGCCATGCGTAATGCGGAATATGTTCAACCAACCTTGCCCACGAACAGCTGCAGGTTCATAGTATTCTACAACTACTGCTTCTCCGGGAATTAATTCTGTTCCGAATAGCTGATCAGGATTCATCTGGTTGCGTGTAAATGCTCCCATAACCACTTTACGATCCGCACTATACACGAATAGCTTTGCACCCTGAGGCATCACCATTCCGCTGAATGCAAGATTAATGGAAAGAGCTTCCGGACATGTAATACCTAATCTCCAAAAGCGATCACCATTCGATAAATCTTTCCAAGTTCCCGAATTATCCGGATTCAAATTCGTAAAATAATTATAACCGAATTTGTAAGGTCCTTTCACCGAATCCTGATAGGCTGCGGCATTGCGCACAGAATCAATATTAAAAGGTTGCATAGTAACGAAAGGAACTTCGTTATTAAAATAATCCGATTTGTTTGAATAAGGCGTTCCTCCTTCCCCGCGCTGTGACCACGCAGAAAATGAAGCAACAATCAAACAGGAACTAAGAATAATTTTTTTCATGTGTTGGAATTTAGTGTTGAGGAGCGAAACTATTAAGGTGTTGGTTGATAGGTTACACGATGACCCTGAATATTTAAAACCATCGTTTTGTATCCGTTCGATTTTAAAGAAGATAAATCATATTCGCGAAACTCACTAACCACCTGTCGGCAAGCATCTCCATGATTATTGTGTCGCAATGCCATGGGTAACTGCGGCGGTAGCGATTTCGCCACAATTCCTGTCCAAATTAAATCGATATCGTGCTTTTTGCAGCCGCCCGAGTAATTCACATACAATCGTAGCGTATTACCTGAAATACTGCTGCTATCGATAGTGATTGTATTCAAACCTGCTTTATAGGTAGAGTCAACGATCACTTTAGGCAGTGCCGATTGCGCAGAATCACCTGTCCCGCCCTTCTTTCCTTTGCATCCAAGAATCGCAAGCCCTAAAACGAAAACAAGCGCGAACGAAATGATTTTATTCATAAGCTAAATTTACCATTAACATCGACTTCTGCAACCGTTTGTTAATTGAAGGCGATTATTGAACAAAATCGGCAAAAGTTAACCGCATTCCGTAACTTAGCGAAAATTGAAATGTTATGGCTAAAGTGAAGAAAAAAGCGAGCAAAGCAGGTATCGTCGGTAAAGCCGAACTGGAATTCCTGACCAGATATATCAATAACCCATCACCAACAGGTTTCGAGAGCAAAGGACAACAAATGTGGCTCGATTACATTCGGCCTTATGTGGATGAATACATGACCGATAATTACGGTAACGTGGTAGGTGTAATCAATCCTACTGCAAAATATAAAGTAGTAATCGAAGCGCATGCCGATGAAATTTCTTGGTTTGTGCACTATATAACGAAAGATGGATTTGTGTATTTACGTCGCAATGGAGGTTCTGATCACCAGATCGCACCTTCCAAGCGTGTAAACATTCACACTAAAAAAGGCGTAGTGAAAGCCGTTTTTGGTTGGCCTGCCATTCACGTGCGTGAGCCGGGTAAAGAAGAAACTCCAACATTGAAAAATATTTTCCTTGACCTGGGTTGTACATCCGACAAGGAGGTTGCAGAACTTGGAGTACACGTTGGCTGCGTAGTTACATACGAGGATGAATTCATGGTATTGAATGATCGCTACTACACCGGTCGTGCGCTGGATAACAGAATCGGAGGATTTATTATTGCGCAGGTAGCACGCTTGTTGAAGCAAAGCCGCACCAAACTTCCCTATGGCTTGTATATAGTAAATGCTGTACAGGAGGAAGTAGGCTTGCGTGGTGCAGAAATGATCACCGAATCTATTCGTGCTAATGTTGCAATTGTTACTGATGTGACGCACGATACACAAACGCCGATGATGAATAAAATTGCACAGGGTGATATTTCCTGCGGAAAAGGTCCTTCATTAACCTATGGCCCCGCGGTGCACAATAACTTGCTCGATTTAATCATTAACACAGCAGAAAAAAATAAAATTCCTTTTCAGCGTGAAGCCGCATCACGCTCCACAGGAACAGACACAGATGCTTTTGCGTATTCAACAGGAGGAATTCCCTCCGCATTAATTTCCTTACCGCTGCGTTATATGCATACTACCGTTGAAAGTGTGCACAAAGATGATGTGGAACATGTTATTCAGCTCATCGTTGAAAGTTTGAAGAACATCAAGAATAATCACGACTTCCGATACATCCGCTAATGAAAACCAGATTCCCTCAAATCGTTTGGATTATCATTACTTCTCTGGTTGCTTCCTGCAGCTCGAGCGAGCCGGATCAACGAATGGATTCTATATCCAACAACGACACTGTTGTTCATAATGCTATGAATGATAGCGTCAGGGAAAGAATTAAACAATTCGTCAGTACGATTCCTGTTCCGTTCGACATCTTGAATAAGCTGTCGAATTCCAAACTGGTTTTTAACGGTGACATACTCAGCAATACTTCTCAGGTAGGACAAATCACCGACCCCAACCTACAGGCTTTAAATTTAGGAATTTACGGTGCTGACATGGCCTTGTTAATTACACAGTCACGTCTTGCTGATTCCGGCCCTTATCTGAAAAGTGTGCGAATTTTGGCAGATGCCATTGTTGTTCCGAATGCATTCGACGAAACAACCATGAAACGATTTGATAATAATCGTAACAATCAGGATTCATTGCAAAAACTGGTTTTCAGTTCTTACATGCGCGTTGACACTACGCTTATTTCTAACGATCGTTTGGCTTTGGCGTCACTGGTGCTATCCGGAGGATGGTTGGAAAGTTTGTACCTAACTGCTACCATGATTGACTCGACAGAAAAAGATGAAAAGAATGCTACGTTGTATGAAATAATGGAAGAACAACGATTGCACATGGAGCAACTTACCGGCTTATTGCAACTATTTCCGAATGACAGTACATGCACACAATTGGCTCGTGACATGAATAGTTTAGCGACAATTTATCCCAAAGGCGAATCTCTAAGTCCTTTGCAGGTAAGCCGCATAGCACGCGAAACCGCAATTACGCGTAAGCGTTTTATTCCTACCCGTTAAGATTATTAAGTATGGCTATCATCGGTTCGATTCTAAAAAAAACCATAGAACTGAATAATAAGATTCCGCGCTTACGGAAGAAAGATGCCTATAACCTTCAGGTTAAAACATTAAAAAAACTACTAAGCAAAGCGGAGTTTACTGCGATAGGAGAACATTACAATTTCACCAAGCTCTTAACTGAAAAAGACCCTGTTGAATCATTTCAACGCACAATTCAGACACACGACTACAACAGCATGTTCCGCAAATGGTGGTACAGAAGTTTGAATGGTGAAGGTTATGTTACATGGCCGGGGCAAACAAAATATTTTGCTTTAAGTTCCGGAACTTCTGAGGCATCATCCAAACATATTCCTGTCACAAAAGAAATGTTGAAAGCCATTCGTATGGCCAGTATTCGTCAGATCATGGCACTTCACCGATACGATTTGCCGACCGATTTCTTTCAGAAAGGAATTTTGATGATCGGAGGAAGTACGCACCTCAATTATAACGGCACGTATTACTCGGGCGACTTAAGCGGAATTACTACAGGTAATATTCCATTTTGGTTTCAACATTTTTATAAGCCCGGAGATCGCATTGCGAAAGAGCGCGATTGGAATACCAAGCTGGATGAACTCACCAAAAATGCAAAGAATTGGGACATTGGCGTGGTGTGCGGCGTTCCGGCGTGGATTCAGATTTTATTTGAACGCATCATCAAATATTATAACGTCAAGAACATACATGAAATCTGGCCCAATTTAAAAATTTATGTTTGGGGTGGCGTTTCATTAAAACCGTATCGCAAAGGTTTTGATAAGTTACTCGGACAACCGATACATTATCTGGAAACTTATTTAGCCTCGGAAGGTTTTTTTGCGTTTCAAGATCGACCCGAATCTGAAGGTCAGCGTTTGCAATTAAACAACGGTATCTTTTTCGAATTCGTTCCATTTAACGCCGACAACTTCGACAGCGACGGGCAGATGAAAGCTAATCCTGTAACGTTCACCATTAATGAAGTGGATGAGCATACAGAATATGCTATGTTAATCAGTACGTGCTCCGGTGCGTGGCGTTATCTTGTTGGTGACACTATTCGTTTTACCAATTTAGAACGCCAGGAGATTATCATTACGGGCAGAACGAAACAATTCCTGAGTTTGTGTGGCGAACACTTGTCTCAGGATAACATGAACAGGGCCATTGATCTTTGCGCAGATGAGTTTAACGTGACGATTAATGAGTTTACGGTTGCCGGAATCAACTACGAAAATTTATTCGCTCATCACTGGTATGTAGGCACCGATAAACCCGTTGATGCACAAGCCTTCCGCAATTGTTTGGATAATCATTTGAAAAACCTGAACGATGATTACCGTGTTGAACGAAGTGCTGCTCTAAAAGAAGTCATTGTAGAAGTGCTTCCTATTGACGTGTTTTATGCGTGGATGGAAAAGAACGGAAAGATTGGCGGTCAGAGCAAGTTCCCGCGTGTTATCAAAGATGAACGTTTGGAAAGCTGGAAGCAACATCTTAAATCGTATCAAAACGTGTAATTAATGTTCGGCGCAATCGGTCATGGAATGCTTTTCGGTTTAGCCCTGTGTTTTTCGCTGGGTCCGGCATTTTTTGCGTTGATTCAATCCAGTTTACGATTTGGGTATAAAGCCGGCATTGCCATGTCGTTAGGTGTTATCGCGAGCGATTTAATCTATTTGGCTTTAGCTTATTTCGGAATGTCGGGGTGGTTACTGGATCAGAAGTACGCTTTACCTGTCGGAATATTAGGAGGAGGTTTACTGATCTCTTATGGTGTGTACCAGGTATTAAAAAAAGTGCCTCAGCCGGTTCCCGTGTCGGAAGGTGATACGGTTATCGTTATTAAAAATGGACAAGTAAAAGTCGGTGGCATCGCGCTGAAAGGATTCTTTATGAACCTGCTCAATCCATTGATCATTCTGATGTGGATTGGTGCCATCAGTTTTTCCTCTTCCAAGTTTAACGGTGATGGTGTTTTGATGATTACTTTTTTCACATCAGCATTGCTCACCTTATTCGGAACAGATGCGATTAAAGCACTAGCCGCAGGTAAAATCAAAAACTACCTCAACGATGTAGTGATTCACAAAATCAATGTGGGCGCCGGAATAATATTTATTATTTCGGGTGTTGTAGTTATCGTGCGACTTTTCGTAGAACAACCGTGGTTGCACGCGGGTCAATGATTTATTTGAAATCTTGCTCTTCGTGTTTTAATACTGCCGCGATGTTCGGACGAAAGTAAAATTCACTCTTCAACACTTTACCGTCTTCGCGGAAAATAGGTTTTCCGTCTTTATCCAGCTTCGACATGTTGCTGCGATGGATTTC
>Ga0068876_10003112_pt1 | contig 12031 bp, 8 predicted proteins | sample NOAtaG_6_FD_66442 | JGI IMG/M metagenome (GOLD analysis project Ga0068876, IMG submission 66442) | Freshwater lake microbial communities from Lake Erie, under a cyanobacterial bloom - NOAA_Erie_Diel5S_2200h metaG | ecosystem: Environmental > Aquatic > Freshwater > Lake | place: USA: Ohio, Lake... | reverse complement strand
TTTTTTCTGATTTCGCGCCAGCTGAATTCACAACTTGTTGCTCGAAAGGAGCGTACACATCGTTCAATTCCCTTTCGAGAGAAGCTTCAATCACTGGCTCTGCCTGCGCAGTTTCAAATCCTTTCTGGATCTCTTCCTTGAACTCATTCTTGTATTGCTGCTCGATCTCATCCGTTAAAACACCGATCTCCTTCAAGTACAGTTCATAATTCGCTACAGGATCTTGCTTGGACCATTCATCTTGAAGTCCTTCTGGGTAATATTTTGTACCGGAAGCTTCCTCATGGCCGCGCATTCGAAAAGTCATCAATTCAAGGATATAAGGTTTTGGATTATTTCTAATATCTTCATTGATCTTACGAACCGTTCTGATCACATCCAACACGTTATTACCATTCACCTGGACAGCCTCCATTCCATAACCTATTCCTTTGTCAATGAATTGCTTACAGCGGAACTGTTCAGAAGAAGGTGTTGAAAGCCCCCAGCAGTTATTCTCGATGGCAAAGATCACAGGCAGATCCCAAACAGACGCGACATTTAGTGATTCATGAAAATCACCTTCTGAAGCTCCACCATCGCCAGTGAAGACAATCGTGGATCTTTTATTTTTTTTTATTTTATTCGCTAAGGCGATACCATCCGCTATTCCGAGTTGTGGTCCCAAGTGCGAGATCATTCCTACCAATTTATATTCCTGTGTACCAAAATGGAATGAACGATCACGACCTTTGGTAAACCCTGACTTCTTCCCCTGGAATTGCGCAAACAATCTTTCTAAAGGAATCCCTCTGGTTGTAAAAACCCCAAGATTTCGGTGCATTGGAAGTATGTATTCATCATCATTCATGGCATAGGCACATCCAACTGAGACACCTTCTTGCCCCCATCCGGAAAACCATTTCGAAATTTTACCCTGACGGAGCAGTATCAACATCTTTTCTTCGATCATTCTGGGCTTAAGAAGTATTTTATAGATCTTCAACAATTCCTGATCTTCAAAGCCTACACGGTTAAATTCAATATGTCTTTTTTCTAATACTTCCATTCTGGTTGAATTGATAAATACTTTGCAAAACTAATTTAAAAACTATCAAAAATGGGGTTGTCTGTTAAAAAAACAGCAACAAAAAAAGGCTGATCCAACGATCAGCCTTCCTATAATAAATCGATCTATTATTAAACCAACCCCTGATCCAACATAGAGTCAGCAACTTTAACAAATCCTGCGATGTTAGCACCTTTCACATAGTCAACAGAGCCATCCTCGCGCTTACCATATTTCACGCAAGCTTCATGGATAGATACCATGATCCCGTGAAGACGCTGATCAACTTCTTCTCTTGACCAAGAAAGTCTCAAAGAGTTCTGAGACATTTCCAATCCTGAAGTAGCTACACCTCCCGCATTGGATGCTTTACCAGGTGAGAACAAAACACGCGCCTGACTGAATACTTCGATCGCTTCAGGAGTAGATGGCATATTTGCACCCTCTGCAACACTCTTTACACCGTTTGCAACCAATACTTTCGCTTCTTCACCGTTCAATTCATTCTGTGTAGCACAAGGAAGAGCAATATCACACTTCACTTCCCATGGACGCTTTCCTGCAACAAACTTCGCTGAAGGATACTGCTTAACGTATTCTGAGATACGACCTCTCTTAACGTTCTTCAATTCCATAATGAAATCAAGTTTTGCCGCATCGATCCCTGCCTCATCATAGATGTAGCCTTCAGAGTCAGACAATGTAACAACTTTAGCACCCAATTGAGTTGCTTTTTCGCATGCATACTGTGCTACATTTCCTGAACCTGATACTGTTACAATCTTTCCTTCAAAAGAGTCTCCTTTTGTAGCCAGCATTTCTTTCGCGAAATATACCGTACCATACCCTGTTGCTTCAGGACGGATCAAAGACCCACCCCAGTTCCTAGCCTTTCCGGTCAATACTCCTGTAAATTCATTGCGAAGACGCTTGTACTGTCCAAACATGTAACCTATCTCACGTCCACCAACACCGATATCACCGGCCGGTACATCTGTATCAGCACCGATATGACGAGCCAATTCACTCATGAAAGACTGACAGAACTTCATCACTTCATTGTCAGACTTTCCCTTTGGATCAAAATCAGATCCTCCTTTACCACCACCCATAGGCAGCGTTGTCAACGAATTCTTGAAGATCTGTTCAAAACCGAGGAACTTAAGAATTGAAAGATTCACTGATGGGTGGAATCTCAATCCTCCTTTATACGGACCAATAGCAGAGTTGAACTCAACTCGGTAGCCTCGGTTTACCTGCACATTTCCTTTGTCATCCAACCATGGAACACGAAAAATGATCGTTCTCTCTGGCTCAACGATTCGATCCAAGATCTTTGACTCTTTATACCTTGGATTTTCCTCTATAACTGGAATAACGGCCTCTGCCACTTCATGAACTGCCTGGATAAATTCAGGTTCGTGTCCGTTCTTTGCCTTCACGCTTTCCATGAAAGCATCAATTTCTGCTTGATATTTGTTTGACATTATTTACTGTTTTAAAAATCAACGTGGCAAAAATGTGAATATTTTTTAAACGAAAGATCAAAAAAACAAAATATTGTTTTCCTCGATGAATAGTATTAAATATTCAGTAAAACATTATGAATATTCAGTAAACAGTGCATTTCATCAATGTTTGGCAGTCGTTAAGTGAATTCGAACGCAACTTTCGGTAAATTTGTTCGTCTAACCGTAGATACATACTTTGAACCAATGAAGAAATTCCTTTTCATATTCTGTTTTCTTATTACCTACACTCAAACCGCAAAATCACAAACGAACCTTTGTTTGGGTCAAGACGCGACTGTGTGCGTCGGAACACCCGTAACAATTACAAACTGCACTCCCGGAGGAACGGGAGGAGGCAACTCAGGTGGGATATATCTGAATGCACCAACAAACGTTCCCTTGTTTGATGATGTCTGGTCAGGTGTGGTGAACATCGGATTTCCGTTTAGTTTCTACGGCAATACATACAACCAATGTGTAATTGGTTCGAACGGTCTGGTTTCGTTTGATCTTTCAAAAGCAAATGGATACTGTGATTGGGCGCTCGCCGGAGTCGGGACTTTGCCTAATGCAGGTTTTTTTGATGCAAAGAACTCAGCTATGGGATGTTATCAGGACATTAATCCAGGAATTGCAGGTCAGGTTCAATACCATACCGTTGGAACCGCTCCAAACAGAGTTTTTGTAGTCCTGTAGCGTGAGATTCCAATGTTTAATTGTGGCTTGTGCACCTATATGTCCATTATGATGTATGAAGGCAGCAATAATGTTGAATTTCACATTGGGAATAAACCTCCCTGTATTACATGGAATGGAGGACTCGCAATTCAAGGGACCGAAAATATACCGGGAACTGTTGCACACATTACTCCCGGAAGAAACAATGTTCAGTGGTCCGCAAACCAGGAATGCAAGAGATTTACACCAACATCTCCTACTGTAACAACAGCCTATACAATAAGTACTGAACAATACTTGTTGGTAACATCAAGTTCCTCATCATTAGTTTGGGGAAATACGAATGGGCAAACCTTTCCATACAACAATGGTGTATTGAACATCCCTTCAGCAGCAGCCGGAACTACAGGATATTTCTTAACGGGCTCTGCTTGCGGTGTTGGTATTGGATCAGTTACACCTGATACATCCTGGGTAACAGGGGTTTCTTCCTCTGTTACTGCTAATCCAACAGCAGACATTTGTTCTTCGGGTATCGGTAGCGTTACTGCAAATCCAACATCAGGAAGTGCTCCATATTCCTTCAATTGGCCTGCACTCGGAGATACATCTCAAACTGTAACCGGACTAATTGCAGGTACATATCTGGTTCAAATGACTGATGCAATTGGCTGTGTTTCAAATGCAACTGCTACAGTTACAGATACACCGGCAAGTTTTTCAGGCACACCAACCGCAGTATCTTGTCCCGGAGGCTCTGACGGAACAGCTACGGCTATCATGTCTCCACCATTGGGAATTATCACTTACCAATGGGATGATCCGGCAGGACAAACTACACAAACAGCAACAGGACTAATTGCCGGCACCTACACATGCCTTGTCACTTCAGATATTGGTTGTCAAGACATTGTGACGGTGACTGTTTCAGAGATACCCGGCATGATTGCATCCATTACCGATCAGAATGATGTAACGTGTAATTCGTCAAACGATGGATTGATGGAAATCACCGTAACCCAGGGAACACCAACTTATTCTTACAGTTGGGATAATTCCTCTTCAACAAGCAATATCGCTAATGATCTATATGCGGGTACTCACACTGTAACGATAACGGATGCAAATGGTTGTACGATCGATGTGACCGGAACCATCGGCGAGCCATCCCGCCTAATGGTAACATATATAACACCAGACTCTATGATCTGTGCTGAGGATGACATTACACTACTTGCAACTGGAAGCGGCGGGTCATCATCATATACGTTTACATGGCTTGAAAACGGAAATACCATTGGAACAGGGTCGTCTATTACAGTAGACCCATTGCTTACTAATACTCAATATTGTGTTGTACTTTCTGAAGCTTGTGGTTCGCCAACGCACGATTCTTGTATGGTTGTGACTTTCCCTACTCCAATAGATCCAAACATCACTCCGAACAAAATAGAGGACTGTACCCCAGGATTCTTTGAGTTTACGAATATTTCAACAAATCCTGCGGAGATCGCAACAACCTATTTCGAATTCTCTGATGGAACTTCAATAATGGAAACGGGTACAGATTCAACGTCCAATACATTTGAAATCCCTAGTTTTTATTCCTGCAATATGACAATTACGTCAATCTACGGTTGTGTATATACTGGATCTTTCAGCAATGTTATTGAGGTGAAGCCACTACCTGTAGCAGATTTCACCTTCTCATCCAATCCTGCAACATTCTTTGAAACATCCATTCAATTGCAAGACAGGTCATCTCTTGATGTAATTGATTGGGAATGGTTCAGCCCGGGTTCAACACCTTCAGTGAGTAATTCTCAAAACCCGGTTTTCACATTTCCGGAAGGGGTGGTAGGTACTTATCCCGTTACACTAATGGTAACAACCGAACATGGCTGCACTGATACGGTGACTTATATTATGAATGTGGTCTCTGATATATTATTCTATGCGCCGAATACCTTTACACCGGACGACGATGAATACAATCAAGCATGGGGAATTTTTGTTGAAGGAATTGATCTCTATCAGTTTGATCTTTACATTTTTAACAGATGGGGAGAGATGATCTGGGAATCTCATGACAAGAATGCCAAGTGGGATGGAACCTATGGCGGAATAGCTGTTCCTCAAGGTACATACGTTTGGAGGGCAAGTGCCAAGGACATCTATAATGATGCAAAATATGAGTTTCAGGGTCATATCAATGTGATCAGATAAGAATGGACAGTTAAAGGGAGGTTAAGCCTCCCTTTCTTCTTTATTTTGGTATCGTTTTTGGTTACATGGACAGAAAATATTGTAAGTTTGATCTTTAATTTGATACTATGAAAAAGATATTCGTTTCGCTAAACGTTTTGCTAATTTGTGCTTTGCTTCCGGCATGTGATGTGCTAGAAGATGCAGCACAGATCATAACAACCCCAACACCATCCAAGCCACAACTCACAAATGCGGAAGTCATTTCCGGGTTGAAAGAAGCACTAAACGTGGGAATAAAGAATTCGGTCAATCTAACCTCTGTTACTGATGGTTTTTTCAAGAATTCATCGATCAAGCTACCGTTCCCTCAGGATGCGATCAAAGTTCGTGAAAAAGCAATTGAACTCGGAATGGCGAATCAGGTTGAAAAGTTTGAACTAACGTTAAACCGTGCCGCTGAAGAAGCAACAAAAGAAGCTCTTCCTATCTTTGCAGATGCAATCACAAACATGAGCATTTCAGATGGTTTTTCGATATTGAATGGTGGAAATGGAGCTGCAACGAAGTATCTCAAGGATAATACAACTGCTAAACTTACTGCAGCTTTTGCTCCGAAAGTAGATGCTGCAATTTCAAAAGTTAAGTTAACAGAATACTGGAACCCCATAATCACTAAATACAATGCAGTAGTTGGTTTGACCGGAGGCCAAAAGTTAAACCCTGACTTAAATAAATATGTTACTGAAAAAGCGATTAACGGATTATTTTACATGGTCGAGATAGAAGAGAACAAGATCCGAAAGGATCCAATGGCTCGTGTGACGGATCTTCTTCAAAAAGTTTTTGGTAGCCTAACAAGTAATTAATAAATACTGCTAATTTCAAGGTGTTGATCTTCAGATCAGCACCTTTTTGTTTCATTATTATGCAATTTCCACCGTCAGAACTCGTATTGAACGACAAAGGTCAGGTTTACCATCTGGGTATTTCACCTGAGCATGTGGCAGAGAAAGTCATATTGGTTGGTGATCAGGATCGTGTCCCCATGATCTCTGCATTCTTCGATTCCATTGAGCACAGGTCACAACATCGAGAATTTGTTTGTCATACAGGTTCTTATCAAGGAAAGAGAATTTCCGTGCTCTCTTCAGGCATTGGAACGGACAACATTGACATCACCATGAACGAGTTGGATGCCTTGTTCAACATTGATCTTAAAGAAAGAAAGGAAAAACCACTAAAAACGTCATTAACGATCGTCAGGATTGGCACATGCGGTATTTTGCAACCCGAGATCCCTGTTCACTCATTCATACTTTCTACCCATGGATTTGGACTGGATAACATCGCGCATTTCTACAACATCCAATTCACAGCGACTGAAAAGTCTCTTTGCGATGATCTTGTAAGTCAAATCGGATTACCCCAGTACATTGCTCCCTATCTTGTAGAAAGTGACTCGGAACTTACAGCGCTACTTTCTTCAGATCAAACATTTTCGGGCATTACAGTAACAAGCAGTGGATTTTATGGTCCACAGGGACGGCAATTGCGTGTAAAAAATAGTACTGAAGGAATGAATGAAAGACTCACTGCCTTTCTCTCTGGAGGGCACAGGGTAATCAATTTTGAAATGGAAAGTTCTGCCATATTTGCTTTAGGGAAGGCTATGGGACACAAATGCGCAACGATTTGTCTTGGTGTGGCTAACCGACCTAAAATGCTATTCTCAAAGGGTTATTCCGCCGAAATGAAAGAATTGATTCGATACGTGCTTGAAAGGATCTAATTAGTTCTGCGGTCTATAAATCGCATATTTACCCGACTGTATCGTCGAAAACTTCAATCCGCTCACACCAACTTTGCGGCCGGTATATCCCGTATTTTGATGGGCAAGTTTCACTTCGTCACTACTGATCACTTCAAATATTATCGCAGTGTGATGAGGCATGGCTTCTGTATGGGTCTGGCTACCTTTCTTGTATTTTATCCTGATCCGTTCGAATTGAATAATATCTCCGGGAGAAACGCATTCTCCCTTTTCCAGTTTGCGCCCAAAACCATAAGCCCCGTCCCAGTCAGCTCCAACCTCTTCCAATGCGTATTTAGCCAAGTCCCAACATTCACCTCTTCCGACTTTTTTGTTCATTTTCGATAGCGTAAATGCAAGAACAGCCTTGTTTAATGTCGGAACAGAATCACATTGGGCTTTTAAAATTCCCGAAACTAAAAGGAAAAAGGTGAAAATAACAGGCCTCATGTTCGAATAACGAGATACCTCCAAAAAATTACAATGCCGCTGCATCTAATATGCGTCTGACTTTTAATGGGTCAACTTTCAGAACGGATTCTGAAAAGAGCGAGTCTTCATCTGTTTGAACTTTTACTGTTCCTGAAAAGTGAATGGCATCAGGTTGAAGATCTTTCACTAATCGATTTACATTCGCTGAATTCACTCCTCCGCCTGCCATAATTTCAATTCTCCCCGCAGCATATGTTTTCATTTCTTTGAGGATCGGCATTCCTGTTTCAACGTTCCTTGCCAAACCGGATGAAAGGATCCTGGTCACACCACAATCGATCAATAGATCAATGGATCGCTTCCAATCAAAGCAATCGTCAAATGCTCGGTGGAAGGTTATTTCGATCCCTTTGGCCTTATCAACCAATTCTTCGACGATCCGCTGATCAATCTCTCCAGCTTCCGTCAATGCCCCTATAACAATCCCTCGAGCACCCATGTCTCGACAATTGATAATCTCACGGTACATGATCTCTAATTCTGCTTCTGAATAAAAGAATCCACCGGGACGAGGTCGGATCAATACATGGGTATCTATTCCATGTGCGATCGCATATTCGATCATTCCATAGGAAGGTGTTGTACCTCCCTGCTCAAGGTTCTGGCATAATTCTATTCGATCAAAACCTAATTCTCTTGCTATGGTTATAGCTTCAAGTGAAGCAGCGCATAATTCAAACTTCATTATTTAAAGAAAATGATAAGTTCATCAATAAAGGTCCAGGGAACATTTCCTTCACCGGGATAACCTAATGGGATTTTTGAAAAAGGCTTAACAACCAGTTTCAGATACCGCCCTTTACACAAAAAGTTCAATTTAAATTCTTCAGTAATCTTCGAAAGGCCTACTGTATCCGAATTCTTGATCTTCTTCCATTTTTTATTATTCTTGGAATAATACGCATCCACCTTTTCAGGACACTGAATCCATGAACCATCATCTTTCAAAAACCCAATCTCGAAACCTGTAATAGTTGAAATCTTACTCATGTCTGCGATTAGTTCGATGTAGGTTGTGTCGTATCCCAGCCATTCATGGCCTTTCCAGGGTTTGCTTCCTTTTATCCCATCCACTATTGTAGAGCTGCCATTCCCACTGTATCGGGAATCCGGTTTGGTAATAAGTTGAACGGGAAGTCCAATGGATGGATGTACTTTAAATTTAAAGATAGAAGGTTCGGATTGAACTTCAGATGTAACACTGAATGCATAATTAACTTGCTTTTCTCCGATTGTTCGTTGAAAGTAGAGGGTATCCTTCTCACCGACAACTTGACCCCCACTCATTGCAGGCAACTTTTCATCCGATCTGACGAAAAGATTGAAATGATAATTTGGTTCACCACTTTTGAAATGAACGTTAAGACCTTCTTTTGCCTTACTTACATCCATTTTGGGATAGAACAAGGCCCTTGAAAAATTCACTCCCTCGTCTTGGAGGAGCGGAATATGGTAGTTAACGAATGAACGTTTGAAGTCATCAAAAGACGGTTTGGAAATACACCACAATGCTTGAGAAAGTGCCAACGCTCTGGGATACGTCATATACTCCAGCTGTTTCATATCCGGAATGTATTCGGTCCAAAGATTCGCCTGACCTCCTAAAATATAACTTTGCTGCTCGGGAGTAAAACCGGAAGGTATAGGATCGAACTCATATACCTTTTCAAGTGGCGTATATCCACCAATCGCGAGTGGTTCGTTTGGATTGGTGCTTTGATAATGGTCGAAATAGCAGTGAGAACCCGGACTCATGACAACATAATGCCCTAGTTTTGCTGCCGCTATACCTCCTTCAAATCCGCGCCACGACATGACCGTAGCGTTAGGTGAAAGTCCTCCTTCCAGGATCTCATCCCACCCTATCAACTTACGTCCGCGCTGTGTCAGAAATTCATCCATTCGTCCAACGAACCAACTCTGGAGTTCATGTTCATCCTTTAATCCATTCTCCCGGATCACAGCCTGACATTTCTTACATTTTGCCCATCTCGACTTTGGCGCTTCATCTCCCCCGATATGAATATATTCGGAAGGAAACAAATCAAGCACCTCGTCCAGTACATTTTTCAAGAAATCGATTGTTGATTCATGCGTACAATAAATATCATCAAATACACCCCATAATCCAGGAACTTCTTGTTTATCACCCGTACATGACAATTCAGGATAAGCTGCCAATGCTGCTCGACTATGCCCGGGCATTTCAATTTCAGGAACCACCGTTATGTATCGCTTTGAGGCGTATTCAACGATCTCACGCACTTGATCCTGGGAATAAAATCCTCCATACCGTTCAACCTTGTAAGTTCTTGGATTGGTTGAATAATGATCGTTTACTGTACTGTCTCTCCATGCACCGATCTCAGTCAATTTAGGATACTTCTTTATCTCGATCCTCCAACCTTGATCATCTGTAAGGTGCCAATGGAATGTATTGTATTTGTATATCGCCATAAGATCGATATAGCGTTTAACCTCTTCAACCGCAAAAAAATGTCTACTAACATCCAGGTGGAGTCCCCTCCACTGAAATTTCGGATAATCCTGAACGAAACATTTCTTGAAGGAAAACTCACCATTTTCGACGATCGTCAGCTGAAGTAAAGTCTGCAACGCATAGAAGCAACTTCTTTCAGAACTGTACTGAATGATAATCCCGTCATTGATATTAACAGAATAATAATCCTGGATCGTATTATTGACCTTTTTGAACTGTAGATCCTTTCCATTGTTCGAAAAAACCAATCTTATCTTTCGTTCCTTGTTAAAAATTCGGATCAGGTGCTCTTTGATATTATCCGGCATTGAACGATCATCGACCGAAAGCTGTCCATTCACAGCCATCTCTCCACTTACTTCCTTATATACAACAGGAGACGGGATCACTGGACATTGCGCAAAGACAACACCGGATATCATCGTAAAGAACATGAACAGAAGACGAACAATTTTCAAAGTTAAACTCATAAGATCAATTTACAGGTAAATGTTTAACAGAACCATGTTTGAACCTCACAAAAATAAACAATGCAATCAATCCTAAATTTGATAGTCCAAGTACACCCAATTCGCTTATTTGTGCAGAAAGTGCTTTCCCCCAGAGATCATTGGACTGCGTGGAATAGCCGATCATCAATACAGTGAATGAAAACCACAACCACTTTCTTTTAGATCGCAGAATCTCTGATACAAGCATAATGATCATTGGCAAACTCAATAAGAAATGTTCTGTATCCGTCACAAAGAAGTTAGGCGTGAATGCCAACAGAATCGAAGACCACGACGAAAAATAAGTTTTATCCGCCGATCTTTTCATGCGATCCAATACCATTAGAAACAGGATCATTCCCAATCCGATCAGTGAAGGAATCCAAGCTGAGTCAGTTTTCAAATAATAACCAGACAAATACCTCAAACAATTCATGCTAATGTAGGTGTCCTCATGTCCTGATAACGCTGTGATCCATCCCTGCCAAAGTTTAAAACCGTTGGAACCCAAATGGATGAACGGAATCAAAAAGAAGAGAATTCCTATCAATGCCATTTTAAACAATGGCTTCCACATCATAACAAAAGCCATCGGTAATACTACGAAGATCACGATGGGTTTGAGAAGTATCATAAAACTCCAAAAAAGGACCAATAAATTCTCCTTTCCTTTCTTGTATGCGATCAATCCAGCAACAAAAAGGAGCATCAGGATTAGATTCACGTTTCCAAGATGTATCTCTCGTACCAGATGAACAGCGATGAATACAAAGAACAGATATAACAATCCAATACGTCTTCTTTCATTACCGGAAATAAAATGACGGTGCAACAGACTCACAGAAACAACTAAAGACAGCACTAAAACAAAGGTGTGGAGTAATTGTGCCCATATGAACTGCAGAAAACTAATTGTTGCAAAGAAGTAAATAGTTGTTGGTGCATATTTGAAGTAGCCGCTACCAAGACCGTAGGGAATTTTATACGGACTTCCACCCTGAAAAAAATGTCTGGTTGCAGCAGTATATACCCTGAGATCATTCGTCCAGAACTTACCGTTCTTGATCTCCACGAAAACCATAAGGCCCACGAACAAAAATGTAAAGATCCCGAAGAAGTAATAACCTCGCGGGATCTTTTTGATTATTCCAATTGACCGGCCCATTTCCCAAATCACATATTTCTTCGGTACTGACCACCTACCTCAAATAAGGCTGAAGTGATCTGACCCAGAGAGGCATATTTACACGTTTCCATCAACTGCTCGAACATATTCCTGTTCTGAATCGCTGC
>Ga0068876_10003108_pt1 | contig 12041 bp, 18 predicted proteins | sample NOAtaG_6_FD_66442 | JGI IMG/M metagenome (GOLD analysis project Ga0068876, IMG submission 66442) | Freshwater lake microbial communities from Lake Erie, under a cyanobacterial bloom - NOAA_Erie_Diel5S_2200h metaG | ecosystem: Environmental > Aquatic > Freshwater > Lake | place: USA: Ohio, Lake... | reverse complement strand
TACTTAGCATCTCCGGACTTATGCTCGCCGGAAATAACCACAACCGTATCTCCTTTTTTAATTTTCAGCTTAGACATTTCAGTCAGTTATTTTAAAGCACCTCAGGTGCAAGTGAAATAATTTTAGTGTAGTTAGTGTCACGAAGTTCACGCGCAACAGGCCCGAAAATACGGGTTCCGCGAAGTTCATCCTGTGCGTTCAACAACACACAAGCGTTATCGTCAAAGCGAATATAAGAACCGTCAGGACGACGAATTTCTTTACGCGTACGAACAACAACAGCCTTTGAAACTGCGCCCTTTTTTACGTTTCCGGCAGGCATTGCATGCTTAACCGAAACAACGATTTTATCTCCGATGGAAGCGTAACGCTTCTTGGTACCGCCGAGTACACGAATACAAAGCACTTCTTTTGCTCCGCTGTTATCCGCTACTGCAAGTCTTGATTCCTGTTGGATCATTGCTCTATAGTCTTATCTGATTCCTAATTTATTACTTCGCGCGTTCAACGATTTCTACCAAACGCCAGCACTTGTTTTTGCTTAATGGGCGTGTTTCAGAAATGCGGACGGTATCGCCAATGTTTGACTCATTCTTTTCATCATGAGCCATGAACGTTGATGTCTTCTTAACGAACTTCCCGTACATCGGGTGTTTCACTTTACGTTCTACAGCAACCACAATCGACTTGTTCATCTTGTTGCTGATTACTACGCCGACTTTTTCTTTTCTCAGTTTACGGCTAATTGTCTGTTCCATGTTTTTCTTCTCTTAATTAATGAGGAACACTAGTTGGTTGCTCCGGTGCGTTCACGCTTCGTGATTTCAGTAACGATTCGTGCGATAGTTCTACGACTATTGCGAATACGAACCGGACTTTCAATCGGAGACACCGAATGATTAAGCTTCATCTTAACGAGCTGTCCCTTTTCTTCTGCAAGGCGCTCACGAAGCTCATTGATCGACATTTGAGCGATATCTTTCTGTTTCATCGCGATAGATCTTTTATTGTTTAAGCGTTCTCAGCAGAATAGTCTCTGCGAACGATAAATTTGGTTGATACCGGCAATTTTTGCGCAGCCAGACGAAGCGCTTCCTTGGCAGTTTCCATAGGGATGCCATCAGCTTCAAACAGCACACGGCCCGGTTTTACAACTGCAACCCAAAATTCAGGTGCACCCTTACCCTTACCCATACGAACCTCTGCAGGTTTACGTGTAATAGGCTTATCAGGGAATACGCGAATCCAAACCTGACCTTCGCGCTTCAGGTAACGTGTCATCGCGACACGAGCCGCCTCAATTTGCTTGGCAGTAAGCCAAACTTCATCAACAGACTTTATGGCAAAAGAGCCGAATGAAATCTGGTTCCCGCGATTTGCGTTCCCCTTCATCTTCATTTTGTGCTGTTTTCTGTATTTCGTCCTTTTCGGCTGTAACATTTTATTCTGACGTTAAAGCATTTAACTTTTTGTACAATTATTTAGCGCTATCTTTTTTACCTGCGCCACGACGGTTACGGTTTCCACGGTTTCCGCCACCTGTAGGAGCTGTCTTTTCACGAGCTGCGCTATTTGCGTTAGGTGATAAATCACGCTTACCATAAAGTTCACCTTTACAGATCCATACCTTGATACCGATACGGCCATATGCAGTGTGAGCCTCAGAAATTGCGTAATCAATATCGGCACGTAAAGTGTGCAGTGGAACGCGACCTTCCATATAACCTTCAACGCGTGCAATTTCAGCACCGGCCAAACGACCTGAAGCCTTAACGCGAATGCCCTCAGCACCCATGCGCATTGTAGAAGCAATCGACATTTTGATTGCACGACGGAAAGAGATACGACCTTCGATTTGACGAGCAATGCTGTCTGCAACTAAACGTGCATCTAACTCAGGACGCTTAATTTCGAATATATTGATCTGTACTTCTTTCTTTGTAAGTTTCTTAATCTCCTCTTTCAACTTATCCACTTCCTTACCACCCTTTCCGATGATAATACCCGGACGCGCTGTGTGAATTGTAACTGTCACCAACTTCATGGTGCGCTCAATAACAATCTTGGAAATTGATCCTTTGGAAAGACGTGCTTTCAGGTAGTTGCGGATTTTTTCATCCTCCACCAACTTGTCAGCGTAATTTCTTCCACCGAACCAGTTGGATTCCCATCCGCGGATGATACCCAGTCTTAAACCTATTGGATTTGCTTTCTGTCCCATTAATGTTTTACTATTAAGCGTTAGTCTTGATTTCGTCAATGATCAGCGTTACGTGATTCGAACGCTTTTTGATGCGGTGAGCACGACCCTGAGGAGCAGCTGAAATACGTTTCAACATTGTAGCTCCATCAACAGTGATGGTTTTCACATAAAGCGCATCAGCCTGCGCTGTGTTACCTGACTTACTCTCGTAGTTTGCAATTGCAGAACGCAAAAGCTTTTCCAAGCGACCAGCAGCTTCCTTGTTGGTGAAGCGCAAAATATTCAGTGCATTAAACACCTCTTTACCACGAATCAAATCTGCGCACAAACGCATTTTTCTTGGTGAGGTAGGTACATTATTCAAACGCGCGATGAAGGTGGTTTTCATTGCCTCCTTGCGGGCGTTAGCAGCTAATTCTTTTCTACGTGCCATTGCTAAAGTTCGTTAGAGGTTATTTACCCTTGTCCCTATTTCCGGCGTGACCACGGAAATTACGCGTTGGCGCGAATTCCCCTAAACGGTGACCTACCATGTTTTCAGTTACGTAAACGGGAATAAACTTATTTCCGTTGTGTACAGCGAAAGTGTGTCCAACACACTCCGGTGTAATCATTGAGCGACGAGACCAAGTCTTGATTGCTACCTTTTTATTGGAAGCATTCATCGCCTCAATTTTCTTTTCTAGTTTCGGGTCAACAAAAGGACCCTTTTTGAGTGAACGTGCCATTCTTCAGTTCTACGATTTGCGGCTAATACTATTATTTCTTACGACGTTCGATGATATATCGAGTTGACGCCTTCTTTTGTTGACGAGTCTTCTTGCCTTTAGAGATCAAGCCTTTGCGTGAGCGCGGGTGACCACCTGAAGCACGACCTTCACCACCACCCATAGGGTGATCAACAGGGTTCATTGCAACACCACGTACACGCGGGCGACGTCCTAACCAACGGTTACGTCCTGCTTTACCGTCAGCCGTTAAGTTATGGTCAGAGTTAGAGACAGTACCTACAGTTGCTAAACAAGTTGTCAAGATCATACGAGACTCACCAGAAGGCAAACGCAACACTGCATATTTCCCTTCACGAGCGCTCAACTGAGCATATGATCCTGCACTGCGAGCCATTTTAGCTCCCTGTCCAGGGCGCAATTCAATGTTGTGAATCAAAGTACCCAATGGCACATCAGACAAATACATTGCATTCCCGATTTCAGGAGTAGCCTTTTTACCGGCCATTACTGTCTGACCAACCTTTAATCCGTTTGGTGCAATAATGTAACGCTTCTCACCGTCTGCGTAAACTACTAATGCAATACGAGCAGAACGATTTGGATCGTATTCGATTGTTTTTACTGTACCCGGAACATCAAACTTGTCGCGCTTGAAATCAATCAAACGTAACATTTGCTTGTGACCACCGCCGATGTAGCGCATAGTCATTTTTCCGGAATTGTTACGACCACCTGACTTCTTCTTCGGAGCTACTAAGCTCTTCTCCGGGATGTTTGTCGTAATGCTTTTGTCTTCAACCAGAATGCGGTGACGCATTGCGGGGGTTAAAGGGCGAAATTTCTTCAGTGCCATTGCTCTCTATAGGTTTCTAGTTATCAGAGATTGCTGTAAAAGTCGATGGTGTCTCCTTTTTTCAAGGTTACTACCGCCTTCTTGTGGCGATTAGCTACACCGATTTGCATACCGCTCTTTGTGAAACGGCTGCGCACTTTACCGATATAATTCATGGTGTTAACCGTCTCAACAGTAACGCCGTACATTTTTTCAACTGCATTTTTAATCTGCAGTTTGTTTGCACGAGAATCCACCACGAACCCGTAACGTCCAAGCTTTTCGCTGGAGCGGGTTATTTTTTCCGTAATTATTGGTTTAACAAGCACGTCCATGGTGATGATTACTTAAGCAGGTTAACAATTGTTTCCACCGAACCCTCGGTAATTAAGATATTTGACGCGTTCAAAATGTCGTAAGTGTTTAAATCTGAAGCATTTACAACCTTTGAGCCGGTCAAATTTCGGGACGACAAATATATGTTTTTGTTGTATCCGTTCAACACAACCAGTGTTTTTTTGTCGCCAACCTTTAAATTACCAAGAATTGCATTGTATTCTTTGGTTTTTGGAGTCTGCATGTTGAAGTCTTCAAGAACGATAATGTTGTTCTCTTTAGCCTTGTACGATAAAGCAGATTTACGAGCCAAAGTCTTAACTTTCTTGTTCAGCGCGAAAGAATAGTCGCGAGGCTGCGGACCGAATACACGTCCACCACCGCGGAACAATGGAGACTTCATGCTACCCGCACGTGCACCACCTGTACCCTTTTGACGCTTTAACTTTTTAGTTGTACGAGCAATTTCCGCACGTTCTTTAGCTTTATGTGTTCCCTGACGCTGTGCAGCTAAGTACTGCTTAACGTCCAAGTAAATTGCGTGATCGTTCGGCTCGATACCGAAGATGGTATCATCCAGCTTCACCTTCTTAGATGTCGCTTTGCCTTCTGAGTTATATACTGTAAGTTCCATGTTACTTCTCGATCAAAAGATAAGACCCCTTCGATCCTGCCACAGAACCCTTAACGATAATTACGTTCTGTTCAGGAATTACTTTTAACACTTTAAGGTTTTGGGTTTTCACCTTGTCTCCACCGGTACGGCCGGCCATTCGCATTCCCTTCATAACACGAGAAGCGAAAGAAGAGTTACCTAATGATCCCGGAGCACGTAAACGATCATGCTGACCGTGAGTAGTACCACCTACACCACCGAAGCCATGACGCTTCATTACACCCTGAAAACCTTTACCTTTGGAGATACCGCTCACATCAACTAAATCACCTTCCTGGAATAATTCCACGGTAATTTGATCACCTGTGTTCTTAGCATCTTCAAACCCCTTGAACTCAACCAGCTTCTTCATGGGTGCAACGCCGGCCTTTTTAAAGTGCCCTTTCATTGCAGCAGCAGTATGCTTTTCTTTGCGTTCGTCGTAGGCGAGCTGAACGGCATCATAGCCATCTGTCTCTTTGGTTTTTACTTGCGTAACAACGCAAGGACCTGCCTGTATAACTGTGCATGGTACATATTTACCCTCGGCACTAAACAGACTGGTCATTCCGATTTTTTTACCAATTAAGCCTGACATTGTTTTTTATATTGAATTATTAAATTTCCGGATTAAGGAACTTTGATTTCAACTTCTACACCGCTAGGTAATTCCAGTTTCATCAAAGCGTCAACAGTCTTAGACGTTGAGCTGTAGATATCCAACAAACGCTTGTAGCTACACAACTGGAACTGCTCACGAGCCTTCTTGTTTACGTGTGGCGAACGCAACACGGTAAAAATTCTCTTATGAGTAGGCAGCGGAATTGGACCACTTACTACAGCGCCGGTAGCTTTTACCGTCTTCACGATTTTCTCAGCTGATTTGTCAACCAGGTTGTAATCGTATGATTTTAATTTGATTCGAATCTTCTGACTCATTATATCAATTATTGCCGGATTATACTTCTTGAGCTTTTTTACCTTTTGCTTTCGCGATCACTTCATCAGCGATGTTACGTGGTGCTTCTGCATAGTGCGAGAATTCCATAGTTGAAGATGCACGACCTGATGTGATAGTACGCAACTGAGTTACATAACCAAACATTTCGGAAAGTGGCACCTGCGCCTTGATAACCTGAGCCACGCCTTTGCTGTCCATACCTTGTACCTGGCCACGACGGCGGTTCAAGTCACCAACAACATCACCCATGTACTGATCAGGAGTTACTACTTCGAGCTTCATGATAGGCTCTAACAACACAGGGCGTGCCGAAGGAGCTGCCTCACGATAACCGGACTTAGCACAGATTTCGAAAGACAATGAATCGGAGTCAACGTTGTGGTAAGAACCATCAGTTACACGAACTTTCATTGTTTGTATAGGATAACCTGCGAGTACGCCATTAGTCATAGCAGCACGGAAACCTTTTTCAATTGCAGGGATGAATTCACGAGGAATGTTACCACCTGTAATTTCGTTCACGAACTGCAGACCACCGTTCTTATCAGTTGGAGCGAAATCTTCATCAGCAGGAGAAATCACAAACTTAACGTCAGCGAATTTACCGCGACCACCTGTTTGCTTCTTATATACTTCACGATGTTCGTGAGCACCTGTGATAGCTTCTTTGTAGTTAACCTGAGGAGCACCCTGATTGACTTCAACTTTAAATTCACGGCGCAAACGGTCAACGATAATTTCAAGGTGTAATTCACCCATACCGCTGATAACCGTCTGACCTGTCTCGTCATCAGATTTAACACGGAATGTTGGATCCTCTTCAGACAATTTAGCCAAAGCTACACCCAACCTATCAAGGTCGGCCTGAGTTTTAGGCTCAATCGCCAAACCGATAACCGGTTCAGGGAACTGCATTGCTTCAAGAACGATAGGATTGTTCTCGTCACACAAAGTATCACCTGTCTTAATATCTTTAAAACCAACGGCAGCTCCAATGTCACCAGCCTCGATAAAAGGAATCTGGTTTTGTTTGTTAGCGTGCATTTGGAAGATACGGGAGATACGTTCTTTTTGACCTGAACGCGTATTTAATACATACGAACCAGAATCCAAACGACCTGCATAACAACGGAAATACGCCAAACGACCCACGAACGGGTCAGTCGCGATTTTGAACGCCAACGCAGTAAACGGCTCTTTAGCATCCGGTGTACGGCTTACTTCTTCACCTGTATTTGGGTTTGTTCCTTTGATATTTTCCTTATCAAGCGGTGACGGCATCAATTCCATCACATAATCCAACATAGTCTGTACACCTTTATTTTTAAAGGCAGAACCGCACAACATTGGAACGATTTTATTCGCTACACAGGCCTTACGCAATGCAGCAAAAATCTCAGCTTCTGTAATTGAGTTTGGATCTTCGAAATACTTCTCCATCAAAGTATCATCGAACTCAGCAATAGACTCGAGCAACTTCACACGATACTCGTTCACTTCATCCAGCATATCTGCAGGAATTGGAACAACTTCGAAGGTCATACCCTGGTCGCTTTCATTCCAAACGATACCACGGTTATTTACCAAGTCAACAACACCTTTAAAGTTTTCTTCAGCACCAATTGGCAACTGAAGAGGAACCGCATTACCACCTAAAACCTCTTTAACCTGCTTAACAACGTTTAAGAAGTCGGCACCGGAACGGTCCATTTTATTAACGAAACCAATACGAGTAACGTTATAGTTGTTGGCCAAACGCCAGTTAGTTTCAGATTGAGGTTCTACACCATCTACTGAAGAAAACAAGAACACCAGACCATCCAATACACGCAAAGAACGATTCACCTCAACCGTAAAGTCAACGTGACCCGGAGTATCGATGATGTTCATTTTGTACTTGTTGCCACGGTAGTGCCAGTGACAAGTAGTTGCTGCTGATGTAATGGTAATACCACGCTCCTGCTCTTGAACCATCCAGTCCATGGTAGCAGCACCGTCGTGCACCTCACCGATTTTGTGATTTACACCTGCATAATAAAGAATACGCTCGGTAGTCGTCGTTTTCCCTGCATCAATGTGTGCAGCGATACCGATATTGCGTGTATATTTTAAGTCACTCATGTTCTACAGCTCGAATAAATTAGATACGGAAATGTGAGTATGCTTTGTTAGCTTCTGCCATACGGTGAACATCTTCCTTCTTTTTGAAAGCTGCACCTTCTTCTTTAGAAGCCGCAACGATTTCAGAAGCAAGACGAGCAGCCATAGACTTCTCATTACGTCCACGTGCATACCCGATCATCCACTTAATGCCCAGCGCAGTACGACGCTCAGGACGAATTTCCTGAGGGATCTGGAAGGTAGCACCACCAACACGGCGGCTGCGAACCTCTACATTAGGAGTAACGTTAGCCAACGCCTTTTTCCAAGTTTCCAAACCATCCTGTTCGGTGCGTTTCGCAACGATCTCGACAGCTTCATAGAATACCTTGTACGCAGTTGACTTTTTACCCTGAAGCATCAAGTTATTTACGAAACGTGTTACCAACACATCGTGAAACTTCGGATCAGGAAGAAGAGGGCGTTTTTTTGCTTTAGCTTTCCTCATTGTATTTGTACTCTAACGGTTAATGATTATTTCTTTTTAGCCGGTGCAGCTCCAGCTTTAGCTTTCTTGGTACCGTACTTTGAACGACGCTGATTACGTCCTTCAACACCAGCGGTATCGAGTGCACCACGCACAATATGATAACGTACACCCGGCAAATCTTTAACACGACCACCACGAACCAGAACGATTGAGTGTTCCTGTAAGTTGTGACCTTCACCCGGGATGTAGGCGATAACTTCTACTTTGTTTGTTAAACGCACCTTAGCTACTTTACGAAGAGCCGAGTTAGGCTTCTTAGGAGTAGTGGTATACACACGGGTGCAAATTCCTCTCTTCTGCGGGCAGCTATCCAGAGCAGCAGATTTGCTTCTGTTAGGAGCCTTGAATCTGCCTTTGCGCACAAGCTGTTGGATCGTTGGCATTTGTACTTTTAATTAGTTATTTATCAATGTTTTTGCAAAAACTTTTCACCCCAATCCAGTTTTTGGGGAGGGCAAAGGTACTAATTCTTTGATATAAACAACATTTGGTGAAATATTTTTTCTTGATTTTCAGGGTGAAACATGAAAAATTAGTCGTACCGCGCTTTTTACCCTTACGAAACGAACCAAATAATCGATGATTTGTAGCGACAGAACCGGTATCTTTAGCCCATGCCCTCCACAATTTCAGCATGGGAATTTGCATTTCCTGAAAGAATATACAGCAGCGAAGATTTTTATGGCGAATTCCCCGCACTAAAACGAGGTAATTTGGAGAAAACCGGAGTACTTCAGCGTTATGTGGCTTCCGAAGGTGAGCATGGATCTGATTTGGCGTTTGTGGCTGCCAAGAAGTTGATGGAAAACTTGCAACTTGATCCGAGTTCCATTGACTATCTATTATATCTCTCCTGCGATCTGGATTATTATGCACCTACAACTGCAGGCATCCTGCATCATCGACTGGGATTGAAAAGTAGTGCCGGTGCGTTGGATTTGGTGCAAGGATGCAGCGGCTATTTATATGGCCTTCAGATTGCGGATGCACTTGCGCAAAGCGGCACACACAAGCGCATTTTGCTATTAACCGCAAGCGTATTAACCAAATACATTCATCCTCAGGACAAGGGCAATCGTTTTTTGTTTGGCGACGCTGCAAGTGCAACTCTAATTGAACATACTTCCCAAGGTGGATTTGCGCCATTCCTGATGGGAACTGACGGCAGCGGAGCTGAAGCTATTTTTATTAAGAACGGGCGCTCTCGTTACCCCGGAATTGATCCTAACGCTCCGGACATTATTGATGAATTCGGGAACATCACCACTGACAATCACCTACAAATGGATGGACTAGCAGTGTTTCGTTTTACCATGCGAACGGTTCCGGAGCTTGTAAACACCTACATATCACAGCAGCAATTGAAGCTTGAAGACATAGATTTATTTGTCTTTCATCAACCCAATCAATATCTCAACGAACTGCTCAGAAAAAAGCTGGAAATACCGGAAGAACGTTTTATACATTGTATTGAAAACTACGGTAACACGGTACAAAACTCCATACCACTAGCGCTTCACCATGCCGCAGCTACAGGACAACTTCGGAAAGGTATGCGTGTGGTGTTGTGCGGATTTGGCTCCGGTTTTTCTTGGGGAATAACGCTGCTGCAATACTAACAACGTGCTTCATAATCCTTAAGTTTGACGTCATGGATAGTTTAGAAATTTTTACGGAGAAGCTACTTGTTGAATTAGATTCATTTCCTCCGGAATCACTGAAGCCCGATACGCATTACCGTCAGTTGCCGGAATGGAGCTCGATGCACGTATTGATCATTATCGCATTTTGTGAAACAGAATACGGCATTACGGTTACAGGTGAGGATTTGCGCGGATGTTCGACACTGCGTGATTTGCACAACTTACTTTTAACACGACAATAATTTGGCAACGTTTACGACAGTTGGAAGTTCAATAGCAGGTATAAGTGCGGCCGTGCCTGCGGAGCGAATGGACAACATGGAGTATGAGTTACTTTCACCAAGCGAGCAACAACTGTTCGTAAAGACAACAGGCATTCGATATCGTCATGTTGCACGACCGGGGCTGACTACAGGAGACCTATGCTATGCTGCGGCTACAGAATTATTGAAGAAGCTGAATTGGCGCGGAGAAGATGTTGACCTAGTCATAATGGTTTCCCAATCGCCTGATTATTTTTTACCCGCGACCGCGATTATTCTGCAGGATCGATTGGGGATGAAAAAAAGCAGTGTTGCACTTGATATTAATCTTGGTTGCAGCGGATATGTGTATGGATTATCTGTGATCAGCGCTATGATGCAAACAGGAGCATTCAAGAAGGCTCTATTATTGGCCGGGGATGTAAGCACAGCCGCAACCAATAAAAAAGATAAAAGCACTTATCCGCTTTTTGGTGATGCCGGAACAGCGACGGCGTTAGAATATAACCGCGATTATGAAATTGCCTTTGATCTCAACAGTGATGGTAGCGGACAACGAGCCATTTACATTCCTCATGGAGGAATACGGCACCCAATTGATTCCACTACTTTTAAGGAACAAACCTTAGAAGGAGGAATCATTCGACACCATCGAAATTTGTGGCTTGACGGTTCTGAAGTATTTAATTTCAGTGTTCGCGAGGCCCCAACATCCATACAAACATTGATGAATTTCACGGGAACTACTCCGGATGAAGTTGATTACTTAATTCTGCATCAGGCGAATAAACTGATGGATGAAACTATTCGCAAGAAATTAAAATTTCCGGCCGAAAAAGTTCCTTACACACTTCACGATTTTGGCAATACCAGTTCAGCAAGTATTCCGCTAACCATTGTACACGCGTGCCGAGAGCGACAAGCACTAACGACGAAATGGCTTCTATCCGGTTTCGGAGTGGGTCTTTCTTGGGGAAGCGCACTGTTAACGACTCATAATGTAGTGCTTCCTGAAATTCAGTACATTTAAAACCATGAATATCGCGGACTCCTTCGGGCTTAAAGGCAAAACAATTCTCGTTACCGGTGCATCATCCGGAATAGGGCGAAGTGTTGCTGAACATATCGTTAAAGCCGGCGGGCGTGTGGTGATAACAGGCAGAAATGAAGTTCGGCTCAACGAAACGTTTCAACTGCTTGACACCACGCAGGATTTACACTATGCCGGCGACTTAACGGATGAAGAATTTGTGGAACGATTGTCGATTCAATTACCATCTTTGGACGGCATGGTCTATTGTGCCGGTTTTGTACACTCCTTTCCTATCAAGTTTTTAAATGATTCAAAAATTCGTGAGACGATGCGAATTAATTTTGAGTCGGCCGTGCTGCTTACCTCTAAAATACTACGTTTAAAGAAATTTAATAACCGCGCTTCGCTATTATTTCTTTCATCCATATCATCTGAATTTCCGCATAAGGGCGGCACACTTTACTGTGCATCGAAAGCAGCTTTGGAAACTTTTACAAAGACCATTGCCGTTGAATATGCACATCAAGGTATACGTGCCAATTATTTACGTCCCGGAATGGTAATTACGCCCATGTACGACAAGGCAAAAGAGGATGCCTCAGCCGAAGTCATGGACGCACACATCGCCCGTTATCCGTTAGGCCCGGGAAAACCTGAAGATATCGCATTAGCAGCTTTATACTTCCTCTCGCCTGCTTCACGGTGGGTTACTGGCACCGGATTAATTATGGATG
>Ga0068876_10003103_pt1 | contig 12048 bp, 9 predicted proteins | sample NOAtaG_6_FD_66442 | JGI IMG/M metagenome (GOLD analysis project Ga0068876, IMG submission 66442) | Freshwater lake microbial communities from Lake Erie, under a cyanobacterial bloom - NOAA_Erie_Diel5S_2200h metaG | ecosystem: Environmental > Aquatic > Freshwater > Lake | place: USA: Ohio, Lake... | reverse complement strand
CCAGTGAGTGAAACGATAGGAATCGATTTGAAGCCAGAGCTCCGGAGATTGCGAGCCAGTTGGTAGCCGTTGCAATGAGGCATTACGAGATCCGTTAGCACAAGGTCCGGTTTCTCGTTCTGAACAGTGACCATCGCCTCCATGCCATCCACGGCCTGCAGCACCCGATAACCCGCTTGCTCCAGCAGATTACGGACATAGAGCAAGAAATCGCCTTCGTCATCGACCACGAGGATCGTAGCCGTCATATCGTCCATAGTTAGCTTTTTCCCCAGTCTGTACAGGGCTTTCGGGCTCAGCCTGAACTGTCAAAACACCTAACAGTATGAGTTGGATACCTCCTATTTTATGGGCAAACTCCCCGCCTGGGCAACCGCAAAGCTCAATTCCATCCCACAAAGGTTCAAGTTCTCAACATCAGAACCGATACCTCATAAGGCGAACGATATCCAAATGGTCAAGCGGCTTTTCGCTGCGCGGCTAGCTAGAGGCTCACATGTCGAAAAAATTTATAATTAAAGAATCGACTCGGAAGCGCTGCCGCATCTTTCCGCTGGATCCCTCCCTCCTTCAGCATTTCCGGCCAATAAGCCTCGAGCTGTTTAGCTATCTTTGGGAGGTGCCGACCATCGAGTTTGCGATCTATATAAGAGTCGAACAGGAGATGATTGAGTACATCAAGCCTTCCGAATTGAGCAACGAACTGCTGCAGCATATTTGGACGGCAAGCCTCAAAGAGGACGCTGAAATCGATGTTTTTATTGCGAAGAAGGATTACCCGAAGTTTGAGCATACGCTATCCTTCGTCCGCCAGAGGAAAATCTCGCTGCTCCTAGAGAAAGATCCAGCCCTTGATCGCAAGACTTTGGAGGTCTTCAGCGATTTAAGTGGAGCCAGCCAGATGGTTCTGAGGGGAGGCGTGAGCAAGAACGTGGCAGAGAGGGTGAAGTCAGCGGCGGCCTATATGGTTCAGCAGCTTATGTCGAACGATTATGCGATCAGCACCTTGAGTCGGATGATCAGCATAGACCCTTCGCTTTACGATCACAGCGCTTCCGTCGCCATGTTTGCTACTATCATGGCTAAACAATACATCAACCCTCAGCTGTCCTTGAAAGACGCCGAGGTCATCGCGCAGTGTGGACTCTACCATGACGCTGGGAAAAGCTGCATCCCTCATGCTGTTTTAAACAAACCAGGTGCTTTCACGCCAGAAGAATTCGAAGTCATGAAAACCCACGTCCTCCATGGTTACAATGAACTTAAACGTGCGATCGAAAGTGGAGCACCGATCGATGAGATGGCTGCACATGTAGCGTTGGAGCACCACGAGCGCTTTACTGGCAAAGGCTATCCAAAAGGCAAAAAAGGTCGACTCGAGGAAGATCCACATAACGGGATTCACGTCTATTCTCGTATCGTCGCAATTGCCGACGCCTACTCTGCCTTGCTTATGAAGCGGGTGTATAAACCCGCCCTACCAGCTGAGACTGCGCTTGAGATGATGCAGAAGTCGGCCGGAGTCGACTTCGACAATGACATCCTAGAGCCCTTTACAAAGGGGGTCAAAGAAAGCCTTGGCAAACTGCGCGAAAAGCGCGAAAACCTGAATGTCGGCACTATTTATCAGGTTGACAAGAGTGAGACCCTAGCTCAGAAAATTCAGGAAGTTCGCAAGGCGCATCAGGCGCTGAACCGAGAGACCAAGAAGTCGAGCTAGTGCACATCTAGAAACGGCCCCGAGGCTTCGCTGCATAAACACCCTCAATTCCTCAAGGACCTCCTGTCCACTTCAGTTTTCGGCACTTTTCGTGCCTAGCCTCTGAAGCATTCGGAACGCTGAGCTGGGCATGTCCGGACAGACATGAGCCCTTGTTTGTCTAGATCGGCCATTTAGACTTTCAAACTGAATGGGCTAAAGTCAGTATCCCGATCGTAGTAGTCTTCTTTCTCGAGCCTTTTCAGGAGGCCTACGATCTTGTACGTGAAAGGAGTAGCGAGAACCTCCCAACCCACCTTGATGCAGTAATTGGCGATGATGACCTGAACTAACGTCTCGTTGGACCAGGTACCATAAAAAGCCAGCGGATAGAATACGACCGAGTCAACCGCCTCGCCAACCATGGTCGACCCGATGGTCCGTACCCACAGCCAGCGGCCTTCCGTCAGAACCTTCATCTTCGCGATGACGTAGGAATTACAAAACTCACCTAAAAAGTAGGCGAGTATAGAAGCTGCAACGATTCGTGGGGTCGAACCGAAAATCTGCTCGAGTGCTTCCTGGTGCTGGTAACCCTCCGCTGGCGGTAACGCAATGACGATGTAACTCATAAATGAGGCAAAAATCAGAGCTCCAAACCCCGCCCAGACAACCCGGCGGCTCCTCGCGTAACCGTACACTTCCGTAAGGATATCGCCAAAAAGATAGCTAATCGGAAAAAACAGGTTTCCTGCTCCAAAAGCAAACCCACCGATACTTGTGATTTTGCCAACCCCGATCAAGTTCGAACACAGCAACACGGAAACAAAAACCGCCATCACGAGGTCATAGTACTTGTAGTTCCTTCGAACGGGAATCTTGGCGCTCATCGATTGTCCTATCAAGAATCGGATGTAAAAGATAGACTCTAACCAAAGAGGAGAGATTTGAAAAGTCAGACTATCGAGCCCCTCAGCAATAAACGAGGGCACGACCTCGCAGCATTCAGCTCAGGCCTCCACCCTTGCCAAAAAGAAGGTCCCTGCGCAAAGACTCGCTCAACGGCTTAGCAAATGAAAGCCTTCCCTGGTTGTGATCGACTTAGCGAGGGATGATCATGGCCCCTTTTGATCGCCCCACGGGGACCTCGAGAGACCCTGCCTTCACGATATCCCTGCATCGATCCTAAGAGAAGACAAAGTCGCGACCGCTTTGGTCACTCTTCATGGAGGGAATCAAGAGGATCGAGCTCAAATGTTGGACGTTCGTCTTTGACAAGTACCATGGACAGAAGCCCCCCCTTCGGGAAGCCAGCGGTACACTTCAAGCGGCTTGCGAATACCCTTGACCTCGAGCTCACCCTGGAATTCCCATTGGAGGTCGGGAAAAGCCTGCTGGACTTTTTCACTGCAGTAGATCGAGCCAGGCTCTGCGAGCCGCAGAAGACGAGCAGCCCGATTCACAGTCGGTCCGATCGCTGTATAATCGAAGCGTTTCTCTGAGCCGAAGTTACCGACTAAAGCCGCACCTTGATGCAGTCCCATTCGCGCCTTTAGCCGCGTTTGGAGGGCATCCGTCCGTGAGTCTTGGAGCCTTTCAAGCTCTTCGAACATACGCCCGGCACAGCGCAAAGCTCTCTGCAGCTGCTCCTGAGAGCTACAGAGGCTTGGGGCTCCAAAAATCACCATAATACCATCACCTATAAATTTATCGATCGTACCGCCACATTCAAAAATGACCTCAGTCATGCTACTTAGGTATTGGGAGAGCAGCTGCTGAAACCTTTCAATAGGAACCTGAGTGCTAAGTTCTATGAGTCCAGGCAGATCGATAAAAAGTACCGTGACCACGCGCTCTTCAGCATGTTGCCGGAGAAAATCGTCACTATGAATCATACGATGAACCAGGTCAGGTGGCAGATAACGCTCGAGCACCTGCTCTCGAATGCGGTCGTTCAAGAGCTGAATCCGACGATTGCCTTGACGTTTGAGCCAAACCAGGAAAATCGACAAAGCAAGTGCAAGGCCCATAACGCTGAAACCAGTAGCATAAAGTCGAGATTTGGCCCTATCGAGTTCGGCCTGAAGCTGCAATTGGGACCGTTTCATGTCTTCGATGCGCGAGGCGATCTGAGCTCGCGCGACACCGAGCTCTTTGCTCGATTGATCGCGAATCGTCCGTTCAATCAGGACCAAAGAACGTTCGAGATGTTCGCCGGCTTCTGAGAGACGACCTTGCGCTTTTTCAAGTTGATAGGATGTGGCTGCGATCTGATACTGATCTCGAAGATAGTCGGGCGGAAAAAGCTCCTCAGCTTGGACCAAGTGATACCGAGCCTCGTCCAGTCGCCCCATGGGTATCAAATGTCTCGCCAACATGAGGTGACTATCGGCCTTCCAGATTTTTTCATTCAGTCGCTCGTAAATATCAAGAGAGCGACGGGCGTAGTCGGCACCATCTTCATGGCGTTTAAGCCGTAGAAGAGCTTTTGCAAGACCATTATAGTTAGCGCCTTGACCGGAGATGTTGCCCAATTGGGTTTCTAATTCTAGAGCCTCCGTGAGGAGCTTGACCGCGGTCTCCACTTCGGCAAGCGTGCCTGATCGGGTCAGAATGATGCCCTGATTGTAGAGATTTTGGGCGTGGCAAGCCCTTAGCTGAAGCCTGAGACACAGCTCATTAGCGATACTTTGCAATCGGAGACTTTTCTCCAGATCGGGAACGGCACCCAAAATATTGGCGCCGTCATAGCTAAACCTGATCCAATCATAGTCCGCAGCATTGCTGTCTTTTTGCAGCAGATCTTCTGCTTCATTTAAACGCTTCAGGCTCTCCGGTATTTCCCCAAGATCGAGGTGTATCGATGCAAGATCAATGGCGTTGCGGGCTGCTTGCCGCAACAGTCCATTTTTGAGCGCTTCATCGATGAATTCCTGGAAGATTTCGACTACCTCGCGAGGAGGCAGTGAATGTCGACCGGGATAGATTCGATGAAAGAGTTTGAGATAGATTGCAAGCTCTTTTAAGCCATGTGTCTCCGCTATCTTCCATGCCTGTTCGAGCTCAGCCTTTGACGTAGGCGCATCTGTCTCTTGAAGATAGTTCCGAACTTCATATCGAGCCCAGACGGCCAAGGCCCAGCCTTTAGGAGTGATCTCAGGATTCAATTCTCGTAAAGCCGTGCTTGCTGTTTCAGACAAGAGAACAGGATGGTCCCAAATAAAACGCTCGACGTCTGAAATCTCAGCCTGCCTGAAGTCGATGGACTGAGCTTGAAGAGGCTCCCCCCCAAAAACCCAGAAGAGTCCAACGATCAAAATGTTGGCCGCAAACCACGAATAACGAGTCAAATGCTTTCCCCCTCCTACCACTATGTCGGTGAAAAAACAGCTCCAAAGAGGTAGAAACTGTCGTGAATTGGTACTTCTTTCCAAAAGGTATGGTGATTGTGCTCGGTTCCCGCTGGCGAACGCCGAAAACTTTAAAGGAATTAGGAGGAAAGCAGAGGAGTCCCTCCGTAAGCAAAGCAAGACATAGATACTAAATGTGCACAAGCGAGCTGATAGAGTGACCAAATGGGAAGACAGTGACAGTGTGAAATATCGAGTTTCTGGAATGCGAGTGATATCTCGTGAATACTCGTCGAAGGATCGTGATGCTTAGGATCCAGCAAAGCATAACACAGTGGTTGTGGCTACTCATCATAGCCTCGATCGCCTGGATCCGTCCTGAGATAACCTACGGCGGTGAACCTCTTTTCGTTTGGGAACAAGTGGAGCAGGCCATGTTCGACGATCCTACTGCCTTTGTGATGCAGCAAGAACGGCTTGCAATGGACAGTAACCTCGACTCGATGAAATCGCTGGGTAACGCCTGGGTGCGTCTGCTTGCAGGGGAACTTCTAAAATCTCAGGATCCTCGCGATGCACTCGAGAAGCTTCTCCTCAAGGCAAAACAGCTTGATGCCGTAGATATCGAGCTCGATCTACAGCGTCTCATTCTCAAGCAGAATGTGCAGAGCGCAGCCTGGTCAGCCGACAGTCTCGCAGCCCGATATGAAGCGCTCTGGGAAGAAGCGAAGCGACGACAGGCTCCCTTGGTCAGAATAGGGGTTGACATGGCTGAATTTTACTATGAAGCCAACGATCGAACCCGAGCCCTCAGGGTGATGGCAGCATTGCTAGAGAATCAAGGGCCAACTGCAACTTGGAAGTTTGAGGAGATTTACCGCTACCAGATTTTTCGTGCGACTTTGTTAAAGGATCAACAAATCGAGGCTGGACTTGCAGCACTGAAGGAGGTGCAATCCCGCGCGACTGCACGTCAGATGCGATGGGCCGTAGCCACCCTTCACTATCGGGAGGGACTTTATCGCTTGACAGTGCAGGAGGATCCGCAAGGCGCCCAGTCACTTTTAGAAGAGGGTTTGCGTCGGGCTCAGTCGCTCGAGGACCGTGGCTTAGAGGTGGAGATCTCGGGTGCCCTCATGCAGGTTGAACTCAGTCTCAGACGACCTGATCTCGCTCGTGCGTTCGGCAAGAAGGCCCTCGCTCTCCTGCAGAGCCTCGGACACAATTCAAGGCAGGCGGAGCTGCTCAAACGGCTGTCTGAGATCGACCTCCAGCAGGGAATGGCTCACGAGGCCTATACTCATCTCGAATCAGCCTATCGACTTTTGCCAGACTCTTTTGTCCGTGAGCGCAGTGAGATTGCTAAGTTGCAATATAAAGTTCTGCGACAGCTCGGGCGACACAAGGACGCTCTGACTGCATTGGAATCAGCTTGGCAAATTGACATCAAACGCACCAATAATATTGCAGAACCTGGTCTTGAGGCTGCCTTGCTCCTCAAAGATGCCAACCTTAAGGAACAAGAGAACAGTCGCTTAGCCCAAAGCAATGCCATCCGTCGCACGCGACACTCACTTTGGATCTTTTCAATCCTGGGTGGTATGTTTGCCCTTGGATGCATCCCTTGGATTTTTTACCTACTCCGAAAAGAGCGACATGAAGTCGTCAGCCTTAACCATAGGCTGACGACGCAAATCCTCGGACGCTTTCTATCCCCCCATTTGATCGACGAATTCGAAAAGGGCCGTTTCAGCTTACCAAACGATGCAGAGCTCCGAACGATCACGGTACTATCAGCTGATTTATGCAATTTCACCGCGCTCTGTGAGAGAACAGACCCAAAATTAATTGAAGGTTTGATCAATGATTTTATGGAACAGTGTACTCGAGTGGTATTCGAAAAGGATGGCACCCTCGATAAATTTCTGGGTGACGGGTTGATCGTCATCTATGGGGCACCACAGACCCTCACCGTCGTCGAGCAAGCTCGGAACGCGCTGGATTGTGCTGTTACGATTCGCAAAGTTATGGAAGACATCAATGAACGCTGGCAACCGATCCTTCAGCAAACTCTGACCATAAGGGTTGGGATCGACCAGGGAGCGACTTTATTTGGATCTTTTGGCTCTACAAAGCGAATGGACTTCACAGCGCTTGGTCCCACAGTCCAGAAGGCGGAACGCCTAGAAAAAGAAGCTCCGCCCGATTGCATTTTGCTGACTGAGCCTATTGCCAGAATACTGGAGGCGGACTATCGTTTTGAGCCTTGGAGCCACTTGGATGGTGAAATCGTATACCGATTGCAGACGACACCTGATGAAAAATGCGCCTAAGAGTCTGTAAGTAACGGCATCACGGAATAGTTCGGGCCGTGCACGATTTGGTAGCTTGACGGACTTGTACCGGCCTCGAACCAAGTTCCAAAACACTCCAATTCCACTCAATAATTCCGGATTCCTCCAGCTTTTAGATGAAATGACCAGGAGCCCTTTGGGCCCAGAGGAAAACAGCCGATACCCCTAGAGGTTCTGGGACTTGCTCATGGGAGGTGTCCTTTGCCCAGCGAGTGGCGGATCGGTAAGTCACTGATCCATCCAAGATTTTCCTACTTCATCGACGATGAGGTCGAAATCATCTATCAGCTGACACGGGAGCTCGAGCAAGAGCTTTACGTTTCGGCTGAGGACAGGATGATGGCGACAAGGTTCCCCATCCGCTGCTCGAAGTGTGGTGAGGTGTATGTTTCCCGGGACGATTTGAGTTCTAAGACAGAGACGGAGACCAGCTGTGAGAAAGTCCTGCAGGTGCAGGTCACATCCCGGAGCACCCACCAGCACGTCGCTGAAGTCGCTGGTTTCATGACCTTCGTACCGCTATCGGCACGGCCTCTGGTCCTCAAGCTGTCACTCCGTTTGATTCGCAAGATGAAACAGTTTCGATTGATTGATCAGCGGATACCAGCCAAGTACCAATCCAAGCTTATCCTGTCGACACGTTACTGTCCGCTTCCTTGTGGTGAGAAGATGACTATTCTTTTGATTGACGAGCGGCGAGCAGGGCCCAAGGCCGATCAGAGGCGAGAGCTTTTTCAACAAGCCCAGCGGAAACTGCTCGAGCACTGTGAACTCCCCTTTACGTACAGCCGCGAAGTGATAAAAGCCATGGTCGAAGAACGACGCGACATGGAGCCTCGATCTTGGTTTCAGAAAGCCGGTTAGGTTCATGTCTTCGACCGCAAGGCTCTTCTCACACAGGGCTGGTGAAGCGACAGCGGGGGGGCATCACTCAGTCGTCTTCAGCGTCATCTGCTTCTGCTCCAGATCTACCTCTTTACAGCAATTATGGCACGCCATAAATGCGACTTTAGTTTTCGTAAGAACATGCTCCGCCCGCGTTTGCACTGTTCCGACGCCTCTCCGAAACGCCAAGCGAAATGAGCCGTTCTTTTGTCTTGGCTTTTTTCCCGCCGCAGCATATCTCTCTCCCTAGATCAGATTTAACAAAGGGCACATCATGCATTCAAACCTCTCTTTGAGGGACACCCTCTCGTTTTGTCTACTTGCAACAAGTTTTCTCGGCAGCTCCATACAGGCAGTCGAAAAAATCAGTGTGGTCGGGACACGTGTCCAAGGGAGAACGGCTGACCAAGCGACTTCGGCGATCGAGGTGTACGACGAGGAAGCGATTCAAAGAACAGGTCAGTCGGAAACTGGTAAGCTCCTCCAGGCGCTATCGCCTAGCTTCCATTTTTCTCAGACGACTGTTTCTGATGGCACCGACATCGTTCGTCCTGCCACCCTCAAAGGTATGGGGCCAGATCAGGTCCTGGTTCTCGTCAATGGCAAGCGACGCCATAGCCAGGCTCTACTGAACGTTCAGCAGACTGTTGGTCGGGGCTCTGCTGGTACCGATATCAATGCGATTCCCGTTGCAGCGATCAAGCGAGTTGAGATTCTCAAGCAGGGTGCCTCGGCACAGTATGGGTCCGACGCAATTGCAGGCGTCATCAATATCGTTCTGAAGGACCAAGGCTCGGGCCAAGACGGCTTCCTTTATGGTGCCCAAAACTATGCAGGTGATGGCACGACGACCCAAATCGGCGCCAGTATCGGCTTGGAGCCAAGCTCCAGCAGCACTCTCCAGCTCAGTGCGGAAGGTCTGACGCGAGGCGAAACCAATCGAGCAGAGACGGACCAACGCTTTGGGAAACGAACCATGCGCATTGGCGAAGCTGAGAGCCAGGATCTAGCATTCTTCGCCAACGGGGGCTGGGACCTGAGCGAAGACACAGAACTCTATGCTTTTGGTGGTTTATCTCGACGTCAAGGCGAATCAGGCGGCTTTTTTCGTGAACCCAACAGTGATCGAAACATCAAATCCGTTTATCCCGATGGCTTCCTCCCGCTCCTCATCACTCGCTTGCAAGATCAGTCTGTCAGCACTGGGATTCGACATCAATGGAAAGGTGGTATTGAAACCGACCTAAGCTATACTTACGGGAGAAATCAGTTTAACTTCGGGTCAAAAAACTCTTTGAATATTTCACTCGGCGAAACGTCACCGCGCGAGGCGGATGATGGGACCTTAAGCTACGGAGAGGGTAGCGCAAACTTGGATATAAAAGCTGAAATTGACCTCGGCTGGCAGGAACCGCTGCATGTGACCACGGGCTTAGTCATTCGTGATGAATCGTATCAGATCCTAGCGGGTGATCCAGCATCATGGACATACGGGCCTAACAACGATCTTTCACTCTCCCTGTCAGGCCAGAACGGTAATCCTGCCCCTGCAGGAATTCAGGGTTTTCCCGGGTTTCAACCTAGCAATGCTGTCGACGCGAGTCGGCGTTCCTCTGCTGTCTTTATCGATCTCGAATCCTACCTGACTGAAAAATGGTTGGTAGCGGCGGCAAGTCGTTTCGAAGATTACGAGGAACAAGGATCAGCGACCACTGGGAAGATCGCTCTGCGCTATGATCTTAGTCCGGAGCTAGTCTTGCGCTCGACCGTTTCCAGTGGCTTTCGAGCGCCTTCGTTGGCCCAACTCAACTATAGCTCGCTCAGCACGACATTTGCTGGGGATCGACTGACAGAAACCCAAACAACCCGACAGGGCAGCCCGACGTTCACAGCCCTCGGACTCGAGAATCTACAAAACGAACGTTCCCTGAACCAGTCGATCGGCTTTCTTGCTAAGCCTCTGGCTAACCTGAATGTCTCCGCTGACTACTACACCATCCGGGTTCAGGATCGCCTAGTCTTGTCCGAGTTTCTGCAGTCAGAAGCGGCTGACAGCTGTTCTTTTGATAACAGCAACTGCCCCATTCGTCGCGTACTGAGCCCGCTGAATGTCGATGCTGTGCAATTCTTTACAAATGCCATCGACACGGAAACCCGCGGCCTTGATGTCGTAGGCGACTACGCGATGAGTCTGGGGGAAGGCCGCCGCCTGAGTTGGATCGCTGGCTACCATTTCAATCGTACCCAGGTCCAATCCGTCAAAGCTCCTGCTGGTATAGATCCTAAGGTGATCTTCAGCGAAGCCCAGACCGTTCTGACTGAAGAAGGACAACCACGACAACGCTATCAAGTCGGGATGGATGTCAAGGGGCGTACTTGGAATAGTTCACTTCGCTTCAATTATTACGGAGAAGTCGCAGGCGCGGGCTTTGGCACTTACAGGCAGAACTATGATGGTAAATGGATCACAGATGCCAACGTCGGTTATCAAATCGCGCGGAATGTCCAGCTCGATGTAGGTGCCCAAAATCTCTTTAATGTCTATCCGGAGGCCATGAACGAGGATCACCCTGTGCGGGGCTATGCGGGTGGTAGTTTCAAGTATTCCTGGGAGACAACCCCCTTTGGTTTCAAAGGTGGACTCTATTACACTCGCCTAGGATGGATGCTCTGATCATGCCTCCACGTTCAGACATAGACCCATGATCACTTGCGAAAAAACCTACAGTTCTGCATGGACCGTCTGCCCGCTCTGGGCAGCGGAACCTGCGAGACCTCACCTCTAGATTCTTTACGAGCACGTCACAAGACCTCATACCATCTTATTCATACAGCAGCTGCGACAAGAAGAGATCTTCCATCCTCTCGTTACCACAGCTGCAGAGCTGAGAGATATGTTTGACGTCAAGCTTCGGCCTGGCAACGTCCAGACTGCGGAGGAGGGGGGACTTCATTCTGCAGCTGAACGACACTCCACCTATCGCGGCTACGATGCCACATACATCGACATGATGGCAAATACGATTAGAAAAAATCGATCCCCACCGGCCGTGGAGATGACGTTCTGATTTGCTTGAAAAATGTCCGTCTCACGTTCAGAAACCAGGCGCATCAAGTCTCGTCGCCCAGAGAGTAGAGGTCGGAACGTGATGGTCTTGCGGCACAGACGTATCGATAGCGTTTTTGAACGTGCATATTCGAAGAACGAAGTTCTACTTTTGGAGCCACTCACAATGAAGAGTCCTCATTCCCAACTTAGTGTCCAGCAGAACCCTCTGCAAACAACTGAGCTCATTGCCATCGAGAGTAATGTAGCAATCGAGTGACACTTCAGCATGCCTCTGCCAGCGGAGCAAACGTCTCCCCATGAGCCGAACTCGTCTCCCGCTTATCTCGAGCGGCGTCGCAAAAGAAGACGCCGCCGCCACCATTCGGTCGGAGCGAGCGGACGTCCTTTTTGATGTCTCTTCTCAGTTCAAGTGTGAGATCAGTGCGCGAGGCGAGAAAAATGTGGCAGCGGGTCTTGAGCTCGGCCGTTCAGGGTGAGGTATTCGAAGTGAAGATGAACGCCCTCAGCATTGCCGGAATCTCCGACGAGAGCTATCTCTTCTCCCTTCTTGACCTTCTGCCCCTTCTTCACATAAATCTTCGAGCAATGCGCATAAAGAGTACGGAAAGTCTGGTGACGAACGATCACTGTCCAGCCGTATCTGCGCTTCCAGCCTGAATACTCGACGACTCCATGGTGAGCGGCCCGTAT
>Ga0068876_10003102_pt1 | contig 12054 bp, 12 predicted proteins | sample NOAtaG_6_FD_66442 | JGI IMG/M metagenome (GOLD analysis project Ga0068876, IMG submission 66442) | Freshwater lake microbial communities from Lake Erie, under a cyanobacterial bloom - NOAA_Erie_Diel5S_2200h metaG | ecosystem: Environmental > Aquatic > Freshwater > Lake | place: USA: Ohio, Lake... | reverse complement strand
AAGAGAGCATGCGCGCAGTTGGCACTAATGGTGGCATTGCCGTATTCGCGCTGGGCGGCCCGTACCACGCGCCCACCGAGGGCGTGGCTCTGTAGTTGCATGCCGTAGCAGATACCTAGCACGGGGACAGTCACGTCGTGTAGCCAGGCGGGGAGCTGTGGGGCACCGTCGTCGTAGACGCTGGCAGGTCCACCGGACAGCACGATGCCACGCACGTTGTGTGCAAAGACCTGGCTGTGGGGGGCATCGTGTGGGATGAGCTCGGAATACACGCCGATTTCGCGCAAGCGGCGGACAATCAGCTGGGCGGTTTGCGAGCCGAAATCGAGAACGGGAATGCATTCAGTCATGGTAATATGTCCATATGCCTGCGTAATTCCGCGCCGGATGGCAAGCCACACGACCGGTAACTGGTGTTCTCTGAATTATAGCACGGGGGCGGGATGGAACTCTACCTGTTGCGACATGCTATTGCCGAAGAACGAAGTGCATCGGGTGACGATGCACAACGCGTGCTCACATCGGCAGGCATCACCCAAGCAACACATACAGCCATGGCCATGCAGACCCTCAATATACGACTGAATACGATTGCAACGAGTCCGTTTTATCGGACACGCCAGACTGCCGACATCATCGCACACAGCTATCAACTGCAACCGGTAGTTGATGAGCGCTTGGCGCCCGGCTTTGATGTGCATGTCGTCAATCACATCGTGCAACAGATTCCCACCCACAACCTCTTGATTGTGGCACACGAGCCTGATCTGAGTTGGGTAATCTGGTCCCTGGTGAACAAACGGGTCAACGTGCAACGCGCCGGTCTGTTCCGCCTCGATCGTACCGCACAAGGGTGGACGTTTGTATACGAACTCGACCCACCAGCACAGCTTGCCTTGATTAAATATTCGTGATGGTGTGGCTCATTGTTAGGGCACCCACACCAACGCTGATTGTTGGTCGACACCACGCACCAGTGCTTGGGCAGGTTGTTGGCCGAGCGGCCATAACCAGATGTCACCAGGGTCGTTGGTACGACCGTATTCTTCGTTGGGAGGGATACCAGGTGACCATTCAGGTGGGAGTACGACTGCCAAGCCTTGGCCATCGGGTTGCCACGCAAATCGTTGTGCACGCGCCAGTGATTCACCTACCACGGTGCCTGTGGCGTTAAAACTGCCTTCGGGGAGAAATATTTCTCGGGTACTATCGAGGGTATACACAGCAGTACTCCACACATCCCACCCCGTAAAGCCACGTGCATCGCCAGTGTTTTGCGTGGTAATGGCGTACATATCGCCTCGTGGTGCAAGCGTGGTTTGGCGTGCCCAGCCCGCAAAGTCGCCAAGCAGCGTTTGTGTGCCGTCGTAGGCATCCACACGCATGATGAGATTGATATCGACTTCGACGCGCATGCCGATAAAGACGTGGTAGATGAGTGATTTACCGTCTTGGCTCCACCGTGGGCGATAGACGACTAGTCCTTGGGTGGCTTCGCCGGGCTCACCACCGTTGGCAGTCACGGGATTCCAGCCATTTTCGCCTTGCATGTTGACCAAATGCAACATGTTGCCTGCCGTGTTATCGGGATCGGCTGCAGAGGCATCACTACGGCTTGGGCGGGTGACATACGCCAACCGTCTGCCGTCGGGTGCGACCACGGGGTCACATCCTGCACCAAAAGCGATTTCTTTTTTGTCGGCTACCGTGAGATACATGACCGTAGCACTTCGACAAAAGCGTGCCCATTCCAGCCAGGTAGTGCGCTGCGGTACCAACGTCTCACTACTGGCGTACACGAGTCCATTGCCATCTGGTGTCCAACTGACATCAGCAATGGTGCGGGTTTGGTCGCCGAGCTGTGTCAGTGCAACACTCGCACGATCGACGAGCCACAGCGTATCAACGTCTTGGTTGCGCCGAATGACTGCAATCGTCATGCCGTCTGGTGACGGTGCAAAGTCAACTGCATCAGAGACAATCGGTCGGATGCTGTTTTGGCGCAGACTATAGGCGACGAGGCTGCCATTTTGGATAAAGAGCAGCTCGCCACCTTCAGGTATTGTTGCAGGCACAGGGCTGGCAGAGGGGCTTTCGGCTACTGCGGTGTCGGTCGGTACCACAATCGTCGGCATACCGTCGCTGGTGAGTGTGGGGGTATCTGCGGCAGCCGTAGATGATGGCGTGCTCGCTGTAGGTGCCGCACAGCTCACGCATAGCAGTACGATTACCCAGATGGAGGTCATGTAGCGTAGCATAGAGATGCTCCTTGTTAGCGAGTTGGCCACAGTCGACGCATCGCACCCGCGATACATGCCAAGCTTATCAGCCATGATTCGATAATACTCACAATCCACATGGCTGGCAATTGCAGTGTGCTGCTCATAAACGATGCTGGCGTCAACCACACGGCTTGTTCGCTGATGGCTGAACTGGTCAAGATGAGTGTGGCAATGGGATGCACTGGCAGGACGAAATAGCCAAGGAATTCGAGAATATTGGTGCTAGTGAAGAGTGACTGCCAAATGGTGGGTACCGTGAATGCCAGAATGGGTATGCCAAACAACACGCCAAACACACATGAAAGCGACAGACCGATTGCCATGAGTGGTGAGCTTGCTCGGCTCGACCAGTAGACACCACAGCAGGTGGCCGCCCCCATATGCGCCAACAGGACGGCATACATGATGAATAACTCGGTGGTGTCGACACCACCAATCAGGAGCGGGATGGCAATCAGTGGTGTCATCGCACTCAAGAGCAAGCCGCCATAGGCCATTGTCGCGCATATTTTGCCAATCACAATCGCACCTGCACTGAGTTGTGAGGTGAGCAGTAGGTCAAATGTCTGGCGTTCACGTTCACCGGCAATGCTGCTGGCCGCCAAAATAGTGGTAAGCACGAGCAAGACAAGCATGGCAGTGCCAATCAGTGTCAAAAAAACCGTGTTGCCTGTTTCACTGCTGGCTGTAGCGCGATTGCTCGACGAAAGATCACTTGCGGTATATACCAAGAGCATGGTACTTGCCACGGCGCTGAGAAACCCTGCTAACAACCAGAATGCACGAGGTGAGCGCATGCGTCCACGTACTTCACGAATCACAATCGGGTTAATGTTGTGCCACATACCATTCCTCGGGCATCTAGATGGTGCTACCAGTCACCTGCAAAAATGTACGTTCGAGTGTGTTGGCTTCGCTGGCGAATTGATGGATGGGAATATCGGCGGCAATACAGGCCTTGAGGAGTGTGGCTTGGGCTGCGTCATCACCCTGCATATGTATCACATACCGTGTCGGTAACTGAGCATCTGCACTCATGCGATAACCGAGGGCTTCGACCACGTGGCGCAGTTGTGGGCTGGGTTCTGTGGTTTGTACCACAATCCGCCGTGTCTGCTGCGTGCTCAACAACGCAGTGAGTGTGTCGTAGGCGATGAGTTTGCCGTGATCCAAAATAATTAAATGTGTGCACAAATCAGCTAAATCGGCCAAAATATGCGAACTAATCAGGATGGTTTTGCCTTGGTCGTGTAGCTCGTGGAGCAATGCACGTAACTCGACTCGCGCACGTGGGTCGAGCCCACTGGCTGGCTCGTCCAGGACCAGCACCGTAGGATCGTGGAGTAGCGCACGCGCCAGACTCAAGCGCTGTGCCATGCCACGTGAGAGACTCATGACGGCACTTTCGCGCTTGTTGCTCAAATCGACGAGCCCGAGTAAATCATCAATCAGGCGTGGGCGTTCGTGCGCAGGAATATGAAAACAGCGTGCATAAAAATCAAGGTATTCACGGGCACTCATGTGCTCGTATACCCCGAATGTATCAGGCATGAAGCCGATTAGACGACGCACCACATGTGCTTGCTCTGTCACTGATACGCCGTTGACTAGCACATCACCACGAGTGGGCCGAACGAGGGTGGTCAGGATGCGCATGGTGGTGGTTTTGCCTGCGCCGTTGGGCCCGATTAAGCCGACAGTGGCACCTGCAGGGATGTCACAGTGGAGGTCGCCAAGTGCACACACATCACCATACTGTTTGTGGAGATGCTGAAATGCAATCATGGTCTACTCACTCCCCTTGTGTTGATTACACAGTGCTGTTGCGACGCAATACATAGACGCCGAGATCACAGATGCCACTCAGCATTGTGTGACTGCGTTCAATGCGAAAAAACGGCTCCATGAGTTCTTGGTAATGCGTTACCCCACGAATATTGTTGCCGCGGTCAAGCCAGTGCATAGCCCGCCCAAACACATTCCATCGATGTTGTGTGGGGATATCTTCGACCATCAGAATGGTACCATCGGTGGTGATGACACGATGCAACTCTTGTGCGGCACGGCGCACAAACGCATCGTCGAGATGGTGAAATACCCCCATAATCAACGCCGCATCAAAACTCCCATCGTGAAATCCGAGCAGGTCGCCACTCATCACTAAAAACTCGCGCCCGTAGCGTTTTTTGGCGTATGATACGTAGTGCTCTGCCACATCAAACCCGATATAGCGCTCGGCAGGGAAACTACGTGCAAATTGCCCAGTACCACAACCGTAATCTAGGAAGCGTCGCGATGTGTCACCACCAAATGGATTGAGCTCACGCTCGATGACTCGGTAATCTGCCACAAACCCGAACTCTGCCACATTGCGCAATAAGTTCCACATGAATGGCTGACGTGCAAGGGCATCAAGCAACTGTTGTAGCATTCCATCACTCCACATAACTAAGATTGATCAATTGGGCGTTGCGCAAGACACAGCAATGATACCCCAACCGGCAGTGATATGCCAATTCGAAGCAATGCGGCTTCGAGATTAAGCGCGGTGAGGCCGATCCGATTCACAAGCGGCGATGGCAATTCCACATCAGAATGGTCGAGCGCGGCTGTGTGTCGCAGTCGCTCCATGGTGACTTGTGCCAACACCAACGGCAACAAGACGGTATTGACACAGCTGAGTTTTTGGACATGAAATCCCGCCTGCTGTAGCAACGAAGTCAGCCCGCGGGGCGTGTAGCGCCGTGCCCCATGTACGCGCTGATGATGATGGCCTCCCAGCCAGTCAAATGCTGCGACCCGCAGCAATAGATGCCCTCCGGGTGCCATGACACGGTAGCATTCTTTGAGTGCTGCCAGATCATCAGCAACTGCACGGTGGTAAATCACATCGAATGTGGTCACCAAATCAAATGATTGGTCACGGAATGGAATGGCGTTTATCGATGCACAAGCCACAGAAATATCACGTTGCTGGGTGTATCCACACGCCACGGATTCATAATCGAATCCGATGATGTGACCATACTTTGTCAACCATTTTGCATTACCACCCGTGCCACATCCTGCATCGAGAATGGTTGTAATTGGGAGTCCTTGGAGCCATACATCAGCGATACGGCGCATCCCCACATACCACCAGAGTTGGTCTTCGACATGCGCCATTACCTCGTATTCGAGACGCTCCATGCAACTCCTCCATCATGTATTGACGAATACTAGATTACCACATAAACTAGGTATGTAGTGTAGAGTGCACTTTTCCGTGAGCAAGGAGATGCATATGCGGCTGTCTCATAACAAAGTGGCACGTTATGCCGAACAGTTGGTCGATGTCCTCGCTGATACGGATGGTGTCATGTTTGATTGTGATGATGCTGATTTGCGTGTTGCCATCATCGACATCATGACCGATGAATTGATGGTCGAAGAACGCCTCGATGCCGAGTTGCACGAGCTTTTGCAAAAAAATGCGCATTACGAGATTTCGATGCGCCGTGTCAATTACGATGAACTCTTTAAAAAGGCCAAAGCCCAAGAAGTGCGCCGTCGGCGTATCGTGTTGTAATTAGAGCGTATGCACGCCAAACCACGGTCCCGTTTCACAGGCGAGACGTGGGCCATTGCGTGTCTGCACACGGCATTGCTGACAGCTGGCACTAGCACATGGTAATGGCGTAGTAGGGATGGCCGTTGCCGTGTATTTGCCGCCACGTAGGCGTACGGTGCGCACCATCTGGATCAGCGTATTGGTGACTGGCATGGTGGCCGCTATATAAATATGATCTGCCCAGCGCATCAATTCGGGCAAGCGTTTTTCCACCACACGCAAAATGTTTTCACTCCCCGCTAAATATTCCACATCCAACGGCAACAACTGCGGGTCGATGTGCCACAACGGGCTCATGTCTCCTGCCACAAAGGTCACACTGGTATGGCGGGCATTGAGTGCAGTGGCCAACCCCAACAACCGCACACTCCCCTCGGCTTGCCCCAAACACAGCGCCGTGCCACGCTCGGGGAGCGCATGTGGCATGCTCCCGTGTGGCCCGTGACATGTCACCACGCTCCCCACCGCTTGTGTGGCCAACCACGCCCATCCCTCGTCACTCTGTGGCGAAATCACAATGCCGATGCGCCCCAGTTTGGCATCGACAGCAGCCGGGAAGCTCGGGCGCAACAGCGCACGCTGCGGACGCTGTGGGTCGTCACACAGGAGTTGTAGATACTGCCCAGTCTGCCAATGTGCGGCGAGCTGGGCGGCTTCAAATGCGACCCACTGCAAATTACCGACTGGACGCGATTCACAGATGGTCAGGTGGTGTGTTTTCATGGTTCCTTGAATACCGCATGCATGTGCGATTAGTGTACCACGCACGCACATGGAAATGAAAAATGAAGAATCATGGTGGGTACAGCAGCAACGCATGACCATGCCTTGCTACTATATTCGCGCCATACCCATCAATTACACAAACAACGGCTGCCCGCGAAACAGCTCGTGGATTGCACGCCGCTCAGCGTCACTCGGCCCTACTCCGTCGCAATAGTGCAGGTTTGCGGCGAGCTGTTCGGGTTGGGCTGCCCCCGTCAGCGTCACTGCAATGTCGTCACTGGTCAAACTATAGCGCATGGCTGCCTCCACAAACCCATGTGCGCCTGGCTTCCTGAGGTGCGTAATCAATCCTTTGCGCCGCTCGGCCTCGGCCAAGAGGTCATGGTGGTCACGCAAAAACGGCGCTGGTGTGTCGGTTATAATCCCCATCCCGAGCGGGCTACCGTTGATGACGCCAATCTGTTGCGCCTGCGTCAGCGGGGCCAGCTGGTCGTGGAGTGTCGTGTCAATCAGCATATAGCGACAATAGGTCAGTACCGTATCCACGTACCCAGTCGCAATATACGGCGTCAAGATGCCTAGATTGCGCGCATTGACACCAATGGCACGTACTTTGCCTGCTTTTTTGAGGTCGAGAAAGGCAGCAATGCAACCATTGATCGCCACGTCAAATGTGGTGGTTTCGGCTTCGTGGAGCTGAATCAGGTCGATGTAATCGGTCTGCAGGCGGCGCAAACTGGCCTCCACACTCGCCATGGTGGTGGCGTAGTCGTAGGGTGTGCCACGCATGACGGCTTTGGTGGCGAGGATGACCTGCGACCGCTTGCCGCCTGCTAGCGCTACGCCAAAACGCCGCTCACTTTCACCCAGCCCGTACTGTGCCGCCGTATCGAGAAAGTTGACCCCCGCATCCATGGCCATGTGAATAACGCGCACGGCCTGTGATTCGGGGACATCGCCGAACTCGTTGCCAATCGCTGCTCCGCCCAATCCCAGCCGTGACACACGCCACCCCGTGCGCCCTAGTGTGGTGTACTGCATCACTGCACCTCGCGCGGGCGGATGAGTGCATCGCCGTCCTGCGGCTGTTGCCACGGGTTGGCGTACGATGGGCGATTGACGTAGCGTTGCATCTGCATCACCAACGTCGCCCCCGACATCGGGTCAATATCCAGCGTATACCAGCTGGCATGCACGTCGTGTGTGGCGATGGCATGACCATGCTCATCCACGATATCGACCCTGCCAAACTGATGCTCACCAAAGGTGCCGGCCTGGATGACCACGCGCCGCACCTGGGTGGCATCGGTATTGACCAGCGTCAGCGTCACCGCTGCGGCATCGAGATGTGACACCAGTGCTGCCACTCCTGGCGGCAAGCCGGGACGGCGGCGTTGGGCGTCGTAGTAACGCACCTGGCCGAATTGTAGGCCGCCGTGCGAGATGTGCATGGGGGCGCCCAGCGTCAACTGCAACAACCCCTCCACACACACCGGCGTCAACTCTTGCCAGGCGTGAATGGGGTCGACATGCATGTTGATGTTGAACGTCTCTTGCGATAGCCCCGTGATGTCGTGCCAGTTGGCGGGATCAGCGATGGGGAGCATCATTTTGCGCAGTTGATTGGCCACTAGCGTCAAATTGGCGCTAAGCATGCGGCTGGGGAAGTCGGGGTTGCGCCCTTGGATGTACTCAAACCACGGCAACGTGTTGTTGATGTAGTGTTTGCCCACCCCTACGCGGATCTCGTTCCAGTCGTGTTGGTGCGGGATGCGCATCACCCGCTGCAAATCCTCGTCGGCCAGCGAGGCATACCACAGATAGATGGGGTATTTGTGCAGTGGCGGACGATAATCGCTCCAGCCCGCATCAAAATGCCGATTTGGCGTGACAAACAGCCCGTCGTGCATCTGCCCCAGCGCCCAGTTGGCGTCGAGTTGCTCACGTGCTAGCGCCAACCAGCGGGTGTCGCCAGTGATGAGCAGGGCGTTCATGCAGGCGTTGGTGATGGGCTCGATGATGGTCATAAAACCGTGTGGCCAGCGCCAGCCGTAGTAGCCGCCCCACCACTTGCCATCGAGATATTCGCCGATCTGGTCGCTCAGTCCCACGTTGTCGGGGATAATTCCGCCGTTGCGCTGGCTACGCTCGTGCCAGGCGGCAATATAGTCACAAATCCAACGGTGCAATGTTTCATCACCACTATATAAAAAAGCGTGTGTGATGAGTCCTGTGGCATTGAGGTTGAGGGGCACGTCACCGCGGTTCATGCGTGCGTTCATTTTAGTGATGATATCGGCATAAATCGCATCGTCGCTCCAGTGGCAACGCTTGCTGGCGAAATCCGTGTTGATGATATCTTCGAATGGGGCCAGGTAGTGGTCGAGCACCACACGGTGCGTCTGCCAGTCCTCAGCGGTGGCCACATGGCGTGGTCCGTGGCTGCCTGTCAGTGGCGAGCGCATCAGTTTGTGGGTGGGGTCGTAGTTGGGGGCGAGAGGGTCGTTACCCGTGTACATGTTGGCAAAACGCTGGGCACGCTGGCGCTCTTTGCGTTGGCTGGGGTCGGCCAGTCCCAGAAAATAGAGGTACAAATACCCCTCGCCGTGATGCATCCAGTCGTAATATTTGGTGAATTCACGGTCGACTTGACCGTATTCCGTCCACTGCCAGGTGATGCCATCCCAGATGCGCCGCGCCTCGCTGAGCAGGTCGTCGTCACCACCCAGCACGTAGAGTAGCGCGAGTTGCATGAAGCCTTCGTAGGGGTCGTCGCTGCCGTCCATCCCCGGCCAAAAGTCACGCCAGATGAGTGTGCCGTCGGGGCGCACATAGCGCGCCACAAAGGCTCGGGCGGCATCGTTGAGTGTGGCGATGAGTTGGCGTTCTTGGATTGCCCACTGTGGGATTTCCATCGGGGTGCGGATGTGAAACGTTGGTGTTGTCATGGCGTGCTCCATTGCATGCGGCGCGGTGGCGCTATTTTTCCCAGATCAGTGGCAAACGAATCCACTCGTGGCTGTCACTCGGCTGATCCGTCCACAACTCGAAGTGCTGGTGCATCAGCTCCTGCCAGTTGCTGGGCGTCAAATCGGTGCTCATACTGCCCTGCGGTTTGGGTGTGTCGATGGTGGCCGGCCATTCCTGGTACGAAAAAATCATGTTTTCGTGGGCACCGATGATGTAGTACTTGTTGAAGCCGTGCGGTTGTTCTTCTTGGCGCAAAAAATGATAGTAGACATAACTACAATACATGGCTGGCTTGAGGCGTGCCAGCGAGCCCACACGGCGCTCGGGCGTATACCCGGGGGCACGCCAGTGGGGACCATCGCCGGGCATGCCGTCGTGGTAAATATCGGGTAAATCGATGCTGACCTGCATGCCTCTGCTGGTAGGGATGCGCATCAGCACATCGCCGAGGGTGGCAGCCATGAGTGTGTGTGTGTCGAGTGAATGTGTGCTTTCGGCATAGCCATAGAGCATGTGCTGATGTGCAAAAAGTGCCATGGTGGTGATGGCGTGCCCATCACTGGCGTGATGCAGGGGTTGGGTGCGACGGGTGCAGATGCCTGCGATATCGATACCGGGTTGGAGGTAGCTGACCCACATGCTGCGGTAAATCATCCGCACTCCTTTGCTGGTGAGCGGTCGCATTGCGACCGCTCGTAGACGCATGTTACTGCTGGTGAGTGATAGTACCCTTGTAAATCGTTGTTACCGCTTTGCCGCGCATCTGTTGGCCGAGCAGTGGTGTGTTTTTGCCCTTGGAGTAGAGCGTGTCGGGCGTGACCGTCCACACCAACTGCGGGTCGATGACGGTTACATCGGCACGGGTGCCCACACGCAGGGCGGTACTTTGGCGGCCGAGGAAGGCTGCGGGCGCATCGGTCATTTTGACAATCAGATCTATCAGGCTGATTTGGCCGCGATTGACGAGCATCAGCATGCTTGCCAATGCAGTCTCAATACCGGTAATCCCTGCCATGGCCAGGCGATATTCGACTTCTTTGTCGACCCGGCTATGTGGGGCATGATCGGTGGCCACAAAGTCGAGTGTGCCATCGAGCAAGCCGTGCAGCACGGCCTCGGCATCGGCTTCGCTCCGCAGTGGCGGGCTGACGCGTGTGCTAGTGTCGTAGGGGGGGAGGGTGGTAGCGTTGAGCGACATGCCGGGGATGTTTTGGGCATTGGCTTGCTCGTCGAGCCAGCCCAATACCCAGCGATCGCTGAGTACCATGTGGTGCGGGGCTGCCTCGCCCGTGACCTTGACGCCGCGTGCTTTGGCGGCACGGATCAGGGCGACACCACCGGCGGTGCTGACATGGCAGACATGCAGGCGGCTATCGGTGAGCTCCGCAATGGCGATGTCGCGGGCAATGCCCACTTCTTCGGCGGCACTGGGGTAGCCTGGGAGACCGAGGCGGTTGCTGACGGCACCCTCATGCATGCCCCAGCCCTTGCTGAGCACCATGTCTTCGCAATGGCCAAAGTAGGGTACATTCAGCATTTTGATGTATTCAAAGACGTTGCGCATCACCGCAGGGTCACTGACCGGCACCCCATCGTCGCTAAAGCCGATGGCACCGGCCTCGACCAACTCGCGCAGCGGGCTGAGCTCTTTGCCGGCACGGGCGATGGTCGCCGCTGCGATGGGCAGGACCTCGGCATGGCCGGCGCGGTGCGCCGCCGCCAGGATGTGTTGTACCACGGCCACGCTATCGATGGCTGGGCGCGTATTGGGCATACAGGCCACTACGGTAAAGCCACCGGCGGCGGCGGCACGGGTGCCGGTTGCGATGGTTTCTTTGTGCTCCTCGCCTGGTTCGCGTAGGTGCACGTGCAGGTCAATCAATCCCGGGGTAATGAGTTTGTGGCTGGCATCGATGACGGTGGTGCCTGGGGCGGTGCGTACATCGGCGTCGCTGGGGAGCTGCCCGTCGAAGCGGGCGCTGACGACGCCGTTGTCGATGAGTAGACTGCCCAGCCCCATGTGACGCGTATCGGGGTCGATGATGGTGCCATTGACAAGCAAAATAGGCATGTGATTGGTTCCTTTTATACAGTGGGAGCTTCGCCAGAAAGCCGATACAACAAGGCCATCCGCACGGCCACACCGTTGGTGACCTGCGTCTCAATCACTGAGCGGGGGGATGTGGCAGCCTCGGGCATAATCTCTACGCCCTCGTTCATTGGTCCCGGGTGCATCACAATCGCATGCTCGGGCAGGCGGGTCAGACGTGCCTCGTCGAGCCCGAAGTAGGTGCTATATTCGCGCAGTGCGGGGAGCAATCCAGCCTGCATGCGCTCCTTTTGGATGCGCAGTGCCATCACCACGTCGGTATCGGGCAGCAGGTCGTCGAGATTGTAGTGGACCTTGAGTGTGGGGAAGGTGGCTTGCCAGGTGCGTACATCGCCAATCAATGTACTCGGCCCACA
>Ga0068876_10003093_pt1 | contig 12069 bp, 10 predicted proteins | sample NOAtaG_6_FD_66442 | JGI IMG/M metagenome (GOLD analysis project Ga0068876, IMG submission 66442) | Freshwater lake microbial communities from Lake Erie, under a cyanobacterial bloom - NOAA_Erie_Diel5S_2200h metaG | ecosystem: Environmental > Aquatic > Freshwater > Lake | place: USA: Ohio, Lake... | reverse complement strand
ACGACGGCTTCAGGCTGCGCATCGATTTCGGCGGGCGAGAGCGCGAGGATCTCCGCAATCGACCGCAGGGGCTCGCCCGCGGCGGGAGCGGCGGCCGGCGCCGCATCGGCGGCGAGGCAGGGAATGGCCGACCACGCCCACGCGACCGCGGCGATCGCGGCCCGCGGCAACCATGATTTCAATGCGCTGGCGAGGACCAGTGCGTATGGTGTGCGCATGCCCTGAGTGTAGCCGGGCCATGCATACGCTGCTCAGGCGAACGTGATCCGGCGGTCGAGGTCGATCCGGCGCCCGTCGGCGAGCGTCAGGGAAAACCGTTCGGCCTGGGCGGTCTCGCCCGAGCGATCGCGGAACGTGGCATCGTGGCCGAGTTCCAGCCACTCGATCGTCTTCGCGATCGGCAGCCACCTAATTTGGGCAATCCGGCGAAGGCAAGATTTGCTGTCTTCTGCATATTTGGTGGCTGGCACCTTTTTAGTCCGCCTGATCTCGCTCGAATTGCCGTAACTCATCGACTCCATCTGCAGAAAGGAAAAAGCTCACTTTCCACTTTCCGCGCCACGCAGGCCGACACCATACGCCCTGACCTCGCAGAGGGTTCTCGCCAGAGCCTCGAGGCGGCCGCGCGCTTCGGCGTCGAGGGAGAAATCGTCGATCATCCACACCGCCACGCCGTAGGGCTCCAACCGGAGCGGCGCCTGAGCGCGGGCGGCCAACGGCTCTGCGGCGGGCCGGTCGGATGCCCCTTCACACCGGTAGAGGGCCGGTTCTTCGGCCCCGATCCCCCGGACGGCGCCCGCCAGCGGCACGTCGGTCGTCATGGCCTCGGAGGTGATGTTCACGAAGACGACGGCGAGGCTGTCGCCGCGCTTCCACACGCCGTTCAGGACGGCCGGGCTGTCGAGGATCCGCGGCCCGTAGTAGCCCCAGTCGGCGGAAACCGTCGGCACGCCTTCGAGTTCGAGCGGGCGGGCCATTTCGCCAGCGTTGAAATATGGCAGCAGCGCCTGGCGGGTATGGGCCAGGGCTTTCAGGAAGGCCTTCCGCTTCTCGTCGACGAGGGTAACGAAGAGCGTAGTGGGGGCGATCTGCTCGCCCTGAACGAGCATCTCGCCCAGCTTGTGGGCGTATGCCTCCTGCGGGTCTCCCCCGCTGACGTTTCGTCCGGTGAACTGCACGCGGCCGGCATAAATGGACGGGAAGAGCGGCAGGCGGCGGGCGCCCGGGTCGATCAAGAAGGTCCGGTTCGCCAGGAAGCCGTCCACGAGGTGCGCGTAGGGCTCGGCCATATCCTCCGCTTCGAAAATCAGATCTGGATGGCTGCGCTTCAGCTCCTCGCGGAACCGGGCCAGATACTTCCAGAACCCGTTTTCGAGCCAGTTGTCGCCGCCGCCCGGGGCATGGCCGTGATCAGGGTCGAAACAGGGAATGGCGCGTCCCGCGCTCACCTGATCCAGGTACAGGCCGTCCACACCGTACCCAGCCACGCGCTCGAACTCGCCGCGCATCTTCTGCTGATAGCCGGCTGCGGCGGGGCACATCACCGCGAACAGACTGGCGTACTTCTCGAGCGAGATCTGGCCGCGCCGGTCCTTGACGGCCGATGGCAGGCCGATCCGTTCATACTCCTCGCGCTCCTTCACGGTGCGCCATTGTGTGTCCCACAGGCGGTAGTTCATGTACGGGATCACGCGGACGCCCTGCTGTTGAAGGTCTTTGACGAGCGGGACAAAACCGTCGTACGCCACGAAATTGGGGTACCAGCGATCGAAGCTCCTGTGCTCCATCCAGGCATACCAGCGCACGCCGATCGGCAGGCCGAGGTACTCGCGCAACGCCGGAAGCTCTTTGGCGATCCGGCCCCGATCCCATTCCGCGACCTGCACCGGCAGGTCGCGGTACCAGGCGGGCGTGTCGTCACGCGGCAGGCTGGGGAACCACGGCGCGTGGCCGCTCAGCCAGCGCTTGTAGAGCTGGCCGGCATCGAACCAGTCGCCGTCGAAGGCCTCGATCGCCGCCCGGCCGCTGGTCGCAAATCCATTGCCACCCTTCCCGGAGTGGCCCACCGGCCATGTCCAGGCAGCGTGAAGGCACCCGCTCTTGCCAGACATGGAGAGGGTCTTGGTCAGGGCGCGCGGGTCCTCGGCGGCAAAGTAGACGCCCCCCGTCTCGTCGTGGTACGCGCCGCACTGCAGGGTCGCTGTCGAGCTGGGATAGAGGCCCGTGTAGGACAGCGTGTTGCGCACCGGGTCTGCTTGCGCCTGGCCGAACATATTCGGGTTGACCATCACGTCCGGCCCGGTCTCCAGCCGCCGGAACGCGACCGTGGGAAATGCCGTTTCCAGGAGGACGGCGTCGGGCGATTGGTTGGCGAGGCTCAGACTCATTTCCAGACGCCGGCCCATCGGCCGCAGCTCGCCAGTTACCGAAAACTCGACTGGCTCGTCCGGTGTCGCCGCATGGGTCCAACGAATGGAGCACCGGTCGTTGCCCTCGCACTCGAGCGTCGAGACGGCGGACGATGCGTCGATCTTGATCTCCGTGCCGTCCCGCACAGCGAACGTGGCAGTCCATAGTGCCGGCAGGTCCCCGAGGAGTTCGATCTTTCGGACGCGGTCGTACACGCCGGCGACTTCACACTTGCCCGGAGCCAACGCCAGCGCGACGCGCAGCCCGGGCGTCTCGAGGATTCTCAGGCCGCCCTCCGCAACCCACGGCGAGGACGGCGTCACGTCCTCTCCTTCACGGATCGCCTTCTCCACACGCTCGAGTAGCGGGCCGCTCCGGTCGAAGAACCGCCGGTCACGGGCCAGGTTGGCCGCGATGTCCACGAGCCAGCGGGCCTCTTCGTCGGCGGCCGCGGCAGCGAGACGGTCGAGCCGTGCCCGGGTTTCCGGCGGGAGCACGAGCGGGAGCTTGAGCCCCTTGACCAGCGGGCTGCCCTGCGCGTCGGCGGCGATTTCTCCCTCGCTGAGCGCGCGGTCATAGACGCTGACGGCGGCCATCCGCCCTTTGAAAAACCATGGGCCGCCCCAGCCCTTGCCGATGTCGCCCCCGGCCTGGCCGCCGCCGGAGAAGCTCACGTCGTTGAACGTGCCGCCGGCCACGGCCTCCCCATTCACCGAGAGGACGACATGGTAGCCGTTGAAGCCTTGGGCCCGGTCATCCACGCGCCGGGCCGTAGCCGCCACGTGAACGTACCGGCCCACGGGCACAGCCGCACCGCCATACAGCGGGCAGGCCCATTTCTTGCCGTTGTTGATGTTGAAGTAGAGGCGTCCGCCCTGGCCGCGGGAAAAGAGGAAGCAGTCCGTCTTCCACAGGATCATGTCATAGCAGTTCGGCTCCTGGGTGGAGGAGTCCTCAAACTTCACCACCGCGGTGATGGTCAGCCCCTGATCGACCCGAAAGGACGACAGCCCCGGCACGCTGACGTATTGGTTGGCTCCATTGAGCTGCAGCGCGCCGTCCGGGCTCACCGTCGGCTTGTTCACCAACTGGCCGTCATTGCCCTTGCCCGAAAGGTCGGGGACGACATCTCCGGCGACCTTGCTGAAATCATAGCGCAACACCTGCCCTCCGTCCGGCCCGGGTTCTGCTGTGGAAGCGCGCGACATCGCGATCCACCCGATCATCCCCACGACGATCGCCAACCGGAACGACGACAAGCCCATCGAGTGACTCCGTTTCTTGCTGATCCCTGTCATGGTGCCGCCCATGGACTGTCCTCACCGAAACTCGAGCCGGGGCCAGCAGGCCCCGACGACCGCAGCACCGGCGATCGCGACGGCGGCCGCGACGATCACCGCCGCGATCTCCGCAGCGGCGTTGATCCGCCACCAATACCAGCGGAGCATCATCACGAGGGCCAGGGCACACGACGCGACCATCAGCCCGGCCGGCAGCCGCGTGAGCATCGCCGGATAGGCGAGGTCGTCGTGCACGTGGCGGCTGTCGATCGCCGGGAAGGCGGCACGAAGCGAGGCGACGTCGGGAAAGACGACGAGCGACGCCAGCGCGACGATGATCCAGGGCCAGGGGCGGACGGCATAGTGCATCACGTTGAACAGCAGCGTGGCCGCGGCCGCATGCCGCTCGTCCTTCGCCGCGAGTATCCGCTGCACCACCCAGCCCCCGCCCCCGGGCTCCGCGCCGGGATAATACGTGCTCCACCAGAGCAGCAGGAGCGGAAGCACGACCGCCGCGAGCACGACATCGTGGGCCGCCGTCGCGAGCTCGGGCACGATCGCCATGCGCGCCGCCACTTCCGGCCGGGCCACGAGCCGCGCGAGCCCACCGACTTCCGGCAGGTTCACGAGCCACACGGCCGCGGCCGCGGCGCCGACCACCGCGATCACGAACTGCACGAGGTCGGTGAGCAGCACGCCCGTCAGCCCGCCGGCGGCCGAATAGGCCAGCGTGATCCCGGCCGCCACCACCACCGATTCGAGCGGCCCGAGCCCCAGCATCACGCCGCCGATCTTGATCGCAGCCAGCGTAACGTTCGCCATCACCAGCACGTTGAACAAGACGCCGAGCGTGACGGCCCGCAGGCCGCGCAGGAATGCGGACGGGGCCCCGGAATAGCGGAACTCGTAGAACTCGATGTCGGTGAGCACGCCGCTGCGGCGCCACAGGGCGGAAAAGAAAAACGTGGTCACGGTCCCGGTGAGCAGGAAGGCCCACCACGCCCAGTTGCCGAATAGACCCTGCTCCCGCACGATGCCGGTGACGAGGTTGGGCGTGTGGGCGGCGAAGGTCGTCGCCACCATCGAGATGCCGAGCAGCCACCACGGCTGGGAGCGGCCGCCGAGGAAGTAGTGTTCGTAGTCGTCGCGCTGCGTGGCCGCCGTCCACCAGCCGATGGCGAGATAACCGATGAAGGCGGCGATCACGATCGCCCAGTCGAGCGGTGCGAGTTGCATGGAGGGCCCGGTGCTTCAGGGCGGCGGTGCAGGTCGGGAATGCAGGGCGACGCCGTCAGTGCATTTCCACGGCGCAGCTGCCGAGGCCGCAGCGGGCCGTCATGGCGGCAGATGACGGGAGTGACGGTGTAGTCGCCCGTCTGCAGCACCTCGACGGGTGGCGATGAGCGCACGCTGCAGGCAGCGGGTGTCTCACGGAACCACGATGGCATCATAAACCCGCATAAGCCTCTCGTCTCCCTGTCCTGTCGGACAGTGGCTGGCAGGCAAGCCGAGGGCTGTCGTGCCAGAAGGGGTAAATTATTGTTCTCATATCGGCCGAGAGCCATCCCATACGATGAGGTCAGGAGTTCAACCATGACGCCGGGAACTCTCGTTCCCACGACTCCGACGAGGCCGCCGGTGCGGAAGTCCGGATCACGCGCCGCCGTGGGCTTTACGCTCGTGGAACTTTTGGTGGTGATCGCGATCATCGGCGTCCGCGTAGGTCTCCTGCGTGCCCTGATGGCGCCGCTGTTCGCGGCCGCTCTCGCCGGCTGCCACGGCATCGCGCAGTGCGGCGAGCCCATCCAACCAGCACATGGAAAGGGCGAGTCGCCGGTCATGGCACAGGCAGCGGTGGACAAGAACGTCGTGCTAGTCGCGGAGAACCAGCCGCGGGCGGTGATCGTGCTCGCCGCGGACGCCGACGAGGAGGGGAAATCGGCGGCGCTGTTCTTGCAGGCTTCCGTCACGACCGCGACTGGCGCGGAACTGCCGATCGTCACTGCGGACGCGTACCGCAAGGAGCAAACCGGCATCTTTGTCGGAGCGGAGGCGGTGCGCCGGCTGGGGCGCGGGCCGCCGGCAGAGACTTTTTGGGGCTATCAGGAAACCGGCGGCGCTCTCTACCTCATGGGCGGCGGGCCGCGCTGTCTTACGGTTGCCGTCCGCCGCTTCCTCGAAGACATCGCCGGCATGCGCTGGTGGTTCGAGGACGAGACACTCATTCCCAAGCGAAATGGCTTGAGCGTGCCCGCAGGCAGTTCCCGTTCGGCCGAAGCTGCCTTCGTTCGCGCGGCCGTTCGCCACACCATCTCGCCCCATGGTATCGCGGCTACCAACTACACGTCGTTCTGCCGTTATGCAGCCCATCAAACGCTCCGTTTCGCGCCTCCTGCCAAGTATTTCGCCGCGCATCCGGATTGGTACGCGGAGAAAGGCGGCAAGCGCGCTGCCGCGGCCGAGGATTTCTGCATGACCTCGCCAGATCTGGCCGGACTGGTGGATGAATACGCCAGCAACATGCTGGCCGAGATACGGCAATTCCATGACTCCGATGTGCGGCTCTTCGGCATGGGCCGGGAGGACAACGCGGAATGGTGCCAGTGCGTCACGTGCCGTGCGGCCTACGCAGCCGGCTCCCAGAGCGACGTGTACATGGCCTTTGTCAATCGGGTCGCCGAACGTGTGGAACGGGAGTTCCCGGACGTCCTGATCGTCTCCAGCGCCTACCAAGCCGCGGCCGCCCTGCCGAAGAAGGAGATGCCGCGGCGAAACGTTCTCATCTGGTTTTGCACGGAAAGCATGGACTATTCGAAGAGCATCCATCATCCGGCGAACAAAGGAACCCGCGAGATCATCGAAGGCTGGCATTCCGTGGCGGCACACATCGGTATCTGGCACTACCTCCGCGGCTTCGAACGCTATCGGGGTCGCTATGACGGCGCGGGGTTTGCGGAGTATTTGGGGCCGGACTGGCCGGCCGTCAGCCAACGCATCTACCCCGAGTTCGTCACATTCATGCGCGAAAACGGCGTTGAGTATTTCTTCGCCGAATCCGAGAGCAGTTTCCTGCACCGCGACGCGGCAGTCATGAAGCACTGGATCCTCAATCAGACACTCGAGGATCCCGGACTGAAATACGAAGACGTGCTGCGGACATTCACCGACGGCTACTATGGCGCGGCCGGCAGCAAGGTGCGGGAGTACCTTGCCGTTCTCGAAGCTGCGCAGGAGAAGAACCCACCGTATATGTGGTTCTTCGGTGACCTGATGGCGGCGCGGCACCTGACGCTGGACGCCTGCCTGGACGCAGACGCGCGACTTTCCGAGGCGGAAGCCGCGGTGTCGGCGCCCGAGCAGAAAGACTCCCTGGACCGCGTACGCTTCCTGCGGGCATCCACGATCGACCGGATGTTCATCGTCAAGTGGCCGGCATTCAGGCGGGAGTGGCGGCTGGCCCGCTCGGGCGCGGAATTCCACGTCCGGCCAGATGACCTGGTGACCCGGGCGCGTGCGGCCGGGAACTGGTACGGCCGTGTCGTCAAGAAAGAAAAGCCCTACGCCGACCTGACTGCGAAATGGATCGCGTTCGCCCAGCGCCGTTTCGCCGACGACGTGGTGCTGCCCGTGCCGCAGCAGTTGGCGGAAGCGCCGGCCGCGGACGTGTTTCAGGTGCCGGCGCAGAGCTACTGCTTCGACGTCAACGGCGCGCTGGTGGCGCGGCAGAACGCGGATTTCAACCTGGGCGGCTCGAGCGAGGCGACCGGAGTGCTCGTGGAAACGTCCGCCGCGCCGGGCGGCCGCGTGCTTGCATTCGACGATCCGGCTGGCGAACTGACCTGGACCAAGCTCCAAACCTGGGGCGGCGAAGACAACGCCTCCACCGCCCGCGCACAAGTCGCCGCCCTGTCGGGTGGCGAGTTCCAGTTGATCCGCCTCGGCCGCTACGATTTCGACACGGTAAACAGCGGGCTCGTCTTCAGGCTGGGGAAGCGGCGTTGGACGTTCTTTCCGCTCGATCTGGACCGCGGCGCCTACGAGATCTGGCTCAACGCCCGCTACGACGCGTCCAAGAGCACGTTGTTCATCGAACGGCTGGTCGCGCGGAAGCAGCCGTGACCTGTGGGCAGGAGAGCCGTCGTGTCGGCGAGCCTCCCGACGCGACGGCGGAGGCAGCGAATTCCGCCCCCTGTCCTGTCGGACAGTGGCGAGCCATTGGCAGGGCAACCCTATTGATAGAAACTGGTTCCATCAGTGGGGGCAGGTCAAGTTCCAGCCACTCGATCGTCTTCACGATCGGATCGACCAAGAGATAGTGGCCTACACCGGTGAGTTCATAGAGCCTTCGCTTCGCCGTCCGGTCCTTGTCGGCCGTCGCATCGCTGAGAATCTCGATGGCCAGCGCCGGCGGCCGCTCGAGGTGTCGCCCCGGCTGACTGCCGCAGACCACCATCACATCAGGGCGCACCACGGTGTCGTCGCTGACGATCCAGTCGAGCCCCGCGTACGTGGCACACGAGCAGCCCTGTGCCTGCAGGCACGACTCGATCTGAAACACGAGCTTGGCTGCAGCCCGCTCGTGCGGCCCGAGCGGCGAGGGGCTCATCGCCACCGCGGTGCCGTTCCACAGCTCCCAATCGCCCTCCCACTGGAGGTAGTCGGAGACGGAATAGTGTGGTTCGTAACGCGGAGCCATCGCCGTGCACGAAGTGTACAAAGAGGCAGTTCCGAAAGCAATCCAGCATGGATGCGGGGTCGCTCAGCCGCGGAATTCGAATTTGAAGCGGCCCATCGCGGTGGCGAGGCTCGCCTCCGCGCCGCGCACGGCCTCGTTGTAGCGCTCGCCCGAGAGGATCGCCGCCACGAGGTGCTGCTCTGATCGTCGAGTTTGCCGCGGAAGTGTCGGCCGCCGATCGCCTCCACCTTCACGGGCCAGGCGTTCTTCATCCAGCACACTTCGTCGACGTGACGACCCCGCGGACGACGGCTTCGGGCTGCGCATCGATCTCGGCGGGCGAGAGCGCGAGGATCTCCGCAATCGACCGGAGGGGCTCGCGCGCGGCGGGAGCGGGAACTGCAGCGGGCGCCGCATCAGCGCCGAGGCCGGGAGCGGCCGGCTACGCGCACGCAAACGCAGCGATCCCGGCCCCCGCCAACCAGAATTTCAACCCGCCGAGCATGACCATCCTCCAATTGGATCCGGGCCAATGAGTGCCGATGGCCTGCAGGGGACGCAGCTCTTTTCCCTTATCCCTGATAGAATCAAGGGGGATGGTTTCACCCATGCGATCCCCAGCAAGGACATGGCGGATGACAAGGCTCCTTGAACAAGCGATCGACCAACTGCGGAAGTGCAGCCCCGCCGAGCAGGACACCATCGCAGCCTTGATTCTCGAGGAACTTGCGGACGACACCCGCTGGGAAGCGGCTTTCGCTGCGTCGCAGCCCGAGATCGAGCAGCTCGCCGAAAAGGTTCGGAGCAAGATTCGCTCCGGCCAAACCCGCGACATGGGGATCGAAGACCTGTGAAGTCGAGGCTGGAAGATGAATTTCTTGCCTGCCTGAAACGACTCCCGGATAACGTCAGGCAAACCGCCCGCAAGAATTATCGACTCTGGCTCGATGACCCCAGGCATCCGAGTCTGGCATTCAAGCAGATAGGTTCGACTGGCGTGTGGTCCGTCCGAATCGGGATCGGCTGGCGGGCGCTTGGCTTGGTTGAAGATGACACGATCACGTGGTTTTGGATCGGATCGCATGCCGACTACGACACGCTCGTGAGGTCGCTACGATAGACGGCCATGGGGCCCGACGCCGACCGGCCGTCAGCTGCGGAATTCAAACTTGAAGCGGCCCGGCATCGGCACGGGGTAGAGGCCGTCGGGGCCGCGCTGGAGCGGCGCGGGAGAGTCGTCGGTGAGTTCGGCCACGCCCGCAGTGAGGTCGTCGGGGCTGTCCATCATCTCGGCGTAGGTCATCGTCCGGCCGGTGTGCGCGGCGAAGCGGCCCATCGCGGTGGCGAGGCTCGCCTCCGCGCCGCGCACGGCCTCGTTGTAGCGCTGCCCCGAGAGGATCGCCGCCACGAGGTGCTCCCATTCGAGGCGGTAGGGGTTTTTCTCGGGCTGCTGTGCAGTCCAGAGGATGGCGTCCTTGGCCATCTGCTGCCCCTTGTAGATCGTCGACTTCGCCGGCGCGTGGCCGCGGGCGGAGATCGTGAACGCCCCCTTCGAGCCCTGGCCGAACACGCCAAACTTCTGCTCGCAGTCTTTCATGGTGCGGCCGGAATAGAAAAACTTCGTGCCGTCGGCGAACGTGTATTCCACGCCGTAGCTGTCGAAATTCTGATCGTCGAGCTTGCCGCGGAAGTGGCGGCCGCCGATCGCCTCCACCTTCACGGGCCAGGCGTTCTTCATCCAGCACACCTCGTCGACGTGATGCACGTAGAAGTCGCTGAACACGCCGCCGCTGGCCCAGAGAAACCCGTGGAATCGCTGCGCCTGCCAGAAGAGCTCGCTCATGCCCTCGGGAGGGCCGGGAGAGAGGTCGAGCGGCTGCACCGGCCCGTGCTCGCGGTAGCCATGAAAGGCGATCAGGTCTCCGGCCTCGCCGTTCTGCAGGCGATCAAAGAGTTCGCGGCGGGCCTCGCTGTGGCGGCACATCAGGCCCACGCCCACCTTGAGGTTTTTGGCGTCGGCCTTGGCGGCCAACTCGATGATCCGCTTGGTGCTCACGCCGTCGATCGAGATCGGCTTTTCGAGGAACGTATGCACGCCCTTCTCGACGGCATACGCGAAGTGGGCCGCGCGGAAGCCGACCGGCGTCGCGCTGATCGCGATGTCGCCGGGCCGGAGGCTGTCGATCGCCTGCTTGTAGGCGTTGATGCCGACGAAGCACCGCTCCTCGGGCACGTCGACCCGCTCCTTGAACTGCTCGCTGAGGCTGCGCCGACGCGCAGAAATCGCATCGGAGAAGAGGTCGGCCATGGCGACGAGCTTGATGTTGGCCCCCGGCACGGAGAACGCATCGGCGACCGCGCCGCCCCCCCGCCCGCCGCAGCCGATGAGCGCGAGGCGGATCTCGTCGCTGCCCGCCGCATGGACGGCGGGCGACGGCCCCGCGAGGGCGACGAGCGACGATGTCGCGGCGGCCCGGCCGGTGGCGGCGAGGAATCCACGGCGCGTCGTGGCGGTGCCGATCAAGCGTTGGGCGTTTACGTGAGGAGGCATCGGCTGGAATCCTGGGGTTCGATTGGGCGTCCGCGGGCAAGCGTACCGCAGGAAAACCACGCGTGCCCCGTACGAAAGTACCGGACGGCGTCGTTGAGGCGCGACGTATAATTGATTGAGTTTGACGCTGAAAATCTCCGTGATCGTCATGCGCGTGCATCCCACAGGCAGCTGGCTTCCGATGATCGTCGTGCTCGCATGCGCGGCCGGCAGCGCCGCGGCCGACGAGACCGTCGATTTTTCCCGGGACATCCAGCCGATCCTCGCCACCCACTGCTACAACTGCCATGGCCGCGATCCCCACTCGCGGCAGGCCGACCTGCGGCTCGACGACCGGGAGGCGGCCGCCAGCGAACTGCCCTCGGGCGCGCGGGCGCTCGTGCCCGGCTCCGTGGCCGAGAGCGAACTCGTGGCCCGGATCGAGTCGACCGATCCCGACACGGTGATGCCGCCGCCGGAGTTCAAGAAGCCGCTCACGAAACGGCAGATCGAACTGCTCAAAGCCTGGGTCGCGGCCAACGCTCACTACGCGCCCCACTGGTCGTTCACGCCGGTGGCCGATCCGCCGCAGCCCGCGGCCCCGGCCGACGCCGCGCTCGCCGCCTGGCCCGCCGATCCGCTCGACCGGTTCGTGCTCGACCGGCTCGTGCAGGAGGGGCTCCGCCCCGCCCCGCCCGCCGACCGCGAGACGTGGCTGCGGCGCGTTTCGCTCGACCTCACCGGCCTGCCGCCGACGCCCGACGAGCGGGCCGCGTTTCTGGCCGACGAGTCGGCCGACGCCCGCGAGCGCGTGGTCGATCGGCTGCTCGCGTCGCCACGGCACGCCGAGAAGATGGCGATGCACTGGCTCGACGTCGCCCGCTACGCCGACACGAATGGCTACAACAACGACGAGGAGCGGACGCAGTGGCCGTGGCGCGATTGGGTGATCCAGGCCTTCGCCCGCAACATGCCGTTCGACCAGTTCGTCGTCGAGCAGCTCGCCGGCGACCTGCTTCCGTCGCCCACCCGCGACCAGCGGATCGCCACCGCCTTCGGCCGCAATCACGTGCTCACGACGGAAGGGGGCGTGATCCACGAAGAGTATCGCGTCGAGTATGTCGCCGACCGGATCCAGACCGTCGGCACCGCCTTCATGGGGCTCACGCTCCAGT
>Ga0068876_10003091_pt1 | contig 12077 bp, 13 predicted proteins | sample NOAtaG_6_FD_66442 | JGI IMG/M metagenome (GOLD analysis project Ga0068876, IMG submission 66442) | Freshwater lake microbial communities from Lake Erie, under a cyanobacterial bloom - NOAA_Erie_Diel5S_2200h metaG | ecosystem: Environmental > Aquatic > Freshwater > Lake | place: USA: Ohio, Lake... | reverse complement strand
AAACAGGCTTTCAAAGGTTTGTACTATTTTCATAAGGTTGCTTGTCGGTCAATTACAGATACGCGTGTTTGCACGTCATTTATTTCAGACACGCGCACAACTGGGCGCATTTGGCTTATTGCTTTTGCCAGGTTGCTGCTTTGCAGGGATGAAGATATTTCATTGCGTATGCCCGTTTGCACAAAGCCACCATCAGCAAAGCCCACCAATCCCATTGATGGGTTGCCGCGTCTCATTGGCTCAATAACTTTGGAAACAAAATCAGATACAAATGGATTTTCAAGTGTTTGGTGAGGTATAACATACTCGCGCTTGTGGTAAATGTATGGCTTTGGCCCGATAGCATTTGAGCGCTCATGCGGGTCGCCATCACCGGTGTAACCGCCATCATAAAATTGGCGAGGTGCAGAATTTAATATCGCAGTTGCACGGGCAATATTTGCAAGAATAGTAGCTGATAATGTTGCTATCTTTATTGGAATACTTAAACCACCACTCGCAATAACATCAGCGCCTTGGGTTGATGCTCTTGTTGCGCTTGAAATAGCAGCAGCAGTATCAACTGCAATTTGGAATACAGCAATCCCCTTTTGCAATTCAGCATTCTTTTCACTATTTAATGCAATTGACTGAGCCAATCCAGTCAATTCTTCAGCAAGCCCAAATGCCGCCTGCAATTCAGCGTCCCTTATCTTTTTCTTTTCTTCTTCTTCTTCTTTTGCAGCATCTATTTTCTCATCGGCAATTTGATTTTCAAGTTTAACCGTGCTTTCTCCGTAATCTTTTTGAAGTACAAGTTGGCTATCAAGCGAATCAGTTTGCAATGAATTAATTTTCTCATTGTATTCCTGCTCAGATATTTCGCCATTTAAAAATGCGTTCTTTGCGATAAGCTCTTGTTCTGCATAATAATTTTCAAGGTTAGTAAGGCTATCTTCATACTCTTTATTGCGCGTTTCTGTTATCTTCTTTGCATCCGCTTCGGCTTGCTTTTGCCGTTCTTCTTCGGCCTTGCGTATGTTTTCCGATAACTTCGCGTAAAAGTCTGCATCATCTTTTAGCTGCTTTTCTTTCTCAGCCTTATTTTTTGCAATATCCTCTTGTCTTTTTTTTGCCGCGGCATCCCTTGCTGCCTGTTCAGATTCAATCAACTGATTAATACGGCCCTGTATGCGCTCTTGTAGCGCAAGGCTTTCACGTTCTAAGTTTAGCCTGTTTACAGTTGCTTCTGCTGCTTTGTTTTCAAGTTCATCTGTGGTTTGTCCTCTATCCTGCGCGCGCCTCAATTGCTGTTGCGACAATAGTTCCTCTGTTTTTGCAACTTGTAACCTTGTATTAAAATTATCCTTTTCAATTTTGCCTGCACGTTGCAATAAATCAATGCGCTCTTGTTCTGATTTTGATCTATCTTTTGCCTGAGCAAGTAAAACATCTACTTGTTTTGCGGCTTCCGCATTTCTTATTGTAAGAGTACGTTGCACATCATCTAACCTTTGCTGAAATTCAACAAACCTTTGCCCCTCTTTAAATGCTGCACTTATAGATGATGATAGCCCAGTAAAACTATTTTTTATCGCATCTATACCGCCTGAAATATTGCCTGATAAAATTTGTGCTAATCCACCACCAAATTGTCCAACCCTGCTTATGAGTTCAGAAAAAACAGCATTTATACCCCCAAGCGCCCGCTCTACTGGATCAAGTACATCATTAAAGCTGCCAAATATGTCAGCAAGTTTACCAATTGCGGCAATAGCAATAATCAAAGGCCCACCAGCAAACAAACTTACAGCGCTTGACAATCCATTTACAGCACCGCCAAATGTTTGCGAGTTTGCTAATGCTTCCTTTAAGGAATCGGCATAGTTACCTACATTTCTGCGGGTGTCACCAATCGCTTTTTCTTGCGCCTTTAATTGGTCAGATAACGTCTTGATGCGGGAGGTTTGCTCAGCCGTTGGCTTTGCAATCTTTATGTATTCAGCAGTAAGCCGCGCAAGTTCAGCACGGTTGGCTGCAATACTGCCCGTTTCAGCCTGTATTTGCTTGTTGACGTTATCAATATCTTTTGTCGTTTGCCGGTACGCACTTTGCAAATCTCTGATGGCAGCGGCATTGGCCTCAAATTGCACGCGCCCCTCTTGCGTGGATGTATCAAGGTCTTTTTGTCTTCCCTTTAACTCATCAATTGTTTTGCGTAGTTCAGCCGCTTGACGGGTAAGGTCACCCGTTTCAATTACGACATTATAGATTATTGTTTCGTCTGCCATTATTTATAAAACACCCCTGGTGGGATGACGGTATAAAGTGTGTCGTTTTTAATGTAGTGCGGGCCTGATACAAACTTTGGCTGTGCAATGTCGTTAGTTGTAAAAAAGATGCTATCATTGCGCAACTCGTGCTGTATTGTATCGTGGTACTCGCGGTTGTTTACATATGTGTAATGCCTTACATGGTACGTGCGGTGCAAGGCCATTGTGCCATCAATGCGTACAATACCGCTGCGTGGCGGTTGCAGAGATGTGAAGTAATGAAATTTCCAATAAGTAGGTGAATCCGCATCAATTGGGATGATAATGGTTTTTTGAGGTGCGTCAATGCCTTCATCCTTTTGGCAGGATGTAATCGCCATGCTAACGAGCAACGCGAATAAGCTCAACTTCAGTGCTTTCATTTGAATTGGGGTTAAATTGTTTTATATTGTTGATTATAAAGTACGCACGAAAGTAATCAACATAAACGTATTTTGCAATATCCAATTGTGCAATATCCTGATTATTAAGTGCAAAACGTGCAGTTACCATGCGGAAATTGTCAATATTTGTCAATTCCTGATTGTAATAGGTTTCAATTAATCCTTTCCCGTTCCATGTGCTTAATGGCTCATTTGCCGGCATATCAAAGGTTAAGTTTACATCCCAAGTATTAATATCCGCATCATCGTAAATCTTTTTTACCATGTAGGTCATGGGAATAGTTGTTTGCGTAACAGGGGTGGTTTTTATCTTGATGCTTTGCCGTGTACCATCAGATAGCAAAGATACATCCTGCATGCCTTGGTAAATGAGAATCATTGGGCCGCATGAGTAATTGGCCTGCGTTTGGTCTTGCCCTTTCTCCCATACGTTAGGGATAATAATGTAGTCAGAAAACTGCGTGCCTGGCACAAGTGAGGCCGTATCGTATGAACGTCCATTGTACACAATGCGGAATTTAGAACTCACTACTTCCTCAGCATCGCCATATTTTGTTTTAAGGTTGTATGAGCCATCGCCAAATAAAGTGCCGTTGCTCCATTGCTCATTGTATTGCAGCAAGCGTCTATCGTTATCAGGCTGCGTCCATGCAAAGTTCCATGTGCTTGGAATATCATCTCCGGTGTATGCAATTACGGGGCTTTCGCTTAAATCCAGCTTATTACTCCAATCCACAAAATCGCGCCCAAAAAAATCATTGTACGTGTTCATTGTGAGCGTGCGCGTTACGGGATTGTATTGCACCACCATATTGAACAACTGCGCTATTTCTTTTATAAACTCAATTTGTTTCCAACGTGGCAAGCAATACGATAGCTGTACGGTTGATTGGCTATACACCACATCTTGCGGTGTAATATTCAACTTTAAATCTCTTATAACAATATATCCAGTAAAAAATCCGCCATCAAAGTTTACCGTGGCGCGTAGCTTCCAATTATTTAATAAGTTGACGGTAACATTTATTTGATAAAATTGAGCAATACTTACATCTTCAATACCTCCGCCTTCCACATCGTACCAATTGATGCCGCCATCGTCTGAGTATTCAAGTTGAACACGCGGGATAGAATCACTTATGCCATACCCAACAACAACAAATGTTAGTCTTATGTCAGCTGTTTTCCCTTCGTTACTTGTGTAAATGTAATTCACGTTGTCCCATTCATTTAATGGATCGCTCACTTCGTTATTCGCCCAAAGCACAAACGCTCCAGTACCAAAATAGGTTGTATTTGTATTTCTTGTTGCTTCCACTCTGCGCTCATCTACCCATGCGGGGCTATGAACCATATCTCCGTTGCCAAACGCCACAATTAAACCTTTGTGGATAGGGTTATTAAAAAACCGCGTATCAAGCGTAACACCTGCATCATTGCACATGGCGCGCAGTATTTTTTCTACCTTAACAGCGGGCTTCAGTTCTGAGTGAATAGTAGATGTTGTGCCTGCTGCACGCAACCGGAATAAGCCGTAATCAATCAGCGGGTAAATGTAATCGTAATTGTTTGACCACGTGGCAAACACGTCTGTATCGTTGTAGGTATGGTCAAGGTCTGACAAGTCAATATCTGACATCATCAACTCGCCAAATATCTCTTTTAGGGCAGCCACGTTTTCAATCATCACAAATTCAATATCGTTATCTGTTGCAGATAGGATATAGGCCATGCCCTCAAAAATTACAGCGCTATCCGATAATGCGTAAACGTGATGGCCTTTGTTTTTGTCAAATGAGGTAAACGCATTGATGTCTCCGGCCAAGCCAAATGCGGAATCATTGTTTTTTGTGCGCGGGATGGTAACGGTGGTACTTTTGCCGCCTTTAACCTTTCCTACCTCGCGGATGTCTTTAAGTGAATACGTAAAAGCTACATCCACATCCTCTGCGCCATCAAGTTCAATATTGTTTACAAATATCTGAATCATCGTGTTTGGCTGATTATATCGTACGCGTAAATGGCATCCAATACAAGGCTGTATCTTTTATCCCCGTCTTTGCGTATGTCAATGCTATCGTTTTCAATTTGCACCGGCAAAAAGTAGTTTACCCCGTCAACGGTTTGCTCCAGGTAAACATCAATGCTTGTCATCAATTCATTGGCAAGCCATGTGTTGATGTCTTTATTCATTGTTTCATTGCGCAAGGTTATCCGCTTGCGCCCAATGTTGCGCAGGTTGGCGTATTGCCTGTTGCTTGGTTCAAACCTGCCCGCTACCAAAGCATATTTGATTGGCCGTTGGCGGTCAACTTCAATGCCGTGAGTTGCGCGGCCGGTAAAGTAGAACGATGAGTACCCGCCTTTGTTGTTCAGCCAAACCAACTTGTAGTACTTATCTGTGCATTCGCAGTTTTGCTCAACTGAAAAACAAACGGGCTGTGAATCTTCGGTGATTGTACTGTGAACGTGTAGGTTTGACAATCTGAACTCATTGGCCACATTGTTGTTGTCGTAATATGTGGCTTGCAAGCGCAATGTTGGACCATTTGCGGTGAGTGTAAATGTATGCGTACCTGCTGTACTGATGGTGTGCGTACTTGTGCCATTGCCACCGGCATCAATAGTTATCACTCCTGATGGCTGATTATTTGTGAATGCCAAAGTAATGCGAAACTCGTACTCAATGCCATTGGCAAGTACGTTTCTATCCATGTAGCCATTAACTGATAAGGTAGGCAACGGGATGGTATTTTGGTTAAACAGCGCGCCTTGGCTGCCAAACACAATATTCACCCCGTTATCCTGCAATGACCAGGAGCCAAGCTGTTTTAAGTTATCGTGAAACTGATACTCAGGCAATGATGCGGTAACGCATATTTTGGCTGCATTGGCGTTAAGCGTAAATGTTTCATTTGATATTTCAACAAGGTTCTGCCCAAGTTCCACATCTTCATATTCAATCTCAGAAGTGGTGATTAAATTGCCACCACCTCCATATTGTTCTACATTGAATACAATGCTGTGATTAGTTTGCAGGTTATCGGCATTAAAATACAGCCAATATTTTCTATCTGCGCAATAAGGCACGCCATCAGGCTGATTGGTAAGCAATCTCACCGTGCCATTGTCAATACCAAATACGTATTCAGATTGTTTATATGGATCGCCAATGTTCTCATCGTATTGCTCAGTTGAATTTACGGCCACTTTATCGTTGGTGTCATAATAGCTGCTGTCTGTATCGGTTTCCCAATCCTGCGCCACGTATTGCGTAATGCCTGCAACGCCACGTACATATTCCTCACGGTACTCAATGTAAAACGATTTGAACGCATCAGGGCAGTGCTGTACTGAGCCATTGCGCAAATCGGGCAAGTTTGATGTAATGTAGTTGCGCAGCACGGTTGAGACGTCAAACGTAAAAATAATATCCGTGCCGTCATCAACGGGCTTGGTGGTTATTGTGCCAATATCGGTAAACACGTTGTCAATCTCAGCCCATACGCGCACGCTTGCATTGTACTGAAACGCATACCAATATCCCGATGTGCAATTTTGCCCTGCTGTGGCATTTACGTCAATGATTGTTTGTGCTGAACCTGGGCAACTAATCACGCGGTACGCACCGGAGAAGTCAGAATTAATATAAACATAATCACCTGAGCGCATTCCGTGCGCTGTTGACCATGTGATTGTCAAAAAACCGTTGGTTTCGCCAATGACTGCCGGTGTAAGCACGTTACCTATACGGTAGCCCGTGGCAAAGCTGCTCTTAAATTTGTAAATTATTGGCGCGTAAACCGATGACCACCGGTTAGGCTGCTGTACTCGTGCGATTGCCATTTAGATTTAGTCTTTGTTTAACTACTTCAAATACTGATTGATTGATGTTTTGCCGTATTTCGTTGGTTGTACGCTCGCGGATGGCTTCAAGGTATTCTTTGCCTTCGCTGTTGTTACCATAAAACCCCTTTTGATGCACCTTGCGCCAAATAAGATAGGCTTGTTCATCGGCATTCATAGCCTTGCGCCCTTTTTTGCTTTCCTTATACCAAGTCCCAACGCCTTTATCGCGCGCCCATTTCTTTGCATCTTCACGGGTAAATGAACCATTGCCCGTGCCGCGTGTTGGCCCGCGTCCTTTATCGGTAAAAAATATACCTGGGTTGCCGTAAACCACCATTTTTACAGCGGCATCCGTTGAAGTTATCTCGTACCGCAATGAACGGGATGATTCACCGGAGGCATTGATGTTAAGCGATTCCATTGCCTGCTGTACCTCAGCGATAAATTGCTGCGCAATCCGTTCAAGTTCCTGTTCAATTTGCATAAGGCAAGCAGCAGTAGTCTATATCCGGTGTAAGTTGTAAGGTAAATTGATACTCCCAGCCAATGTTTACGTCATCCTGCACTTTGAACAATTGACGCTTGGTAATTGACGTGGATATGGTATATTCATCAGACGCATCCATGAGCGTGTAAACAAAGCCATCGGCAATTGTTTTAGTCATGTTGTACAGATTGTCCACATCATCAAAATCTTTTGCTAATTCAGTTGACGTAACAAAGCGCAAGGTTATTGGCCAATTCTCATATCGTTGTTGCTGGCTATTGGTTTGCGGGTCAGTAACGGTAAGCGGCAATACCCACCACACAAGCGGGTAGTTTTTGTCGCTCTTGTTCATTTCGTTTAACGTGCCATAGCCAAATGAAAGACTCCCTTGATATTGGCTTGCAATGGTTTGAAATGCTGATTTGATTGACTTGTACGACATTGAGTGCAAATATACAATTTTTTGCACTTATGCAAGTAAATTATTTGTGCTTGCGCTCAACTATTCGCTTGTACGCTTTTTTGTAATCATTTAGGCTTTTTTCGTAAAGTAAAAACGAATAGACCTCATAAACCGATAGCTTTGCAACCGCATCCATCCGCAATATATCGCCACCGGCAAGGCTGTGATAGGTAGCGTAAAAGCCAAACGGAGCAAGGTTATTAATTCCTGCCGCTTCCTCATCCACATCAGGCTCGCTGTGTAAGCCCTCAAACTGAGATTCAACCCTTTCAAATTCCGCAAAAAAAAATTGAACAGCTGCAAGGCGGTCACGCAGTCAAGTTGCATGAACAATTCTGCGCGCTCATCAATCTTAGTGTGGTCGTACTCCTCACCAACTGGACGCAGGAAATGCGCCAAGGTGCGCGGCAATATCGCCAATGGATCGGATTCCACGTAGTTCTTCAGTTCAAATTGCTGCCAATCTTTGTAGCATCCAATAGGCGCGTTACCCATATCAGCATAATAAGTCCAGGTTTGCCCCTTGAACAGAATGGAGCGGGCAAGGTCATCTTGTGTAAATGCTGACTTGTCTTTGATGAAAGCGCAAAGGTTGGCAATTTGCTCAAATGATTCCAGCGATACGCGCTCAATTGTTTTGGCATCCAGATTAAGCAGGATGGCGTAAATGTCAAATACATCAGCTTTGTCGCCAAGTTGGATAATTCTGTAGTATTGCAGGAAGCTCACATCGCGCCATGAGGTTGGGATGCTTACCGCTATTTTGCTGTTTCCGTGTTTTAGGTTTGCTTTAATCATTTGCTGCAAATTTATACGATTGTTTCAAATATCAAAAACCTTTGCTGACAAAACTACCAACATACCCGCTTCGTTTGTAGTCAAAATACTTGCGCATCATGAGCGCATCACGGTAATCCGGTGATCGCCCAATGTTTTGCTTTACCATTTCTTTGGGCAGTATGCGCAACTTTCCGTCCTTATCGGTTTGGTAACTTCGTAGCTGTTCAAGCTCCTCTTTTATTAACTCCACATCAGCAGGCGCAACCTCGCAGGTAATGGATAGCTTGTGCGTGTTTATAGCTTCAGCAAGGCCGTAGCAGCATTGCGCTTGTAGGTTGTAGTAGTTATCATCACCAAACGGTTTGGAGTTGTTTAGAAAACCATTAATGCGCGCCATATCAACCAAACCGCCACCAACGCCATCCTCATCCGCAATACATTGGCTTGCTGGTATGCTGTATTTAGTGCGCAACGCGGTGATTACTTGGTTTAACTCCGTTAGCTTGCTAAGGTCAAAGGTATGTATTTCAATAACTGACCAACCACGCCACACCATTATAACGGCCTTGTCAGAACCCATACGCGCCACGTCTGCGGTTAGGTAATGTTTGTCGGTGTTATCCGGAATGTTAGTGAAAATATCGCAAATAGCATCGTAATCGCACAGCGCATCCGGAGAATCATCGTATTCCCAATTGCCAAACAGAAGGCGTTCCTTTTTTGCCTTGTCTTTGGTATTCATGAGGTTTTCAATGTAGTCTTTTGTGAGGTACGGGTTATCCTGCACAAATGCCTGGATAAACTTAATGTGGCTTGGCAGCCTATTTTCACGGTGTGGCTTGTAAACCTCAGAATAAAGCCAATTCTTTTTTGGGTTGCACGTAACAAACAGCTTGCTGATTAGGCCATACTCAGCATTCATGTGGCGGCCGGTACGTGTTTTAAGCACCTCGTATGCACCAAAGTTGGTTTCCCCTCCTTCCTCAATCCATCCTCCGGTATATTCAGTTGAACCAAAACGTTCATAAAGCGGATCGGATGGCATGTAACGGATATCAAGCAGGTCAATTTGCGAATGCCCAACGGTGAGAAAGTTGTATTTGCTATTCATTTTGTAAGGCACGCCCAATGAACTGGCAACCTTGGCAAATGTGACCAACGTGGACTGCGTGATGCGCTTCAGTTCCTCACGGGCAATAAACCAACGGCTGTTTGGATAGGCTATGCAAACCGTGATAAGCCAAAAGCAGCCAAGGTAAGATTTGCCACCTCCAGCCGCGCCACCGTAGAATATTTCCTTTGTGTTGTTATCGGTGAGGTATTTATACGCTTCAATCTGCTTTGCCGTCCCCTGCATCTTTGTTTACAAAGTTGGAAACAATGCTTGACAAGTCAATGGGTTTTATCGCTTCGCCATCGCTGGTGATGTCAATGCGCTCGCTATACTTCTTTGGCTTTAACTTGGCCGCCAAAAACTTACGGCTGTCAATGCGAAGCCTATCCCGTTGCACGGCATTGGAGCCATTGATTCCCTTATTGTCGTTTTCGATATTGTCTGCTATTTCAAGGATTTCATCGGCCAATAAATCAGCCTGTTGCTCTCGCGCGTGCGCGTATTTGTTAGCAAGTTCAGCATCATTCTTAATCCACTCATAAAACTGAACTGAGCTTATATCGTGTTTTTTGCAAATAGCCTGAAGGCCACGTGGTGATGTGGCAATGGCTTTACAAATGCTATCAAACAACTCCGCTGTAAACTTAGCCTTCATCTTGTTGATTCTTTAACTGATTCAAAATAGCCTGATTGTTTTCAATCTGCGTTTGGCAAATGGCGTACCTTTGGCTTTCATCAGGATATTCAGTTACCATTCTGTCATCAGACATACAACGGCTGATAAATTGGTCGTCATCCTCACTTGGACGCGGATAAGGTATTGGCATTTTTCTTAGCTATTAAAAGTTGTTCAAATTCGTCAAGCGCTTTTTGTGGATCTATGTAGCTGTTTGTGCAGATGTCGCCATGCTTACACCTAAACATGGCATTGCCTTCAATGCGCGATACCGTTGCCGATACTTCGCTGGGCTTTATTTTGCTAACCTTGTGCGCCACAATGCAAGCGTTATCGTAAAACTCCATTATGCTCATTTTCTTCCTTTCTCTTTTAGGATTAACCATTTCTTAAACTCAATGCGCGTATCTGTATCAAGCCATTGCCTGAGCGCCTTATCTCCAACCGTGTCAATATGCGATTGGCACATGGCGCAAAATGCAACCGGTTGTATCGCTTCAGGCGTTTTGCTTGTGTAAGCCCATGTGAGGCAAAGCATAAACACGCTAATTAATATGGTAAAGTTGCTGTTTTTCATGTGTCAAATTTAAGCATTTGTTTTCAAATTTCAAAACGGAAGATCATCAAGTATTGTTACTTCGCAAGGCACAGCGCTTTTGCGAAGTTTGATTACACCAAGTTTTGTTGGGCCGTACATTACGCACTTGCTTCCGTTGTTTTCACGCATTTTTGCCGGAACTTCATTAAGCCAAAACTTGCCGCTGTGCCAAACCAGCCCAGGATATTGCGGGAAGTAATACCCTTTAACTTTTGCCTGTATCCTAACTTTGTTGCTCATTGTCAATTATTTGTTTAGAAATTAGGGTGCAGTAATCAGGTAGTTATATGAAATGCCTTGCTGACGTGTTCCAATTGAAGTTCCGTGAAGGAAAAACAAAAAGAAAAAAGCCACCGCACATTTTTTAAATAAAATCATAAGAACATTCCGATTTCTTTCAACAATCTATTTTCTGCAATCTTCACATATTCGGGATTAAGTTCTATTCCTACAAAGTTTCGGTTTACCTTTCTTGCATAAACTCCAGTTGTTCCACTTCCAAAGAACGGGTCCAAAACAATACCATTTTCAGGGCATCCAGCTTTCAACATTCGTTCTACTAATCTTTGCGGATAAGTTGCAAAATGTGCTTCTGTTGATGGTTCGGTGTTTATACTCCAAACGGTTCTCATATTTTTACCATCTTCATTTGGTCGCATATTTCTTGTTCTGTAAGTTGTTTGCCCTGTTCCACCATCCCAAGTGCTTTCTCCATTGGCATCTAACTTATCGCCACCCCATCTATTCATTGGGCTTGTATATGGTTCAAGTTGTTGCTCAAAATAATAATCGGTTGGTTGCTTCACAAAGAAAAACACCTTTTCAAAATCAACTGTAAACCTATCCTTTGCACTTGATGGCATTTGGTTTGGTTTGTGCCAGATAATTTGATTTCTTAAACACCAACATCTATCAATCATTTCTATTGCAAATCTTTCAGGTATCATACAAAGGCTTTTATTCATTGCAGTTCCTCTAAATTGTGAAGCCTTTGAAGTTCCGTTTGGCAATACATAAACTTGCTTTGAGTTTTCTACATATTTGCTTGTATCAGCATTTTTAGTCGTTCCGCTTCCACTTCCTCCATAAGTATCACCCAAGTTTATAAAACACGTTCCAGTAGGCTTTAAAACTCTTTGCACTTCATCAAATACGTTTGATAGGTTTATTACAAAATCCTTAAAATGCTTTTCGCTTCCAAGTTGTTCTTCGTGTCCGTAATCTCTCAATCCCCAATAAGGTGGCGAAGTAATACAGCAATCAATGGAATTATCAGGTATTGTTTTCAATACTTCTAATGAGTTTCCGTTAATGATTTTATTTAAAAAATTTTCCATCCCTTTTTTTTCTTTTTGTTTTTCTGTTTAGTGTTCCAATTGGGCTTTATCGTAAATAAGTCGGCACTTCATATAACA
>Ga0068876_10003090_pt1 | contig 12078 bp, 7 predicted proteins | sample NOAtaG_6_FD_66442 | JGI IMG/M metagenome (GOLD analysis project Ga0068876, IMG submission 66442) | Freshwater lake microbial communities from Lake Erie, under a cyanobacterial bloom - NOAA_Erie_Diel5S_2200h metaG | ecosystem: Environmental > Aquatic > Freshwater > Lake | place: USA: Ohio, Lake... | reverse complement strand
CCATGACATTTCTTTCTTGAAAGATTCCGGTTTCAACGCATGCCCGTGGATGGTTTTAACCGCTTCCGGTGACAGTTGGATCACGGAAGGAAAGTAAGTCTTCTTAACATTTCTGAACAAAGCGAGCTTCTCGTTCAAATGCTCTTCGATCGTTCTGAAATTCTCTTCATGTGCTCGTCCAAATGAAGTGAACACACCGTATGTCGGCTGAATGATCTCTTCCAACCGATGCATCTCCCCCGGCTTTGAGATACCGGCTTCAATGATCGCAACATCACAATCCGCATGCAATGCAAGCAACGACAACGGTACACCTAACTGCGAATTATAGCTTTTAGGACTGCGTATCACTCTCAACGAAGGACTCAGTAAATGGTACAGCCATTCTTTCACTGTGGTTTTACCTGCACTTCCCGTAATGGCGATAACTGGATAATCAAATTTTCGGCGATGTTCTGCCGCTAGATCCTGCAATGCAAATAGCACATTTTCAACCTGAATGAAATGAGCATGCGGATATTTGTCCGGATTGATCTTCTTGCTGATAACAAAGGATCGAACCCCTTTTTCATATGCTTTCGCAATAAAGGTGTGACCATCGCGAAATTCACCCGGGAGTGCAAAAAAAGCAACGTTTGCTCCGTCAACCAGTTTGCGGGTATCGTACACGATCTGATCCACAGTCAATACAGCATCGCCGGTCAACGACGTGCCTTTTATGATCTCACAAAGCTGATTGTATCTTAAGCCAAGTTTCAATGTGCTATTTTATTGTAGCACGTGCGGCAAAGCGGTTTGTATTTTTCTACAGCTCCCACCAGGACCTGTCCGGTCTCGTTTGCCGTACGGTGCGAAAACTGAGCTAAGTTACCACAAGAAACGCAAATAGCGTGTACCTTGGTGACATATTCTGCGATGGCCAGAAGATGCGGCATCGGTCCGAAAGGAACACCCTTGTAATCCATATCCAACCCAGCCAGGATAACACGAACACCTTTCTTGGCCAGGAAATTACACACTTCTACGATGCCCTCATCGAAGAACTGTGCTTCATCGACTGCAACAACTTTTTCATTCGTCCAGATCTTAAGAATATCTGACGAATCATTCACCGGTTGAGCTTTGAGGCTGCTTCCCTGATGACTGACAACATTCTCCTCGTGATACCTATCATCTATTAAGGGTTTGAAAAGCAGCAATTTCTGGTTCGCGAACTGGGCGCGTTTAAGACGACGGATCAACTCTTCCGTCTTCCCGGAGAACATCGACCCACATACGACCTCCACCCATCCGTTCTGTCTTCCTTCGCTGGGAAATTGCTCTAAAAACATAGTCTCTTTAATTGATCAGGTTATTAACATACAGCGGAAGAGAAGTTTCTTTTTGTGTCAAACTCTCATTCGCAGCCGCTGGGTAACTTTACATTCAAAAGTCGCTAATTTGAAACTGTTGTCAAAGATTACGTTAGCAACTTAGGTAGAATGTTGAAAAAATAGATAGTTAAATTATTGTGACGAACATGAGCAAACTTGACGGAACACTGAAAGCAATACAGGCTGCGATTTCAAAACTTGAAAACGGAACACTAAATATGGAAGAATTGGAGAGCCTTGTGAATGATACACGCGATCTCTATGAACGTGCAGTTGTGATCCGCCACAAAGCCTATGAGGAGAACGTTTTCGGTCCACGTGAAGAGATCCTTACTACTGTTCCCTCACCTGAACCGATTCACACCCCGGAAATTCCTGTCTATTCACCGGTTCCTGACACTGAGATAGAGGAGCCGTTCCGGGAGGAAGACCTCATTAAAGATGAATCACAGGATGACGCTCCGTCTTTCGATTTCAGTCTTTTTGATGACAATGCCGAAGATGTAAAAGAGGAAGTGATCGAGGAGAATACAGTTGAACACATTTCAGTCACGACAGTTGAATCAGAAAATTTTGGTGTACATGAGGAAAAAACGATCTTGGAACAAGTCAGCATTACTCCTTCAGTAGGTGAGAACGTAAAGTTCGTTCAGGTGTTCTCCAAAACAGACGCAACCCTTGCCTCACAGATCGCAATGACACGACTGAGTTCGCTGATCGGTTCCTTTGGTTTAAATGAGCGCCTTCAGTTCATCAATGAACTATTCGACGGATCCAGCGAAGCCTTTTCCGAAGCGATCAAAGTACTGGATGCCCTGAGCGGTCTGGATGAAGCTCTGGCCAAAGCATCCGTATTTGCAAACCAGTACAATTGGGAACTGGAGAGCGAAACGGTAGAAGAGTTTGTCGTGAAGATCAAACGCCGTTATGCGTAAACAAACTTTCTTCTGTTTTCTGCTCGTTCTGAACACCGGTTTTGGACAGATCGAGGAAGTCAGAAGGATTACTCAAACTCTCTGCTCACCTCAATTTCATGGCAGAGGATACGTGAACCGCGGTGATTCGATCGCTGCCGAATTCATCGCTTCTGAATTTCAAAAGATCGGACTAAAACCGCTAAAAGGAAGCTATTTCCAATCATTTCCGCTAGACGTCAATACTTTTCCGGGTGCTATGAGCATCCGACAGAACGGTTCCAAACTGAAACCCGGGATTGATTACCTGGTGGACCCTGGCAGTGCAGGGGGCAATTATATTCTCAGACCAAAACGAATCCCTATTTCGACTGCCATAGATCAGGACATCCTCATAAATCAGATCAAGGAGATCCATTTAAAAGATGAGTACAATGCTGTGCTTTTCGATTTTCGCAATTATGGTGCAGATACATTAAAAAGAGTAGCAGGACTGACACAAGCAATCGCCCGGATCCTTCCCGTAATCGAGATCACGAATAAGAAATTTACATGGTCGGTTGAGGCGAAGCAACTTGATTTCCCTTTAATTCAGATCAGTGATGCTGTTTACGCGGAAGATGCTGCGCTTTCCATTAACATTGATTCGAAACTGATCAAGGGATACACTTCTCGGAATGTCCTCGGCTATCTGCCTGCTAAAAATAAAACAAAAAGTACACTGATCTTTTCCGCACATTACGACCACCTCGGAAGAATGGGTTCTGATACTTATTTCCCCGGGGGGAATGATAATGCCAGTGGCACGGCGATGCTTATCAGTATGGCGAAATACTTCAAAGAGCACCCATCCGATCACAATATTCTTTTCATTGCTTTTGCAGGAGAGGAAGCGGGATTAGTCGGTTCGAAGTATTTCGTGGAGCATCCGAAAGTGAAGCTGAAAAAGATCGATTTCTTGGTGAATCTTGACATTATGGGGAGTGGTGAAGAAGGCGTCACTGTCGTGAATGCGACACTTTTCAAGGAACAGTTCGATCTGCTGCAAGCCATTAACATTGAAAACCAGCTACTTACAGTTGTTAAATCAAGAGGTCCGGCAGCAAATTCCGATCATTACTGGTTCACTGAGAAAGGAGTGCCTGCATTTTTCATCTACACGATGGGACCGAACAAGAATTACCACGATGTGCATGATACCTATGAGAATCTGAGTTTTGTGGAGTATCAGGATATAACAACGCTGCTCGTTGAGTTCGTGAAGCGTTTAAAATAATACCAGATCCCGTCGGTAGGGAATAAAGATTTCTGTTTAGTTCAAAAAATGATTTGAGACTAGTTGTGTAGTATCAGTAATGTAGGTCTAATGAACCAGTGTATTCAAAATACTCGCATATGCCTTATATGGTTTATAGGAGAAAATCCCTAAATTGGTCTTTCAAACACATTCCTTATGCGGTTTCTGCTTATACTTCTTTTCTTTTGCGGATGTTCAGTCCTTTTTGCACAACCCTATGCAGGGTCAGAAAAGGTGAAAGTAAAGGAGAACGCTCAGAAAGCAGCACAATGCACCCCACCTACGACTACTACCTACCTGGAACTGAACAATGTTCGTGCAATGGTGCACACGGCAGGAAACCTGTGGCAAGTCCCGAATCAGAATTACACGCAGTATGAAGTTCCTAAGAACTCAGGAATCATGGCACTTTTCACTGCTGCTCTGTGGTTGGGTGGGACTGACGTGAACAATCAGCTGAAACTTGCGGCGTTACGTTACAGGAATGGACAGGATTATTGGACGGGACCACTTTCACAAGTTTTTGCGGAAACGAATTATGACAATTGTGCCAAGTACGACAAACATTTCGTAACAACGCAAGATATGGTCCGTGAATTCAACTCTTGGTATCAGGCCGGGGTTTTTGATGCCACAAACGGAACGAATACTCAAGCCGAACAATTTCCCGATTACCAGATCCCTGACATTATCAAGACGTGGCCGGCACACGGGGATATAACCCAAGGCCAGGATTACTACCTAGCTCCTTTTTATGACAACAATGAAGACGGTCATTACAACTACATGGACGGAGATTACCCATGGCATGACATCAATCGCGAAAAGCAATGCAAAGTAGACCGGAGAGTTTCGCTGTACGGGGACATTAATTTATGGTGGGTAATGAACGATAAAGGGAATATCCATACCGAAACAGGTGCGGATCCTATCGGTATGGAGATTCGCGCACAAGCATTTGCTTTCGCTTCAAACGATGAAGTAAACAATATGACTTTTTACAACTATGAGTTGATCAATCGCGGCACACAAACCCTGTTCAACACCTATTTCGGTTTCTTCACCGATGGTGCACTTGGTGATCCATTTGACGATTATGTAGGATGTGACGTAACCCGTGGTTTAGGTTACTATTACAATGGGGACAACCTTGATAGCGACAACTCCGGCTTCCGAGGATATGGTACTTCACCACCTGCTGTTGGTGTTGACTTCTTTGAAGGTCCTTTTCAGGATGATGATGGAACGGACAATGCTTTCGGAATAGGCACAAATGAAGCACTTAACGGCATTGGATACGGAGACGGAATCATCGACAATGAGCGATTCGGAATGCGTCGATTCCTCTACTATTCGAATACGACGAATGGAGCCAATCCCAACCAGACAGATCCCATCAACGCATCGGATTATTACAATTACCTGCGTGGTTTCTGGAAAGACGGAAGTCCTTTCTATTACGGAGGAAATGGTCATATCTCTGACAGCGAAGCTGACCCGACGGTACAGTGTGATTTCATGTTTCCGGGTGATACGGATCCATTGGGATGGGGAACGAACGGTGTGCCTCAGGAACCATGGACAGAGATTACAGCGAACAACCCTCCGAACGATAAACGATTCGTTCAATCCGCTGGTCCTTTCATTCTGAAACCCGGAGCTGTTAACAATATTACTGTGGGTGTGGTATGGGCACGGGCGAACGGTGGTGACCCATTTGAATCGGTTGAGGTCTTGCGTCGAGCAGATGACAAAGCTCAAGCACTGTTTGAAAACTGTTTCAAGGTATTGGAAGGTCCTCATGCGCCGGATCTGAGTATTCAGGAACTCGAGAACGAACTCATCCTAACCCTATCGAACGCCTCCAATTCCAACAATTATAACGAACAATATCAGGAATTCGATCCGTTCATCGTTTCAAGTGATCCGGCCGCTGATAAGAATTACCGATTTCAGGGTTACCAGATCTTCCAGTTGAAAGGAAAGGATAATTCGCTTTCAGACATCGGTGATCCGGAAAAAGCAAGACTTGTTGCACAATGCGATATACAGGATGGTGTTTCAAGAATCATCAATTTTGAATTTGATGAAGACCTCTTGTCAAGTATTCCTGTAGAACGAGTCGAAGGGGAAAACAAGGGTATTCGCCATTCCTTTCGAATCACTGACGATGCTTTTGCAACCGGTGACAGGAGGCTAGTGAACTTCAAGCGGTATTATTATCTCGCAGTATCTTACGCCTACAACAACTACAAAGCCTATAACCCGAATGATCCTACTTCACTTGATGGCCAGAAGAAATTATACATCCCAAGCAGAAAGGCAGCAATGGGCGAAGTTCGTCCAGTTGAGGCGATACCCCATAATCCAATGCCTGAAGCGAATGGAACGCTCCATTATCTAGAATACGGGGTCGTTCCAGAGATCATAAGGCATGACGGAAGCGGAAATGGCAACCTGTCGCTGGAGCTGACAGCTGCCTCCACCAATACGATCCTTCAGACAGGAAAACTCAACAAACTCGTTTATGCGCAGAACGGTGGGCCGATAGCAGTAAAAGTAGTGGACCCCCTTAATGTTGCAGACGGTTATTTTGAATGTCGCTTCAGGAACTACACCCCTACTTCCTCGAATGGAGCAGATACGGCAAGCTGGGTGATCTACCGGTTTGAAAATGAAGGAGGGATGTTGGTTGATTCTGTCACTTCTCAAGTGACCATTAAGAAAAATAACGAGCAAATCATTCCACAATGGGGAATCTCTGTTCAGATCAATCAAGTGAATTATACGGGGAGCGGAGCTCCATATGAACGGGTGACCTCGCCGATCTCTGCCACTATTGAATTTTCGGATTCTTCAAAACAATGGCTATCTTTTGTAGAAGATAATGATACATATTATCCAACCAACTGGATTCGTTCCGGTGATTTCATCCCTGTGACGGATGATACCGATCCGCTCTACAATTGTAACCCTAATGCACTTTCGTATCTGGATCCCTGCAGTTATAAGGATGAAATGGGGCAAGACGATGACAAGCTTTATACAAAACTCCTGAACGGTGGTATTGCTCCACATCGTTTGACCGGATATCAAGCGGATTTTATGCCGGTAGCTTATTATAACTACCCGGAATCTCAACTCACAATTACTCGAAAATATGCATCCATCAGCTATTTACCGAGTGTTGATATCGTGATAACCTCAGATCGGTCAAAATGGACCCGCTGCCCAATCGTTGAAATGGGGAGAGATGCTAATTTAAATATTGGTGGCGCGCAGCCCGGAGCACTGAGAGCAAGTCCAAGTGTAAATAAATACGGAATTGCGGATGGTTCGGGGAATGGTATGGGTTGGTTTCCAGGTTATGCTATCGATGTGGAAACCGGAGCTCGATTATACATGGCATTTGGTGAAAATTCATATTTAGGATCCGAAAGGGGCGCAGATATGATCTGGAATCCGACCGACAGACTGACTGATAATCTGGGCAATCCTTTGATGGGAGGTGTTCAACCGATCTGGATCTTTAACCATGAACAGGAGTCCATCAATAACTTTGCGCAAGGATTCAATTTTCCGGAGTATATACCTTCTGAAGCAGAAAATATAAGTAATCCTTCCGGCAATTATGCTTTCAGTAAAATGGTTGCATCTCAAACTGTTGATCCGGGAGCAAAACGGGATCTCTATGGAAGCCTCTCTTGGATCGCTTATCCTTTGTTGACTGAAGACCAGCAATTGCTCTCGACCGATGTCAAGATCCGCCTTCGGGTAAACAAGGAGTACAAAAATTATACCGCGACAGGTGCAAACGGCGGTCGCCCGATGTATTCGTGGAACATGGATGAAGTGGGAACGCAAAGAGATCGGGCAGATGCCTTGACAGATATCTTGAACCTTATCAATGTGGTGCCTAATCCGTACAATGCTTTTTCAGAATACGAGAACAATAAACTGGATACCCGTGTGAAGATCACCAATCTTCCGGAGAAATGTACGATCCGTATCTTCAACACGCAAGGAAAGCTCATAAAATTGATCAAGAAGGACAGCCCGCAAACATGGCAAGACTGGACACTCACCAATCATGAGAACATTCCGGTTGCATCTGGGGTTTACCTCATCCACGTCGAAGTGCCGGGAATCGGAGAAACGGTGGTGAAGGCATTCATCGCGATGCGGATGGTGGATCTGCAAAACATCTAGACAAGTGTCAGTTGTCAATTGTCAATTTTTTTTCTGATCCGTTGAAACAATTCAAATCAACTTTTTCCCTAACTTAAATGGGATGGAGAAACATATTGTTAAAGAAAAAAGCTTTGAATTTCCATTAAAGATCATTGATCTGAGCCGTATAATTAAGACAAGACACCGAGAGTATGATCTGACCAGACAGATGAAAAGAAGCGGGACTGCAATTGGTGCTATGATCTGAGAATCGGCAAACGCTGAAAGTAAGGCAGACTTTATTCATAAATTGTCTGTTTCTCAAAAAGAAGCAGGTGAGACCGAATACTGGATCGATCTCTTCTTTATAGATCAGGTCATATGACTCAGGAAGAATACACTTTAATACGCAGTGAAATAAGCGAGTTGAACAAACTCCTGATTGCCATTCTGAAAAAACTAAAAGGTCTCCCAAAATCCAATCATTGACAATTGAAAATTGACAACTGACAATTATAGTGGTATCGATATCCTGAACGTCGTACCACTCCCGATTCGTTCCTCTCGGGACAAGCTCTCCAGCCGGGATTCAAGAACGAAGACCTTTCCTTTGTGGTATTCCTTGACGATGCGGCTAACGAGGGAAAGTCCGAGTCCCCAGCCGCGTTTTTTGGTAGAGAAACCGGGTTGAAAAATGGTTTTTAACTGCTTGGGATGAATACCCTTTCCAGTGTCTTTAATATCGATATGTGCCCATTCCGGAGACTTGTGAACAGTTACGGAAAGTCGTCCACTTCCCTCCATTGCATCAACAGCATTCTTGACGATATTCTCAACGACCCATTCCATCAATGGTGCATTATGGCGCGCCAGAACTACTTCGGAAGCGACTAATTCAATGTGAACCTTATCCGAAATGCGCGGACGCAAGTAATCGATTACATTCCTAACAGTTTCAACCACATCGCTTTCTTCCAGTTTCGCACCGGATCCGATCTTCGAAAAACGGTCTGTTATCTTTTCAAGCCGATCCACATCCTTTTGCATCTCTGTCGTGATCATTGGGTCGATCTTTTGCGCCTCAAGTAGTTGGATCCATGCCATCAGAGACGATAATGGCGTACCTAATTGATGCGCGGTCTCCTTCGCCATTCCTGCCCAAACCTGGTTCTGTTCTGCTTTTCGGAATGTACTGAAGATCATGTATCCGATCAAAACGATCAGTCCTATGATAAAGAAAATGATATACGGAAAATACTGTAATTGCTTCAATTCCTCACTGTTATCATAATACAGCATGTATTTGCGCCCATTCTTGAAATCGATCATTAAAGGCTCGTTCTGAAGCTTAAGGTCTGTAATGGTTTGCTTTAAATTGTCTGAGATTAACTTCTTTCCAGGTAAGTTACTCCCAATGATCTCTTCGGTTTCCGTATCCATTAACAAGACCGGAACCAGACCTTCGTTGTTGATTAGCTCGTTATTAAAGGACGTGATCAATGAATCACGTTCTTTCTCCAATTTGACGATCTCCCGCGAATCCGAATAGACATATGTCATAAACAATCCATCGTATACCTCAACGGTAAATGCCGGATTCATCTTCTTCCACAATTCAGACAGAATTCGCAAAGAATCATCAAAGCGCTTGGTCAATTCTTCGTGTGACAGATCAGGGAATTGATCTCTAAGATCAGATGTGTCCGTTTCGAGATTGATATAGCCTGAGATATTTCGCTCATTATCCAGAAGGATCACCGGAATATCCTTGTTCTCGTTGATGATCTTAAGTGGGAACGTATAATCCGGAATCTGGTCTAGCGGAGTTGCCTTTGAAACCTCTTTTGTGGCATCAATCCATAGAGCCATTTCTTTACGCTCTTTGTCACGCAGTTGCGTAAACGTTCGATCAGTAAGAGTTACCAGTTCCAGTTTCTTCTTGATGGCATCAGCCCATTGCTTTACGCGTTCACGTTCGCGATTCCCGACCTTGGTGACAATAGTATTCGAAACAAACAGGGAGGCACCGACCATGATCAGTCCAATGATCATCAGTGCTATCTTCCATTTCTGCTTGTTCGAATAGAGATTCATTCCCATTTAGCTAAAGTAACGAGAAAAACATTCAACAATTGTCAATTATCAATTTTCAATTATCATTTGTGCATTAACTTTACCGGATGAAACAATTCTTCCAAAAACCGATCAATGTGTTTTTTGCGGTGATGCTGGTATTGGCTCTGCCACTGTTCACATTGCCCCTTAACCTTTTCAAAGGGGAATTGGTGCGCACGCAGACAGTCGTTATGAAGACGGTTGACGTAACGGAGAAAGTTCCGCTCAGCCTATCCTATTTCATAGGTTTCGGGTACAATGAAGAAGACATGGAAGGTATCAAGGATTTTTACCTGCTGCCAGAAGGATGGATACTGGCGATCATCTTTATTGTGGGAATTCCGGCGCTAGTAGCGTACCGGGTTTATTTGAAGAATTCGTAAAAAGAAGAATAACGTAAGGACAAGGCATGCAATGTAGGGACAAGGCATGCCTTGTCCCTACATTGCCCACACCATTAACCTACCAACAATCCGCGCATATTCACCTTCTCATCGATAATACGGTAAAGATCTGAAATAGCCACACGGTCCTGCAACATGGTGTCGCGGTCACGAATGGTCACTGTATTATCCTCCATGGTCTGATGATCGATCATGATACAATACGGAGTGCCGATCGCATCCTGACGACGGTAACGTTTACCCGGAGAATCTTTCTCATCGTACTGACAGTTGTAATCGTACTTCAATAAGTTCAATACTTCCTCCGCTTTTTCCGGAAGACCGTCTTTTTTTGTCAACGGCATGATCGCCACTTTGTACGGTGCCAATGCAGGTGGTAAGCTCAGAACGGAACGCTCCGATCCATCTTCCAACACTTCATTTTTATACGAAGCACTCATCACCGCAAGGAACATTCTGTCAAGACCTACGGAAGTTTCAACCACGTAAGGCACATAGTTCTGATTCAATTCAGGATCGAAGTACTGCATTTTCTTACCGGAATACTGCTCGTGTTGTTTTAAGTCGAAGTCCGTACGGGAGTGAATTCCTTCCAATTCTTTAAATCCCATCGGGAAATCGAATTCGATGTCGCAAGCTGCATTCGCATAGTGCGCTAATTTAATATGGTCATGGAAACGGTAGTTCTTTTCGCCCAATCCCAATTTCTTATGCCATTTGATACGTGCTTCTTTCCAGTACTCGTACCATTTCATTTCCTCACCCGGACGAACGAAGAATTGCATCTCCATTTGCTCGAACTCACGCATGCGGAAGATAAACTGCCGGGCCACGATCTCATTTCTGAAGGCCTTACCGATCTGAGCAATTCCAAATGGAATCTTCATACGACCGGATTTTTGTACGTTCAAAAAGTTGACAAAGATACCCTGAGCGGTTTCGGGGCGAAGATAGATCGTAGCTGCATCACCCGCTACGGAACCAAGCTCGGTGGAGAACATCAAATTGAACTGACGCACTTCTGTCCAGTTCTTTGAACCTGAGATGGGACAAACGATCTCGCAATCCATGATCAACTGATAAACACCGTCAAGGTCATTGTTCTCAAGTGTCACACGCATGCGATCCTCGATCTCTTCAATCTTAGCCTTGTTCCGCAGCACATTCGGATTTGTTGCACGAAACTGCGTCTCATTGAAATCATCACCGAACTTCTTGATACCTTTCTCCACCTCTTTTTCGATCTTCATCCGGATCTTTTCGATGTATTCTTCGATCAGGACATCTGCTCTGTATCGTTTCTTGGAATCCTTGTTGTCGATCAACGGATCATTGAATGCATCAACATGCCCTGATGCCTTCCATGTTGTCGGATGCATAAAAATAGCTGAATCGATCCCTACAATGTTCTCGTGCATTTGAACCATTGATTTCCACCAATAGGTTTTGATATTGTTCTTCAGCTCTGAGCCCAGCTGACCATAATCGTATGTCGCTGCCAGACCATCATATATCTCAGATGAAGGAAATACGAAGCCGTATTCTTTTGCGTGAGAAATCACTTCCTTCAGCTTATCTTCTTTTTGTTCCATGGTCACAAAGATAATCCTCAATTGTCAATTGGCAATTGTCTATTTAGAAAACTACTATTTAGGGACCGGGAACAAATAACTGGGGACTAGTAACCAGGGGCTGGTGACTAGTTACCAGGTGCTTGGGACTGAGATTTATATTTGATACATTTTGAAATTGATTCCGAATGAAGTAACTTAAATAGAAAATAATCTACCTACTAATGAAAACAC
>Ga0068876_10003085_pt1 | contig 12090 bp, 9 predicted proteins | sample NOAtaG_6_FD_66442 | JGI IMG/M metagenome (GOLD analysis project Ga0068876, IMG submission 66442) | Freshwater lake microbial communities from Lake Erie, under a cyanobacterial bloom - NOAA_Erie_Diel5S_2200h metaG | ecosystem: Environmental > Aquatic > Freshwater > Lake | place: USA: Ohio, Lake... | reverse complement strand
GGTCTCATAAAAGGTTTTCCAAGTCATTTAAGTATTCATTCTAGCGGCATCATTATTTCGCAAGAGGAGATCACAAACTACAGCGCCACCAGCATGCCGCCCAAAGGATATCCTACAACGCAATTTAGCATGCTCGAAGCAGAGGATATTGGCTTATACAAATTCGATATTTTGAGTCAGCGCGGTTTAGCAAAAATAAAAGATGCCATTCAAATAGTGAAAGAGAACAGGGGAATGCAATTGGATATGCATAAAGTGTCCGACTTCAAAGATGATGAACGCATCAAAGAATTGTTGCGCGAAGGAAAGACCATTGGTTGTTTTTATGTAGAATCTCCTGCCATGCGTATGTTGCTTTCAAAATTAAGGGCCGATGATTATTTGCGTTTAGTGGCAGCCAGTTCAATTATTCGCCCGGGCGTTGCAAAAAGCGGAATGATGCGCGAGTATATTGTGCGATTTAGGAACGAACATCTGCGAAAAAAAGCACGCCAAACTTTGCCTGTATTGTACGATCTGCTTGAAGAAACTTACGGCGTAATGGTTTATCAAGAAGATGTGATCAAAGTAGCGCATTTATTTGCTGACCTCACTTTAACCGAAGCCGATTATTTGCGACGAGGTATGAGCTGGAAATTCAAACAACGAAATGAATTTCATGTGGTGAAGGAAAAATTCTTTAGCAATTGCGCGGCAAAAGGATACGATGAGAAATTAGTGAATGATATTTGGGTGCAAATAGAAAGCTTTGCCAATTTTGCTTTTTCAAAAGGACACTCGGCCAGTTACGCTGTTGAAAGTTATCAGGCCTTATATATTAAAGCGTATTATCCCATTGAATATATGGTGGCCACTTTGAATAATGGAGGGGGTTTTTATCGTACTGAATTATATTTGCACGAAGCGCGTTTACATGGAGCTACCGTTGCTTTGCCTTGCGTAAATAATAGTAGCGCACTTTGTTATTTAAAGGACAATACAATTTATCTTGGTTTTGGAATGATCAATGAGGTAGAACATCACACATATGATATGATCATTGAAGAGAGAGAAACAAATGGAGAGTTTGCTGATGTAGATGATTTTTTAAAACGCGTACCCATTTCGGTGGAACAAATGCGTTTGTTGGTAAGAGCCGGCGCATTTAGATTTACCGGGAAAAATAAAAAAGAATTATTGTGGGAGATTCATGCGCTTATAAAACCTCAAAAGCAAAAAGAAAAAGAGTTATTTGAACTACGACCAAAAACCTGGAAATTTCCAACACTAAATGAATCATCTATCGACGAAGCTTTTGATCAGATCGAATTATTTGGATTTTCCTTGTGTTCGCCTTTTGATCTTTTAAAAGATAAATTAAATAGCAATTTAGTGTCTCAACAATTAAGTACGTTTATTAATAAAGAAATAACCATCGTTGGATATTTGATCACGATTAAAACAACTTATACTTCAAAGGGCGATAAAATGTATTTTGGTACATTTATAGATACCGATGGCGCCTGGATAGATACCGTACATTTTCCTCCTTCAGCTCGTACATATCCGTTTATTGGTCCCGGCTGTTACGAATTAAAAGGAAAAGTAGTGGAGGAATATGATTTTATAAGTATTGAAGTAAATGCCATGAAACGGTTGTCGGTTATTGATCGAGAGCGAATGCCAGAGAATGTTGCCGTGTCGTAAAGCAATAAGATCAAGGGTTTAAGCTAAAAAGAAAACCCTCAGCCCGATTAAAATTAAATTTTAAACTGTGAGGGTTTTTTGGTTTGGCACCAGTGATCCCGCCTGGGCTCGAACCAGGGACCGCAAGTTTAGAAAACTTGTGCTCTATCCAGCTGAGCTACGAGACCATTTACTTTTTATAGTTTCTTTCCCACTCCCTGCTTTATAATACTTCTCTTTTTTTCTTGCTTCAATTCTGGTATTAAATGATTCAAAGAAAAAAAGTTTCCAAGGTGTGTATCCTTTAGTGGATTTAGCTTTCCCGTTGTTATGTTCAGTTAAACGTTTTTCAACGTCTTGGGTCATTCCAACATAGAATCTTAATCCACTAGATTCACTAACTATAATATATACAAAGAACATATTTATCTTTCTAAATTCCCACTATGATCTAGCAAGTTTAGAAAACTTGTGCTCCCTGCCTGCCGGCAGGCAGGTATCCAGCTGAGCTACGAGACCATTTACTTTTTTTGGTTCAGTAGGAACTCGCCATAAAACAAGGTTTTGAGCCTCATTTTTTAGCAGGGCAAAGTTAAAAAAATAAATTATGCCCACAATTATAATTATTCGGCCCTTTTTGCGTTTTTTGTACTATTGGAGCTATCCGTCATTATAGTTAATTACAACGTAAAGCATTTTTTAGAACAATGCCTGTATTCCGTATACGGCGCCCTTAAAAATACTAAGGCCGAAGTATTTGTGGTTGATAATAACTCAGTTGACGGTTCTGTTGACTTAGTTCGGCAAAAATTCCCACAGGTCAAACTTATCGTCAATGACACTAATACCGGTTTTTCAGTAGCAAACAATCAGGCTATGAAACAGGCCGGCGGAAAGTATATTTTATTGTTAAATCCGGATACCGTAGTTCAGGAAGACACATTTGAGAAAGTAATTTCTTTTATGAATGAACATCCTAAGGCAGGTGGTTTGGGTATTAAAATGTTAGACGGAAAAGGAAATTTTTTACCCGAAAGTAAACGCGGTTTGCCAACGCCTTGGGTAGCATTCTATAAAATATTTGGCCTCGCTAAATTATTACCGAATTCAAAAAAATTCGGGCAATATCACCTCACTTTCTTAGATAAGGACAAAACGCACGAAGTTGATATTTTAAGTGGAGCATTTATGTTAATGCGAAAAGAGGTTCTGGATAAAGTTGGTTTATTGGATGAAACTTTTTTTATGTATGGCGAAGATGTAGATCTTAGTTACAGGATCACACAAGCCGGCTATAAAAATTATTATTTTGCCGATTCAAGCATCATTCATTATAAAGGCGAAAGCACAAAGAAAAGTAGTGTGAATTATGTGGTGGTGTTTTACAAAGCCATGGCCATTTTTGCAAAGAAACATTTTAGTAACAAAGGTGCAGGGGCTTACATATTTTTTATTTACTTGGCAATTTACCTAAGGGCTTTAGCAGCGATTGTGATGCGATTTTTGAAGCAGTTATTTTTCCCTGCCATCGATTTTGCTTGTATATTATTATCACTTTACGCCGTTAAAAATTCCTACGAATTGAATTTTAAATTATACCCTAATTTTTATTCGGCAAATATCTTAAACATCGCCTTTCCAATTTATACTTTGCTCTGGATGTTCTTCTCCTATTTAAGCGGTGGATACGACCAACCTCTCAAATTAAACCGCATCATTAGAGGCGTACTTACCGGTTCTGCATTTATTTTGATCATTTACTCATTAATGCCCGAGCATTATCGTTTTTCGCGTGCACTAATTATATTAGGAACAGTTTCAACATGTCTTGTTTATCTTTTTTTAAGGATCGTTTACAGTTTTGCAGGAATTTCTCAGTTTAAATTAAATGCCGAAGCCGAACAAAAATATATTGCCATCATTGGCGACGAAGAGGAATTTAAACGCGTTAGCGATCTCTTAAAACAAACAAGTGTAAAACCTCAGTTCATTGGCTTTGTAAGCAATGAGTCAAACGGTGTGAAGAATCCAAGTTACATTGGCAATTTTAGCCAAATTGATGAAGTGATCGAAGTGCACAAGATCAATGAGGTTATTTTTTGCGCAAAGAACATTTCATCTCAAAACATTATCAATAAGATGTTGTCTCTGGTTGCAAAAGATATTGAATTCAAGATCGCCCCTCCCGAAAGTCTTTCAATAATTGGCAGTAATAGCATTGATACCGCAGGAGAATTGTATGTGATCGACCTTAATAATGTTGCAAGGGCTGAGAACAAACGTAAAAAACGATTACTTGATCTTGCCATCTCAGGAACATTACTTTTATTCTTTCCATTGGTAATGATCTTTCAAAAAAAACCGGGAAAATTTATTCTAAATGCACTTAAAGTTTTAGTTGGCATCAATACTTGGGTTGGTTATGGTAATACAATTCGTAAAGATCTTCCTGCAATAAAACCATCGGTGTTAACGCCGGCCGACGAATTTAAAAATGGTATAAGCGGCGAGAAGTTCAATTTATTATTGCTTAATTATTCTAAAGAATATAAAGCCGAAAACGACCTGAGAATAATCTACAAAGCCTTTCGAAAGTTGGGTAGCTGACCCATCTTTAATTTCATTTAAAAATGAGGTTTAAATGCCTGTAAATACTCTGATTAATTGATAGTTACGATTAATCGAATTATTGTTTTTTTACGAAAAAATTTATAGTATCTTTAATTCCTAAATCAATTTAATGTATGCGTAAACTTGGTCTATTCCTTCTTGTTCTACTCAATTTTTTTAGTCAAGCACAAGAAAACCCGGTTCACTGGAAATTTGAAGCTAAAAAACTTAGCGATTGTGATTATGAATTAATTTTTAAGGCTAAAATTGATGAGCCTTGGCATATATACTCTTTAGTTAAAGCAGGTGAAGATGGTCCAAACCCAACTTCTTTTGTATTTAATAAATCAAAAGATTACCAATTAATAGGAAAAGTTGTTGAATCAACCACCACAAAAGTTTTTGATAAAGTTTTTGAAATGAATGTTGCTTATCATACAAAGTCGGCAACCTTCACCCAAAAAATAAAATTATTGAGTGCCGATAAAATAAAGATCACCGGTACTTATGAAGCGCAAGTGTGTACCGAAGAGAAATGTATTTTTCCACCGGCAGATAAATTTGAATTTGAATTACAAGGAACTCCCGCTTGCGCAGGTATGGCCGGAGTCGAAACTCCTTCTGAAGACTCAACCAAAATGTTAAGTAAGGATTGTATTTGCGATACCTTAGCCATTGTTCAGGCAAAAGTAGGAACGATGAGTTCTAAAACCATTTCATTAACTCCTAAAGTTGGTGAAGGTGATATGGATGAAACAACTGATCAAAGTTGGTGGGGAATTTTTCTTGCAGGATTTATTGGTGGCTTTTTGGCATTGCTAACGCCTTGCGTTTTCCCAATGATCCCAATGAATGTTAGTTTTTTTACGAAGCATAGTAAAACAAAAGCTGAAGGACTCAAGAATGCCTTCATCTATAGTTTATTCATTATCGTATTATATGTTGGTTTAGGATTAGGTGTTACTGTTGTATTTGGAGCCGGCGCCCTAAATACACTTTCTACAAATGTTTGGTTCAATCTTGCATTCTTTGCATTATTATTGGTGTTTGCCGCTTCTTTTTTAGGCGCGTTTGAAATTATTATCCCTAGCGCACTTGTAGGAAAAATTGATGCTAAAGCTGATAAAGGAGGATTGCTGGGTATATTTTTCATGGCGTTTACACTTGCTTTGGTATCTTTTTCTTGCACCGGACCGATCATTGGTACTCTTTTAGTGCAAGCTGCAGGTACAGGAAATATTGCCGGTCCGTTTTGGGGAATGTTAGGTTTTGCAATTTCATTATCATTGCCATTTGGTTTATTTGCTGCATTTCCGGGTTGGTTAAATTCATTACCAAAATCAGGAGGATGGCTTAATTCAGTTAAAGTTGTTCTTGGATTTTTAGAGTTAGCATTAGCATTAAAATTTGCTTCAAACGCTGATCTTGTTGTGCAGGCAGGAATTTTAACGCGCGAAGTTTTTGTAAGTATTTGGGTAGTTATTTTCTTACTCCAATCATTGTATTTAATAGGTGTTTTCAAAACCTCGCACGACTCTGATGTAAAGCATTTAAGTGTAACACGAATGTTCTTTGCCATCATTTCTTTTTTTATTACCATTTACTTGATCCCAGGTTTATGGGGCGCTCCATTGAAATTATTTAGTGGAATTTTACCGCCATTAGAGTATTCAGAATCTCCACATGGCTTTGGTGGTGGCGGAAGCAACGCAGTTGCATCAGTTCAAAATGTAGATCCTGAATTTTCAAAACACATTGAAGTAAATAAAAACGGAATTGTTCACTTTAAGAATGACTATGAGAACGCATTAGCGTATGCCAAAAAAGTTGGTAAGCCACTCATGGTTGATTTTACAGGACACGCCTGCGCCAATTGTCGTAAAACCGAGGATTATGTTTGGCCGGATGCAGAAGTGATCAAACGTTTGAATAATGATGTAGTGCTTGTTTCTTTATATGTAGATGATAAGCGCCCACTTGATCCAAAAGATTACATGAATGTTGTGTGGTTTGGTAAGGAAAGAGAAATAACAGACATAGGTGATAAATATAAATACATGGAAGAAGTTTCTTACGGACAAAGTTCTCAGCCTTTATATGTATTATTAGATCACAACGAGAAATTACTTAATAAAGTAAGAGGTTACGATCCAAATATCGAAGAGTACATTAATTGGTTGGATGAAGGAATTGCGAAGTTCAAGTCGAAGGAAAAAAAGGATTAAAATCCGGCAACAAAACCTATTTGTATAAGTGGATTGGAGTAAATTGAATTTCTTCCAGGTGTGAGATTATACAATATTGAATACATGATGCCTGCATTTTGACCAAAACTTTGAAAGTAACCCCCTCCGGCGTATAAATAGTCAACCCAAATGCGTTTGTTGGTCCCCAAAAAATAGTCGGGTTGATTTAGTTTATCGTATTGCAACAGCAAAAATGCACGGTTAAATATTTTGTATCTACCAAAAACACTTGGCCCATAAATGCTTTGAGAATATTTTCCTGATTGGTTCTTTATACTTGTATAGCTATAGTTCAAACCTAATCCGGCGGTAAAATCCTCAGTTAGTCTGTATCCAATGTTGGGATTTGCTGTTAGGTAAAATACATTCCCATATCTACTCGCGTAAAATCCCGGCATAATTATTCCGCCATAAGTAAGATTATCCCTGAAGGATCTAAACCTATCATTCTTGATCTGCTTTTTTTTATGGTCAGTGTCTTTTCTCTCACCGGTATAAACACTATCAACTTGGGCACAAACATTTTTTGAAAGCATTATGAATGCAAGTATTGAAAAAATATGTTTAGCCATGTTCATTAATAATGTAACTTCGTATAACAAATTTACAAAATAATGTTGGTTATTATTACGGGCACCTCAAAAGGAATTGGATTTGAATTAATGAAGCAGTTTGCACAAACAGATGTTTTAGTGTTGGCTATTTCTAGAAATGTAAAAAGTATTGAAGCTTACATCAAAAAAAATGATCTTACTAACGTTTTGCCGTTGAGTTTAGATATCTCTACAAAAAGTGGCATAGAAAAAGTGGCTAAAGTGTGTAAGTATCTTAATAAGCCTGTTAGCATCCTAATTAATAACGCAGGATCGTTGATCGCTAAACCTTTTAAAAGGATATCTGAGAAAGACATCACCGAAGTATACAAAACAAATGTCTTCGCTCCGTTTTTATTAACTCAAGCTTTGTTACCTTTTATGGGCAAAAAGAAAGGAACTCACATTATAAATATCAGTAGTATGGGTGGAGTTCAAGGTTCCGCAAAGTTTGCAGGATTAAGTGCTTACTCATCAAGTAAGGCTGCTTTATGCGGATTAACCGAATGCTTGGCCGAAGAATTTAAAGGCACAAGTATTTCTGTGAACTGTTTGGCCTTAGGCGCTGTTCAAACTGAAATGTTATCTAAAGCTTTTCCCGGTTACAAAGCGCCGCTAAAAGCTGATCAAATGGCAACTTATATTTATGAGTTTGCTGTTAACGGCCATAAATATTATAACGGAAAAGTATTGCCAGTATCACTTTCAACACCGTAAAATGAAGTATTTAGTTTTCGTATTTGCATTTTTTTATACGCTTGTAAATGGCCAAACTAAAGCCTTTTCACACAAGTTTGAAATTAGAGGTGAGAATTGTGGAGGCGCTGCACAGCCAAATGAGGAAGTTGTATTAGCCTCAAATCATAAAATAAAACCATTTGCTCATCAAACTATTTATTTGTACAAAAAAGGTAAATGCGTAGATAGTTTAAATACTGACTCATTAGGTTGGGCAAGAAAAAGAATAAAAAGTGGAAAGTACGATCTGTTTCTTTCATACAAACACTTTAAAAAAGTACCAATAGCTTCAGAGAATGAATTTGACATGGAATGTATGAAAAAGGAATGGGACCGTCCGGATGGAATGTTAAAGATCTCGTGGAGAGGAACAGTGTTTGTGAATAACCGTATAGGATATAAGTTTTGCCCTTGGCAATATAATTGTTTAAAAGAACGTCATATCCCTGCAAAACAAAATTAACATGAGGTATTTCATACTTGCGATATGCGTTTTTGGTTTTTTGATCTTCAAAGGCCAAACGCTTACTCAAAACATAAAAGGAACTATAGTTGACAAGCAAAGCCAAACTTCTTTGCCCGGCGCAGTTGTTCAATTAATGGATTCTACAAAAAAGTTTGCAACGGCCGATGAGAATGGCTTTTTTAAATTAGAACAAATTCCAATTGGACGCAGAAACATCAAGATCATTTACACCGGTTACAAGCAAAAACAAGTAACGGTCATTCTTAACTCAGGTAAAGAAACAGTTATAAATATTGAGTTGGAAGAAAATGTGATACAAGGACAGGAAATTGAAATTATTGTAGAGCAAGATAAAACCAAAACCAATAATAAAATGAGCACGGTGAGTTCGCGCGTGTTTAGTTCGGAAGAAGCTGGCCGCTACGCCGGAAGTAGAAATGATCCGGCACGCATGGCTGCCAATTTTGCGGGAGTGAGTGGCGCAAATGATTCTCGAAATGACATTATTGTTCGCGGTAATTCGCCACTCGGCGTTTTGTGGCGATTGAATGGATTAGACATCCCAAACCCAAATCATTTTGGAAATTCGGGTTCAACCGGCGGACCAATTAGTATCTTGAACAACAACTCGCTCGATAATTCTGATTTTATGACCGGCGCTTTTGCTGCCGATTATGCCAATGCAACGGCGGGAGTTTTTGACTTAAAGATGCGCGAAGGCAATAATGAGAAACACGAATTTATGAGTCAGATCGGATTCAATGGTTTTGAAGTTGGAGCAGAAGGACCTTTTAATAAAAACCTGCCTGCCGGCAAGGCAGGGAAGAACGCCACCTATATGGTGAATTACCGTTATTCTACCTTATCAGTATTTAAAGCATTAAATATCGATTTTGGTACCGGTGCAGCCGTTCCTCAATATCAAGATCTCACTTTTAAAACCGATTTTAAAACTAAAGCGGGTAAATTCTCTTTTTGGGGAATTGGCGGTCTTAGTTATATCGCTCTTTTAGAAAAAGACAAAATAAAAGGAAAGGATCTTTATGGCTATAGCTCCAGAGATACTTATTTTAGATCAAATATCGGATCAAGTGGTATCACACACGTGATCCTTTTCAAGAATAATTCATATTTAAAGACCAATATTGGCATCAGTGGGCAATACAATAACATCATAGCAGACAGGATCGATACAAACTTTACAACACCCGATAATAAGAAACCCGAGTACCGGAATACTTCAAAGAATATTGTTTATTCGATGAATTCTATTTATAACAAGAAGGTGAATAATAAGAACTTCGTTAACGGAGGAGTTTTTTACGATATATACAACACCTTATTTGTAGACAGCTCGGATATTGTTTTTGGATATAATACTTTCAAAGTTCTGCGCGATTATAAAGGCGTATCGTCGATGCTGAGAGGTTTTTTTCAGTGGCAGCATAAATTCAGCGATCAGTTAATGCTAAATACCGGTGTAAGCAGTCAATATTTCTTGCTCAACAATAAATATTCTGTGGAACCAAGAGTCGGTTTGAAGTATTCCATTAGTGATAAACAAAGTTTGAGTTTGGGCGGCGGCATGCACAGCCAATTGCAGCCTCTCTATGTTTATTTTGCGAGTGAAACGAATAGTAATGGTGTGAGGACAGAAACCAATAAGCAACTAGATTTTACACGCGCAGTTCACGGTGTTGTAGCTTATGATGTAAGTTTTAATAGCAGCTTTAGATTAAAGACCGAATTGTATTATCAATACATTTATAATGCATCGGTAAGCCAAATGCCAAGTACTTTTTCGGCCTTGAATTTAGGAGCAGACTTTAATAGCCCAAATGTGGCTAACCTTATCAGCAAAGGCGAAGGTTACAACTATGGTGTAGAGCTAACCTTAGAGAAGTTTTATAGCAAAGGATATTATTTTTTGTTTACCACAAGTATTTTTGAAAGTAAGTATAAAGCGAGTGATGGTGTGTTGAGGAACACGGCCTTTAATGGCAATTATGTGGTTAATCTTTTAGGCGGAAAGGAATTCAAATTAAGCCAAAGAGCAACATTAACTTTTGACGTGAGAGCCACATACGCGGGTGGAAAACGGTATGTTCCGGTTGATCTTGCCGCAAGTATTGCGATGGGCGATGAGGTAAGAGATTACACGCAGGCTTTTGTGAAGCGTTACCCCGATTATTTTAGAATGGATGTAAAGCCAGGATTTAAACTCAACACAAAGCGCTTAACACATGAGTGGAGTATAGATATTCAGAATATCACTAAACACGAGAACATATTCCAACAAAGTTACGATCTGATCGATAAAAGCTTAAAGACCGATTATCAACTTATCTTTTTTGTGATCCCTCAATACAGGATACTCTTTTAATGAAAAAGTCCCCCGATGTTATCGGAGGACCTTTTAATTTATATTGGATCTAAATTAAGCGCTCGGAGCTTCTTTTTTGATCTCTTTAATGTTCTTAGCACTATCATACATCTTTTGAACTGATTCCTTATCGTAAGGTTTTGCATCCGGACTATTCATATCATTAATATGATATTCGGCAGTTCCAACTTTAACATTGATGATAAAGTGGAATTCAGAGTCGGTTATGGCGCTTTCCCACATAATTGCGCTAGGCTCTTCAACCATAAAACTTTTCAATTTGTTCACTTCATCTCCTTTGATCTCGGTCTTCTTTAGTTCTAGATCTTCAGGTTGTTCAGAAATTGAGATCGCAAATCTTGTTCCGGATGTGATCTCTAATGCTCCGTAGGATTGGTCTACTACTGTTAATTTATTTTGTACAGTGTCGGGAACAAAGATGGCAAATGATTTACCATATTTAGTTAGATCAAGTACATGCATGCCGGCAGGAGCAACAATTGGTTCTTGTTCTGATTTTTTATCGCCACATGAGCTGATGAATAATAAACTTGCGACGCTAACTGCTATAACTAAGGATTTTTTCATATCGTTTTTTAATATTATGGAAGTAAATATAGGGATTTAAGTAGATATAGAAAAGACGTAAAACAAAAAACCCCGGCTGAGCCGGGGTTTTTATTATTTTTAGCGCTTACGGTTCGCTGCTTTTTTCGCAGGACGCTTAGCTTTTTTTGCTCCTTTTTTTGAAGCTTTCTTAGCTGCTTTCTTTTTAGGAGCAGCTTTTTTCTTTGTTGCTTTTTTAGCCATGGTTTCTTGTTTTTGAGATTTATTGATACGAAGTAAATAAATTATTTATTGTTATCTATTAATTAAGCACTTATCTTTTCAACAACAAATTGTTGAAATTGTTAATAGCGAATATTTACTGCACGCTTAAAATGGTTGTAAATAAAAAAATAAAACAAAAAATAATTTTCTTACATGCTCTGTGTACATAGTAAACATTGGTGATGTAGAGGATTGAGTATTTTTTTTATGTGCGAAGTTGAAGAAAAATACAGCAAGTATTTCTTCAAATTATAGCCTTAAATAAATTTTATTCTTTTAAAGAAAATTCTTGCTCAACTTCCCAATCCGGCAGTATTTTTATTGATTTTTCAAAAATGTAGGTCTTTTCGGGATAAACACTTTTCAAGAAATTTCCCGTATTCCACACTCGATCTTCGTTAAGATCATAGATAATTCGTACGCGATAAGTGTCTTCAACAAGATCTTTAAATGAAATATTTGCAGTGTTGCTTGCCGATAGACTGAATGAAACATGATCTTCTTTAACCACATTATTTGCGTTATTCAATAATTGAACAACATACGCATGCTTACTAT
>Ga0068876_10003082_pt1 | contig 12091 bp, 10 predicted proteins | sample NOAtaG_6_FD_66442 | JGI IMG/M metagenome (GOLD analysis project Ga0068876, IMG submission 66442) | Freshwater lake microbial communities from Lake Erie, under a cyanobacterial bloom - NOAA_Erie_Diel5S_2200h metaG | ecosystem: Environmental > Aquatic > Freshwater > Lake | place: USA: Ohio, Lake... | reverse complement strand
ATTCCCGCCGGATTCACCGGCCTCGTCGGACTGAAGGCGACGTACGGACGAATTCCGCGCGGCCCCGGCGCGCCGTTCGGGAATCTCACGACCACCACTGGTTGCCTATCGCGCAGCGTGCGTGACACCGCTCGATGGTTTGACGTATGCAACGGCCACGATGACAACGATCCGCTCAGCTTGCCCCGAGTGGACGGGTGGGAATCAGGATTGGGCACGGTGCCAACCCGAGGGCTGCGTGTGGTGGTCGCACCGACGTGGGGCTCGGCGGTGACGTCGCCGGCGATGTGGTCGGTGTTGGAGGAAGCAGCAGACCACCTCATCGAAATTGCTGGACTGCGACGTGTCGACGACGTCGACACGTCGCTCCCGCGACTCGGTGCTGCATGGTCGATTTCAGGCATGGCCGCACTCGCCTACGAGTTGCGCGATCACTGGCCCGCATGCGCCGACATCCTCACGCCAGAGATGCGTTTCGGCCTGGAGCACACCAATGGCTTGTACGGCACCGAGGCGCGCGGGAAGTTCGAGATGCGTCGCGTCGAACTCAATCGTCGAATGGCGGAGATTTTTCGGAACGTCGACGTCGTCATCACCGCCACCAATCCCGATGTCGCCTTCAATGCCGAAGGTCCACTACCCGACACGTTCGGCGGCGTCGTTGCGGGTGCGGGCAACAATGGTGTGCTCACGTTCCCCGCAAACATCTACGGCAACCCCGGAATCTCCATTCCTGCCGGAACCGTGGACGGGTTACCCGTGGCGCTCCAGGTGTTGTCGCGACACTTCAGCGAACCGTTGTTGCTGGAATTGGCGCTGGCCTACGAGCGCTCGCGGCCATGGCCGCTCGTCGCACCGCGCTAGTCGGGCATCGCCTCGTCACACCCGGTGATTGAACTACGGCATCAACAGGGCTCGTGCCACCAAGTCGGTGCCGAAGCCCATGAGGATTGCGAGATAGCTCAACCCCGTTGCCGCCATCACTGCGGAGTAACTGCGTTCCCGTAGGGCCGCGCGCGTAAACCACGCGAGTACACCGGTGAGCGCGGCACACGCGAGCCAGAACCAACCAAGTACGCCGTTCCATCCGTCATCGATCGAACCATTCAACACACTCACCATTCCGGTGGGGATGAGCAGCACTACGACCTCGATCGGCCACACCACCAACAACACGTTGGTGAGTTGGTTCAGCAACTTGCGGGGCATGCCCGGCTGCACCAGATACCAGTGCCCCAGCAACATTGCGTCGCTAACTGCACCGAGAAAAACCGCGCCAACCAGGAGTCGCACCAACCACAGCACATCGTCGGGGTGATCGGTGGCGAGCGAGGCGAACCCCACGCCGACGAATCCGATGATGGTGGCGACGCGATCCAGCATCGTGTCGCGCCGCGCAAATGCGACGAGCGCTACGACTGCCAGCCCCACCCCGGCTGCTTCGCGCACGAGGATTCGGTCGAACGCAAACCCGAGCGCCACGCCGATGAGGGCGATCCCCGCATAGACACCGCGCAACAACTTTCCGTATCCCACCGAAATCTCACCCGATCGCAAGGTGAACCACAAAAAGAGCATGCCGCCGCTCGCCCACTGCAGCATCACGGTTGCGGCGTCGAGCTTCACTTCACGACGACTTTCAGGACGGCGAGCTTCACAGCACCACGAGCTCGCGAGGCGTGGTGTTCATCCGTCGAGGTCCGGTTTCGGTAGCCACCACGATGTCCTCCAGCCGCATACCCCACTTGCCCGCCACATAGATCCCTGGCTCGACACTGAATGCATGACCGGCAGCAATCGCAAGTGCATTGCCACCCACCATGTACGGCTCTTCGTGCGCCTCCATGCCGATGCCGTGACCGGTTCGATGAATGAAATAGTCGCCCCAACCTGCCTCGACCAACACCGCTCGCGCCGCAGCATCAACCGACTCGCAACTGGCGCCAACCACCCCCGCCATCACTCCGGCTTCCTGCGCGCGACGAAGGTCGGACCATGCGCGGGCGATGTCTGCCGGTGCCTCTCCGAGGTGAACGCAACGGGTGATGTCGCTGCAATATCCGTCCATCGTTCCCCCGAAGTCGCAGAGCACGATGTCGCCGCGCGCAATCACCCGGTCGCCAGGGTGATGATGCGGGCTCGCAGCGTTGTCGCCCGCCGCGACGATCGCAAAGTTCACCACGTCGTGACCTTCGGAGAGGAGTCGTGCAGAGATGTCGGCCGACACCTGTGCTTCGGTGCGACCAGCCAGGGGAATCTCACCGCGCTGCAACTGTGCCGCCACGCGATCGGCGGCCGCGCCAGCAGCAGCGAGCGCTGCAATCTCTGCAGCGTCCTTGTGGATACGAAGCGGACCAACGACATCTACCGACCTCACGAATTGTCGACCGGCCAATCTGGGCAACATCTCCACGAGGAATCGCGACCACATTTGATCACCAATGGCAATCCGCTGTGCCGTGCCGATCAATGCAGCGGTGATCGCGACGGGATCGTCGGTTTCATTCCATGCAACGAGGTCGAACACATCGGGATGATGCTCCACGCGGGGCGCCTCCAAACGCGGCACCACCAAGGTGGCTCGGTCGGCGGTAATCACCAACGCCGTGAGTCGCTCCAACGGCATGGCGTGGTACCCCACCAAGTACGGCAGATCGAAACCCACGGATACCACGAGTGCATCGACGTGCTGCAGCTGCATCTGGGTCCGGACTTTGTGCAGACGTGAGGCGTAGAGCGACGTCATGAACTTGGTGTCACCGACTCTGGACGAGTCGGCCGGCCTCGTAGTCCTGGAACGCTTGCACGATTTCTTCCCGGGTGTTCATGACGAATGGCCCGTAACGAACCACGGGTTCGCCGAGCGGCTCACCACCGAGCAACAACGCCTGCGCCGACGTCGCGGTGGTGATGGTGATGGAACCACGCGATCGCGAGAACACCATCATCTGACCTGACTCCGCACCGTGGGAGTTTGCCGACAATTCGCCGTCGAACACGTGGACCAATGCAGTGTGACCGTCGGCTGGTTCCCACGTCACTTCTTCGCCGGCTCGCAGCAACACGTGCGCATACGTCATCGGGCTCGTCGTCTGTACGGCACCGGTGACGCCCATGACCGTGCCGGCCACCACACGTACTTCGCCTCCGTTGAGCAGCGACACCCGCCGCAATTCATCGGACTCGAATCCCTGATAGCGGGGCGGAATCATCTTTGATGCAGCAGGCAAATTCACCCACAGTTGAAAGCCGTGCATCCGACCTCCGGATTGTAGGAAGTCGGTCGTCGGAAGTTCGCTGTGCACCACACCGGAACCCGCGGTCATCCACTGCACACCGCCGGGACGGATCGTGGCGACTGCGCCGGTGGTATCGCGATGTTCCATTGCCCCGTGCATCAAATAGGTAACGGTTTCAAAGCCACGGTGCGGATGCTCGGGTGCCCCAATTGCCTTACCCGGTGCATAGTCGACCGGACCCATCTCGTCGAGCAGGAGGAACGGATCGATGTGGCTCACTCGCGCCGTAGGAAACGGCCTGCGCACCACGAAGCCGCCACCCTCCACGGTGCGTTCGGCGGTGATGATGTGGTCGAGCGTTCGATGTGTCACGGATGTACCTCCACACAGTTCATCGGCGCACCAACACTGGCACGGCGCCACCCGCATCGGTCGTGCCGACAGGAGCGGCAACCGTCACGCCCGCGGGACTGGCCACGGTGACTCCTGCTTCTCCTGCAGCGCGCTTGGCGTGATAACTCGATCGTGTGAGGGGACTTGCCTCCACGTGGGTGATGCCGAGACGTTCACCAAACTGGCGGTACTGCGCGAACTCATCCGGCGACGCCCACCGCGTGACGGGCAAGTGATTGCTCGTGGGCCGCAGATATTGACCGATCGTCACGATGCTCACACCAACGCCGGCAAGGTCGGCCAGGAGCGACTCCACTTCGTGACGTTCTTCGCCGAGGCCGAGCATGAACCCGGACTTGGTGACGAGTCCTGCACGCCGCGCACGTGCCAATACCGACAAACTTCGGGCGTAACCGGCCGACGGCCGCACCACACGTTGAAGCCGAGCCACCGTCTCGATGTTGTGATTGAAGACATCCGGCTTTGCAGTAAACAGCAGCTGCAACGACGCATCGTCGCCTTTGGCGTCTGACACCAAGGTTTCCACCGCAGTCGAAGGGTTGTTGCGGCGAATCTCCTCGATACATGCGGCGACGTGGGCAAAACCACCGTCGGGCAAATCGTCTCGCGCCACCATGGTGAGCACGGAGTGCTGCAGGCCCATCCGTGCGATTGCTTGTGCCACCCTCCGTGGTTCATCGATCGCCGGCGGTTCGGGCTTCCGAGTATCCACCAGACAGAAGCCACATGCTCGAGTGCAGCGCTCACCCAACACCATGAAGGTGGCAGTACCGTCGCGCCAACACTCCGACAAGTTGGGACAGCCGGCTTCTTCGCACACCGTCACCAGTTGCAAGTCACGCAAGGTCTTCTTGGTTGCCAGCACTTCGCTGCCATGTTGCACGTGCGGGCGCAACCACTCGGGCTTGCGCTCGTTGATCTGCATGCCGACGACATCGGGTTCGTACTCCCATGCAACATCGGCGCGATCTGCGGCTGCGGATTCGTCCGCGCCCCAGCGCTGCGTTGCCAGTCGTGCCACCACATCGGCAACCTCCCGCAACGTCGCACTGCACCCCTCCTCGCGAAGCGAGGTAACCGGCCACTCCCCGATTCCGCACGGCACGATGTGCTCGCGCATGAACCGCATGTCGGGGTCGACGTTCAGTGCAAAACCGTGCATCGTGCGACGCGCCGTGGCACCACGTGCCACCCGAACTCCGATGGCACAGATCTTCCGTGCGCGTTGCGTGTCGGCGTCGAGCCACACTCCTGGGTACCCATGTTTGCGTCCGGCAGCAATGCCGAACTCGGCGAGTGAATCGATCACCAACTGCTCCACGCTGCACACGTACGCCGTGACATCAGCCGGAGACGCATCGCCGAATTTTCCCGGCAGAGATCGGATCGGATACACCACGAGTTGCCCGGGGCCGTGATACGTGATGTCACCCCCGCGGTTGACGCGCACCAACTCGGCACCTACGTCGTGCGGTTCACACCGAAGATTCTTCTCGAGCTCAGCCGACGCACCATATGTAAACACATGATGGTGCTCCTGCATGAGCAAGTAATCGTCCTTTGCGTACGCAAAGAGACCCTCTTGCAATGCGAGGGCGTCGCGATAGTTGACCCGCCCGAGCCAACGTACGCGCATTTAGAGCTCCGCCGACCAGTCCTGCGTCTCGAGCACGTGCTTGACCTTGGCCAAGAAGTTCGCGGCGTAGGCACCGTCGAAGGCACGGTGATCCCAACTCATCGCGATGTTTCCTACGGGATGAATGGCGATGCTCTCACTGCCGTCGGGCAGTTTCACGGCGACCGGCTTGCGCACGATTGCATCGGTGCTGATGATTGCCACCTGCGGCTGATTGATGATTGCCATCGTGAGCACCGAGCCCGCCGATCCGTTGTTGGAGATGGTGAAGGTTCCACCCGAAATCTCATCCGGCGACAGCTTGCGGCTGCGTGCGCGGCTGGCCAAATCGGAAATCTCGCGAGCAATGGCACGCAGGCGTTTGCCTTCGGCTCCACGCACGACCGGCACCAGCAAACCCTGGTAATCGAGATCGACTGCCACACCCAAGTCGATGTACTTGTGCACGACGAGCGTGTCGCCGTCGAGACTCGCATTCATGTGTGGGTACTCGGCGATTGCATCGATGATCGCGCGACTGATGAACGGTAGATACGTCAGCGAGAAACCCTCACTCGCCTTGAACGAGTCCTTCACCGCATTACGCGCCACATCGACGTTGGCATAGTCCACTTCCACCACGCTGAATGCATGCGGTGCCGTCGTCTTGCTGGCGATCATGTGGCTGCCGGTGAGACGACGAATCTTTGACAATGCAACGACTTCGTCGCGCGCACCAACGGCGACGCGAGGAGCGGTGGTAGCTGCAGGTGCCGGTGCGGCAGCTGGCGCAGGTGCCGGCGTCGGAGCGACAGCCGGAGCAGGAGCTGGTGTCGGAGCGACGGGCGCGTGGGCGACGGCAGGAGCAGGTGCTGCGACAGGGGCAGCCGCTGCACGAGTGAGTCCGTGTGCGTCGATGTAGTCGAGCACATCCTCACGGGTGATTCGGCCGCCAGGGCCAGTACCCGCAAGTTGCGCAACATCGATGCCATGGTCATTGACGAGGCGGCGCACCACCGGCGACAACAACACGTTGCTCGACACACTTGCGCGAGCTGCAGGTGCAGGAGCTGGCGCAGGTGCAGGAGCTGGCGCAGGTGCCGGTGCAGGTGTGGGCGCAGCCTGTGGCGCCGGGGCTGGAGCAGGTGCCGGAGCGGCTTTCGGCGCAGGAGCAGGTGCAGGTTTCGGCGCAGGTGCAGGCGCTGGCGCGGGTGCTGGTGCGGGTGCAGGCGCTGGTGCCGGTGCGACAGCACCCGTTGCTGCGCCGACCACCGCAATCACCGTGCCAACGGGGACCGTTTCACCGGCTGGCACTCGAATTTCTGTCAGCGTTCCCGCGATGGGCGATGGAACTTCGGTGTCCACTTTGTCGGTGGACACTTCGAACAACGGTTCGTCGGCGGCAACGGTGTCGCCCACATTCTTGAACCAACGAGTGATGGTTCCTTCGGTGACCGTTTCACCAAGTTGAGGGAGGATGACGTCAGCCATGTGAATGTGCTCCTTGATTACGCGTTGATGCTTCGACCGGTAAGTGACAAGACGGTTTCGCCGAACAATTCCGTCAAGCTCGGGTGCGGTTGCAGGAATTCTGCGATTTCATCCACCGTGGCTTCCCAGTTCACCGCCAGGTATCCGCCGGACAACTGCTCGGTCACCCAAGGACCGACCATGTGCACACCGAGTACCTGTCCGGCTCGTCCGTTGCGATCCTTCTTGGCAATGACCTTGACGAGTCCATCCGGTTCTCCGAGGATCATTGCGCGTGAGTTTGCGCGGAACTGATGCTTGGCCACCACCACGTCGTGACCTGCCGCACGTGCCTCTTCTTCCGACGGGCCGGCCCACGCAACTTCGGGGTGGCAGTAAATCGCCCACGGAACGCGGTCGTACATCACCGGGTACACCACTTCGCCACGCATGTGCTTCACCGCCACGATTGCCTCGGCGTATGCAACGTGCGCCAACTGCGGCGTGGCGATGAGATCGCCCACTGCATACACGTTCGGCTCGCTGGTGCGGCAATAGCCGTCGACCTCCACGAATCCACGGTCGGTCACCTTCACTTGCGTACCTGCGAGACCAAGCTCATCTGAATACGGACGACGGCCAACCGACACGACCACCGCATCCACCTCGATCGACTCCCCTGCGCCGAACGACACGACGGTGGAACCCGATCCCGTCGGCTTGTGTCCGGTTACCTGAACACCCGTACGAATGTCGATGTTCTTTTTCTTGAACGACTTCACCACGACATTGGCAACATCCGGGTCGAGACCGGGAAGAATCTTGGGCAATCCCTCCAAGATGGTGACCGATGCGCCGAGGTCGGCGAAGCATGAAGCAAACTCGCAGCCGATTGCTCCACCACCGATGACTGCAATCCGTGCCGGAACTTTGTCGAGCATCAGCACTTCGTCCGAGGTCATGATTGGACCACCCACGGAGAAACCCGGGATGGTGCGCGGGACGGAACCGGCGGCCAACATCACGTTGGTTCCCACCAACGAGCGCGTCGTACCGTCGGCCGACTTCACCGTGACCGTGCGATCCGCACCAAGTGATCCAGTGCCGAGAACGTAGGTGACCTTCTTGCTCTTGGTGAGACCCGTCAGTCCCTTCACCAAACCATTGACAATGGTCTGTTTGCGGGCTTGCGTGACCGCGAAGTTCACCGTGGGAGCACTCGACTCCACCCCGAAATCTTTTGCGTGTGCCACGTGGCGGAAGACCGCCGAACTCTCGAGAAACGCCTTTGCGGGGATGCAACCGCGATTGAGGCAGGTTCCGCCGATGGTGTCCTTTTCCACCAATGCAACGTTCATTCCGGCGGATGCGGCATAGAAGGCAGCGGCGTAGCCACCAGGTCCCCCGCCTACGACGACGAGGTCGAATTGTTCGCTTGACACGGCTACCTACGGTAGCGGTTGCGTCGACTTACTCGCCCAACCACTGAGCTTTCTCGTCGTCACGCGAGTACAGGAGTGTTGGTGTGCCAACAGCCACGACGAATTCGAGCGTGCATGACACCTGCTGAATCTCCTCTGATGCATCGACCGCCGGGCAATTCGTTGAGTCGAGCGGCGTGGTGATCTCGCCATTGGCCAGCATCGACCAGCCCGCAACTGGCGAGGCAATCTCGGGCCCGCGCATGGTGACGTTCACCAGGGTTTTTTCGTCGTCGATCTGCACGCTACGAACCGCGACATCCACTCCGGAAACTTCGACGTTCGTGCCGAGCGCAAAGAGACCGATCGTACGCCCGGTGTCGTTGGCCGTCTGCAACAGCTTCACCGTTCCGGCAATCACTATGAGAATCCCGCAAATCAAGCTGGTGACGATGAGTTTTCGAGTACTCACGCCGTTGAGCGTACGCTGTAATCGTCGTTGCACGCCACGTGGAGTGCAACACGGAAAGGTTCATGCACGTTCATGGGATTGCGAAATCTCCTCGGTCGATCAGCCCAAACCAAGGAAGACTTGGTGTCGGAACGACTGTGCGCAAAGTTCGGCGACATGAACATGGTGTCACTGGCCACCATGCCGATTCGTCAGCGCGTCGACGTATGCGGTGAGATTCGAAGAATGACCGTGAAGCCTCGTGCCGGCGTTCCTGCAGTGGAGATCGAAATCAGTGATGGGACCGGTGAACTCACCATCATCTTCTCCGGCCGCGAGCGCATTCCCGGGGTCGGCCACAATCGTGGTCTCACCGTGTCGGGTGTTGCCCACATGGAGGGCTCGCGTCGCGTGATGTTGAACCCGCTATACCGCTTGCTGCCAAAACCGGGTCAGTAAATCGTCAGCCGACGAGCAATTTCGTCACTGCACCCTCGGCATCCTCGGTGATGAGTGCCATCACCTCGTCGCCCGCGCGCAAGACGGTGTCCTTCGTGGGCACCATTACACGCTCGGCTCGCACCACGGCAACGATCGTGGCGCTTCGCGGCAGGACCAAGTCGGCAATGGCAACGTTCACGGCCGGCGATGATTCTGCAAGCGTGACTTCCACCAGCTCCGCCTTGCCACCCTTCAGTTGCATGAGTCGTACGAAGTTGCCAACCGATGTGGCTTCCTGCACCAGACTCGTGATCAGGTGTGGAGTCGACACCGAAACGTCCACTCCCCACATCTCATTGAACATCCAATAGTTCTTCGGGTTGTTGGCTCGTGCCACCACTCGTGGCACTCCGAACTCCTGCTTGGACAACAGCGAGATCACCAGATTGTCCTCGTCGTCACCGGTGACGCTGGCCACGACGTCGGCATCGCGAACCCCTACGGCATCCAACACCAGATAATCGCAGGCATCACCGAAATGCCACTCGATCCCGTTGGATTCCGGACGCGACTGATATTCACGAATCGTTGCTCGGTCGTTGTCGATGATGGTGACCGAGTGCCCGGCCGCCACCATCTCTCTGGCAGTGAATCTGCCGACACTCCCGCCACCGGCGATGATGACCTTCATCGACTTGCCTCGAGCATCACGACTCCGATGGACCCTTCGCCAGATGTGCATCGAGCCGTGCAATGTCGTCGCTCATCACTGCGAGATACAAGACGTCCCCCTGCTGCACCAATACGTCATCGCTCGCAAGCATCGCTTGCCCGTAGCGACGCACACCAACCACGTTGCCTGGCCCTGCGTTGAGCATGGTGATTCGTTCGCCGACCCATGCATCACTTGCGATTCGCTCCACCAACACCAATTTGGCACTGGGATCGGTCCATTCCACCGCCGGGCGGTCGGCGATGATCCGTCGCATGATGCGCTCTGCGGTCCACTTCACCGTGGCGACGGTGGCTATTCCGAGACGTTCGTAAATCTCCGAACGCTTCGGATCGTAGATGCGGGCTACGACGCTTTGGATGCCGAACCGTTCGCGCGCGACACGGGCGACCATGATGTTGGAGTTGTCACCGTTGGTGACGGCTGCCAGAGCCGAAGCCTTTTCGATGCCGGCTGCGATGAGAATGTCCGGGTCGAATCCGATACCGACGATCGTTTGACCGCTGAAGTCGTCACCGAGTCGCAGAAATGCGTCGGCTTTTCGGTCGACTACCGCAACGGTGTTGCCGAGCTCGCAAAGCTCGCGAGCCAGCGTCGAGCCGACACGCCCACAACCAACGATGACGACGTGCACGAACTACCATCGTAACCGCGCCTGATTCAACAGTCGTAGCGCAAGGATTCGTGCCGATGTCACCCAAAACCAAGGACAACCGAACCGCGATAGCGCGCCTCAAGGGAATTCTCATCGGCAAACCGATCGAGACACATCTCGACGCGCATCATCGATTGAAGAAGCGGGTTGCATTGCCGGTTTTTGCCAGCGACGCAATCTCGAGCACGGCGTACGCAACCGAAGAAATCCTCATCGTCTTCCTCACGATGGCTGCAATCGGACTTGCGGCGTTCGACAATCTCGTGCCGATCGCAATCATGGTCGTGATCCTGCTCGCAATCGTGGTGAACAGCTACCGACAAACGATCAATGCGTACCCGCACGGTGGTGGCAGCTACATCGTCGCGAAGGACAACCTGGGCAAGTACCCGTCCCTCGTTTCGGGTTCGGCGATGCTCGTCGACTACATCCTCACCGTCGCAGTGTCGGTCTCGGGTGGAGTTGCAGCAATCGTTTCGGCGTTCAACGATCTCGCGCCGTACCGCGTGTGGCTGTGCGTTGCGTTCATCGCGCTGATCACGTTCGCAAATCTTCGGGGAATCCGCGAGTCGGGCGCACTCTTTGCTCCCCCGACGTATCTGTACATCATCAGCCTGGCGGCGCTGATTCTCGTTGGTTTGTACCGGGTCTACTTTCAGGATCTCGGCCCCATCTCGCATACGGGCGAAGTGGAACGCGAATTGCTCGAGGGTCAAAAGGCCCTCACACTGTTCTATTTCTTGAAGGCATTCTCTTCGGGCGCAGTTGCGCTCACCGGAATCGAGGCGATTGCCGACGGCGTGCCGGCATTCGAAAAACCCGAGCCCAAGAACGCCAACCGGACCCTGATCATGATGGCGGTGATCCTCGGCACCTCCTTCTTCGGACTCAGTGTGCTCGCAAAGCATCTCGAGCCACTGAAGGACCACGAAGGAAGAATCAAGGACACCGTGCTTGCACAACTCGCCGAACAGGTATACGGCGGGCGAAACATCTTCTTCTTCGTCACGCAGTTTGCAACCTTCGGCATCTTGATTCTCGCTGCCAACACGGCATACGCGGATTTTCCGCGACTGTCGTCCGTGATCGCCAAGGACAGTTTCCTTCCGCGGCAGTTCACCAACCGAGGTGATCGACTGGTGTTCAGCAACGGCGTCATTTTTCTCGGTATCGCCGCCTCCGGTCTCGTCATCGCATTCGGTGGAATCGTCAACGCCCTGATTCCCCTCTACGCAGTCGGTGTGTTCACCGGATTTACGATCAGCCAAACCGGAATGTTGGTGCGTCTCCTGCGCCTGAAAGAAAAACAGTGGCCGATCAAGGCATTCTTCACCGGCGTCGGCGCCTTCACCACGTTTGCGGTCGCGATGGCGGTGGTCATCGTCAAGTTCACCGATGGTGCATGGATTCCTGCGGTGGTCATTCCATCGATGATTTTCTTCTTTACGAGCGTCAATCGCCATTACGTACGCGTGAAACAGTTCCTCGCGGTTGCGGATCAGGTCGTTCCACCGTTCCGAACCCACTTCGTGGTGGTGCTCGTCGGTTCCGTCAACGCCGGAGTCGTGCAGGCAGTGAAGTACGCCCAGAGCCTCCGTCCCGATCGTCTCATGGCGCTCAGCGTCGTCGGGTCCGACGCCGAAGGTGCCGAG
>Ga0068876_10003081_pt1 | contig 12092 bp, 12 predicted proteins | sample NOAtaG_6_FD_66442 | JGI IMG/M metagenome (GOLD analysis project Ga0068876, IMG submission 66442) | Freshwater lake microbial communities from Lake Erie, under a cyanobacterial bloom - NOAA_Erie_Diel5S_2200h metaG | ecosystem: Environmental > Aquatic > Freshwater > Lake | place: USA: Ohio, Lake... | reverse complement strand
GGCCTTGGGGCGGAGTTGGGGCTCGTCGGCGGCGAGGAGGGCGTCGAGGTTCGGGTAGAGGCGGGCGAGGGCCTTGGCGGTGGAGTCGCCGACGTGGCGGATGCCCATGGCGGCCAGGAGGCGGGCGAGGCCCCGGGACTTGGCGTCGGCGATGCCCTGGAGGAGGTTGTCGACCTTCTTCTCGCCCATGCGCTCGAGGGTGAGGAGGGTTTCGCGGTGGTCGGGGAGGCGGAAGATGTCGGCGAAGCTGGAGAGGGGGATGTGGCCGTGGGCGCGGATCTGGTCGATGGTCTTCTCGCCGAGGCCTTCGATGTCCATCTGCTTGCGGCCGGCGAACCAGATGAGGCGTTCGCGGACCTGGGCGGCGCACTCGGGGTTGACGCAGAAGCGTTGGGTTTCAAGTGCGGGGTTGTCGACGGCCTCGGGGGGCTCGATCTCGACGGGGCCGTCGCAGGCGGGGCAGCGGGCGGGGGGCTTGACGGGCTTGGCGCCGGCGGGGCGGCGGGTGAGATCCACCCCGGAGACGTAGGGGATGATCTCGCCGGCTTTTTCGATGTAGACGAAGTCGTTGGTGCGGATGTCGGTGGTGTCGCCGGTGGGGTTGTCGGGGTTGGTGGGGGCGGCGAGGACGCGGCCGTAATTGTGCAGGGTGGCGTGCTGGACGACGGAGCCGGCGATGAGGACGGGCTCCATGACGGCGCGGGGGGTGATCTTGCCGGACTTGCCGACCTGGTGATCCACGCCGATCAGGCGGGTGGTGGTGCGTTCGGCGGGGTACTTGAAGGCGACGACCCAGCGGGGGCTCTTGGAGGTGAGGCCGAGGCGGTCCTGCTCGGCGAAGGCGTCAACCCGGACGACGACGCCGTCGGTGGCGTAGGGGAGGGTGCGGCGGGTGGTGTCGAAGGCCTCGATGGCGGCGATGACGGCGGTGAGATCAGACGAGAGGGCCAGGGGGCGGTTGATGGGGACGCCGAGGGCGGCGATGCGGGTGAGGAAGGCGGAGTGGCTGGGGGCGAAGGCGGGGTCGGAGACCTCGCCCCGGCCGTGGGCGGCGAAGGCGAGCTTGCGGGAGGCGGCGATTTTGGGGTCGAGCTGCTTGAGGGTTCCCGCGGCGGCGTTGCGGGGGTTCATGAAGGGCTCTTCGCCGGCGGCCTCACGCTCGGCGTTGACGCGTTCAAATTGGGGCAAGGGGAAGTAGACCTCGCCTCTGATCTCGAGGACGTCGGGGACGGGGCCGGGGAGGACGAGCGGGAGGGCGGGGATGGTGCGGACGTTGTGGGTGACGTCGTCGCCGGAGGTGCCGTCGCCCCGGGTGACGGCGTGGACGAGGCGGCCGTTCTCGTAGCGGAGGGACATGGCGACGCCGTCGACCTTGGCGTCGGCGACGAGGGCGGGGCCGGGGGGGGAGGCAGGAGAAGAGAAGAGGCCGGCCGGAGGGGTTGGGTCGATCCCCAGGCCCCGGAGGACGCGGCCGTGCCACTCGCGCAGGCCGGCGATGTCGTAGGTGTTGTCGATGGAGAGCATGGGCCGGGCGTGGCGGCGGGTGACGAAGCCGTCGATGGGCTCGCCGCCGACACGCTGGGTGGGGGAGGAGGGGTCGAAGTGCTCGGGGTGGGCGGCTTCCAGGTCGGCCAGTTCGGCGAGGAGGCGGTCGTACTCGGCGTCGGCCATGATGGGTTTGGCGTCGGCGTAGTACGCGCGGTTGGCGCGGTGGAGGAGGTCGCGAAGTTCGGCCAGGCGCTTGATGGCGGATGGGGCGGCTTTGCTCACGGGGGAGAGGGTAACGGCGTCGGGGCCGGGGAGCGCAGAGGGGGGCGGCGGTCGAAATGCTCGTGGAGTACTTCAAACTGAACAGGAATTCTGCGCTGACGCTTGAGAGGGAGCGGGAGGTGGCAGGGTGCGCGAGTGGGGAACGGAACATGATGGGTACAATGTGTTGATGATGGTAGGTGGCAGCCTCGGTAGACATTGTGAATGCCCAACTGATGAAGCCAGTTAGTGCCGTAGCAAGATGCACGCGAGTTGGAGCATCGCATGGTGGCTGGACCACATCGTGGCGTGGCAAACGAGGATTGCGCGGCAGCAGTTGAACCACTAGAACTCGCGTTCCGTGTCCCCCCCCGCCGAACGCGTCTAGCACATCGAGCAGATAATCGGCTGACTACCGTAAACCTCCACCCCCAGGATGTTACGCACCAAAGCAAGCACACCGACGCTGATGAATTGCTTCACTCTTCCGTGCACCCGTGACTCGGTATCGAACCGACTAGGCAGCGAGTTGCGCCGGGAGTCGAGGAGAGACTAGATCCCGTGCGGTGTGGCCATGCTCACATGCCTTCCTCAAGTCGACTTGCCAAGTTCAGTAACCTTACTTAAGGATCTACCCCAAATCGATTCTTAAATGCAGCCAGTTTAGCATCGCGCTTCGATACCCAATCGTGACTTCGGACGACTGCCTCAATCTTGCTATCAATGGCGCGAACAAGATCAGCAGGAAGACTCGACCAAGATACTTCGGCAATCCTACTCTGTCCGGAGCGTGCATAGGTCAAATGGCCTGACCTCGCCCCGTTGACGTCTACCGAGACAGGGATTGTCAGTGGTGCACTTGATGTCTGATTGCTACCGATCTTGCGGTTGTCATGCCCCTTGACGGATGCCTTCATTACAACAGCAGCCTCCTGCAGTCGCAATTCTTCAAGTCGCTTAAAATAGGCCTTCTGGACGCCAAAGTCCTTAAGCGATGGGTGATCGCCTTGAACAGCGCGAAGTCGATTCAAAAGGCAGAATCGAAGCACGGTCCGTAAATCCACTTCATCAGGCGTAGTCATGACGACGTCAGGAGATCGGTTGGTGACAAATGCATCCTTAATTTGCAGAACCAGCGAATCACTTGTGGAGGTGAATACTCTTGCGGCGAGTGCGTTGTCGCCCGGAGTCTCAACGAGGCGAACGATCTCGTCGATCAATGTTTGCTGTAACGCGCTGACGCTCTTCCAATAAGCAGCCCTTGCATCTGCAAGTTCTTGCGCGGCGAGCTTCTCTCTGTTTTTGGCCTCCTCACGCATCTTGCGATCGGCGGCGACCTCGGCCTTTCTCGCTTCTTCGGCCAATCGCAGTCGCTGGACGGCCTGTGCCGTCGTCTCCAGGCCGCGGTGGGCCCTCTGAGTGTTCGAGTTCATCGAGCGCGGTGCTATCCCGATGACGAGCGCAGACGGATGCAAGATCTTACGGCGGTCAAGTATGCCGGGCGTGGTGAATGCCGTCCGCAGCCAAAGCTCCTGGCGATTGTCCAGTTTCGCGAACTCGCCATCGTCAACAGAGTCGACGAACACGAACGCAGCACAAAGTGGCTGCGTCATCCACAGCTTCTCTGCGATGTAGAGCGATCGCTCGCCGAGTTCTCGATCGGTACCATCGCCGGCTACCACAATGGTCTCGATCGAGCGAGGACTGCCCCCCAGTAGGCGTTGAGATGATGTCGGCTTTGACGGCGAGTAGCGGATCTCACAGATTGCGAAGGTACCGTAGCGATCTGCGATATCTTGCAGCGCAAGATCTACGAACACCTGAGTGTTCTGGCCACCGCTGCCCAGGAAATCCACGAGGCCGTTCCACGCCCTGAGGTCCTGATTCTTCGCGTTCGCCGCGACGAATCCCCGAACGACAAGCGGGACGAACAGGTCGGCGGACTCGGCAATGGGAAACTGGGAGACGGCGGCACTCAGTCGATTCGTGGCCTCGGCGTGTTTAATCCGCTGAGCCTCCGGGTTCGCAATTCCGTCGACCGCGATCAACTGCCTGATGGCGGCATTGATCCGCTCGATAGCTGGCGGCCACGACTCCGGTACCCAGTCCAAATCCGGAAGCTGTTTCTCCGTTGTTCGCGTCCCTTCCACCGGTTTGGCGGCACGCGGGGTCCGGCCATCGTCTGTTTGTGGCTGTGGACTGTCTGGATCGCCGCTGGCCGGGTGGGGTTTGCGATTGATAACGCCGTCGTTCGGGTCGGCGTAAGGGGTGGGTCGCTGCGTGGCGGCAGCTAACCCGATCCCGGCAAAAACGCAGACCGAGAGCATCACCAGGAGTCTCTTCATGGCTGGTCCTCGTGTTGGAGCGGGGGCTGAAAGAACAAGGTGCCGGGCAGGAGCACGAGCGACACGACACCAGCGGCAGCAAACGCGACGGCGACGATCCGAAGGTCAAGGCCGATATAGGCTCCGAGGCTGTTTGCGCCGACCCCATAGAGCCCCCAGCAGATCCCCGCGAAGATCGCGGCGACGATCGGCTCCAAGGATGCGGAGTAGACGAGTGACTTGCCCCGATCCCCTGAGATCATGGCGTTGTAGCCAACAACGATCGCCGGGGGTAGGGTAATGGCCCAGGCGCTCAAGGTGGTCGTCCAGTCGAATATGCGGACCGCCCACGCGGCCGCTGCGACAATCGCGACGAGGGTGATCAACAGTCGCGGTGCACGCAGCGCCCTGATGATGTGCCAAGACATCATCGGGATCAAGAATGCAGCTGCGACGGCCGGGATGACGTGACTGTTGTAGAAGAGGAATCCAGAATACAGACCGCTTCTATCCTGCTGCGAGGCGAGGTCGGTCCATCTGAGGTGCCACAAACTCACCATGGCCCAGAAGCTGGCATCCGGAGGACGCGTGGCCACCGGCGTGACGAGGACGTGGTACTTTCCCGCGACAAAGACGACGCCAGCGACCGCCATCATCCCCGCGAAGATCACCAGCGGGATGGCGGCCAGCACATTGAGTGCAACGACGATTGCTCGAACGCCAGCGTTGTACGCTCGCTGGGGGAGTGGCTTCCTTGCCGCTCGCGCGGAGTCGTAAAGGCCCTTGCCGGCACGGTACCAGTCGCGTTCGTAGATGCCCAAGCTCGCTGAGAATAGGCACCGCGCGGAATCGCCATGTCTGGGTGGGAAGCACACGCTTCGGATCGTCCCTGGATCCCTTGAAGTGGGGGTGGCGATGGGCCTGCGCGATTGGCCGCGAGTGGTGAAGCGTGTGTTCAGAACGCGGTGGAGGCCTTCCCGGCGAAGGAGGCTTCGTCCGTTGAGCAGGCAGCCTCTCGTGCGGGGAAGCCGTACACATCTCGCTATCGCTGGCCAGGGTGCAGGGGCCTAAAGTCGCAGCATGAGAAGCTCCGTCTTGAGCGAGATCGGTTGTTTGATGGCATTCTTCCTCATCATCAACGCCAGTGGGTGTGATCGGGAAGCCCCGAAGGTTGCGGCAAGCCAAAGCGCACGCGAGCCCGGCCCGGCGAGCCCAGTTGAGGGCCTTGCTGACGACCAAGGCGAGTTTGTGCCAACCCCGGATGAACTTGCGGCAGTCCCTGGGAGGTATCGACTGGCGATCAATCCCATTAGTGATGGGCAGAGGTTGCACTTTTTGCTTGACACCGCCACCGGCAGTGTATGGGTTGGATTTATTCCCAAAGCGGGGGATGTGTTCAGTCAGATGCGACAGGGTGTCACGGACTGGATTCCGGTAAGGGTCTATCCCGCACCAGACGTCATTCTGCCAGAGCCTGGGCGATTCTCGATCGAGTCGAGCTTCACCTACGGCGCCGACAAGTTTCTGCTCGATTCGGTGAGTGGAAGTGTGTGGATCTGTGCGGTGGACGAGAAGCAGAATTTTGTCTTCGAGGGACAGACAGTGCACAGGCCGGCCCCGAGCCCATCGGTGCCGGGCGATGCGGCCGGAAAGGCACCTGCGGAGGGAAAAAAATGAATAGGTGGCTCGCTCCGGTGTGGTTCGTTCTCGCAGTGACTGTCGTGTCACCGCAGGCCCCCGCATTTCAGCAGGCGCGGAATGGGCAAAGTTCGCAGCAGCAAGCCGCGCAGAGGGCAGCACAGCAGCAAGCAGCCCAGCGGGCCACGCAGCAGGCGACCCAGCGGGCCACGCGGCAGACGTCCCAGCTGGCCGGGCAACAGCAGCAGAGGCGGGCCCAGCAAGCCACACAGCAGCGACAGTCAGTGAGCCGAACGGCCTCGTCCGCTGCTTATGGTTCGGTTGGTGCCGCTCGGCAGTCGGCGTCGAAGGCTACGCCAATCATCGGGAGGGATCAGAGAAACTGGGTCCGACCCGAGGCATCACGAATGGCACGTGATGGCCGGCCGACCATTACGTATAAGGGGCTCGGTAGGGTTGAGCGGAAGTCGATGAACGAAGCCGTAGAGCGATTTCGGCAGAAGCGAATGGAAGTGGAGCTTCGCACGGCTGCTCGTGCCGGGTTAACCGGTCAAGCCGCAATGGCTTCGGCCCGCGCAAATGTCGAGCGGCAAGCCGCGCGCTACAAGAATGCGGTGTATGTCGCTCATAATCGGGCGTGGATCCAAGGTGTGACCAGCGGCGCGAAGGTCGGAGCGAACAAGGGTGTGGTCGATATTGGGCATATGCCGCGTACATCAGCGCGGTCTTTCAGGGAGTTGATCGTGATTGCCCGGGAAAAGAAGGCAATTGCCGAGGGCCGCTTGAGTTCAAGCCAGAATCTGCAGATGGAGCGGCGAGTTGAGCAATGGTCCGATCGGAATGATGCAAGGGCTACAAAGCCCACTTGGACGCCTAAGCCCAGCGACGGGAGTGGATCACGGAGGTAATGTGACGTACAGCACTCAGAGCGAACTCGGGGAGCAGTTGTTTGTTGTGCGTTACGCCAACGCGATGCTCCGCAGCGTTTTCTTTCCTGTCGCGGTTGTCGCGATCGGCTTGGGCTGGCTGATCGCCGGCTCGCTTGCGTTGAGCAGCGGCCTTCCAAGTGCGACAGGTATGGCCCTCCTGCTGCTGCCGATGTCCATGCTCTTGTACATAGGCTGGAGACGCTACCAGCGTTCGATTATTATCTGCGAACGGGGTGTCGTTCTCTGTCAAGGGAAGATATCGACTCCACACATGTTTGAGAGCATCACTGCAAAGTTCACTGTTGAGAAGCTGCCTTCCGGTCACGTCAGTGCCATCCGGGCGGACATCATCCCGCAGGATTCGCGTGGGCGATTTGTCTTTAAGCGGCGATTTCCGCTTGCCTTCGAAGATCCCAAACAGGCCGAGCGAGATTTCCAGGCATTTGACTACATGATGGCTAAGTTGCTGCCAGCTGCGACGCCTGAACCTGACGCGTCGCCACGATGAGTCTCCGGCAGTTGATCGGTGGGGTGCACAGTAGCGGAATGCCGAGTTCGGCAACAGGTTGGCGTGGTGCGAGGGCACGGCCGGTGATTCGGCAGGGAGAGGCGGCGTGGCGGATCCGCATGCTGAGCGATGACGGCATGTCAGTGGGGGCGAGGAATTCGGGGTGCCCAGCGGGCGACGGGGATTGCTGGCGGCGTTGGAGAACTGGACGCTTCACGTGCCGACGAGGGGGCAACTGCGCATCTCAGCGGAGGAGGCGGAGGGGTCAGAGACGAGGCGGTGGCGGACGGGGCGGCTACCGTCGGGCACGATGCCCGCGAAGATTCTTGATGGCAAGGCCCTGGCCGATCGGTACCGCGACGAGATTGCCGAGCGTGTGCGGCAGGTGCGCGCCCGAGGTGGGCAGGTTCGGCTGGATGCGGTGCTGGTGGCCAGCGGGGACAACGCGGCGCGGGTGTACGCGGACAACCAGAAGCGGACGGCTGAGGCGCTAGGGATTGCGTACAAACTGCATGAGATCCACGCCCCGGAGGGGGGGCAGGTGGGGTATGAGGACATCGCGGGGCGGATTCTGCTGTTGAACACGCAGGAGGATGTGACGGCGGTGATGCTGCACATGCCGTTGCCGGAAGGGGTGGACGCGTACTCGATCCAGCGGCTGATTGCGCCGGAGAAGGACATTGAAGGGGTGAACCCGGCGAACATCGGCAACGTGGTGTACGGGCGGTCGTCCTTGGCGCCGTGCACGGGGCTGGCGGTGGTGAAGATGATCCAGCACACCGGGGTGCCGATGCGGGGCAAGCGGGCGGTGGTGGTGGGGGCGAGCGATGTGGTGGGCAAGCCGATCGCGGTGCTGCTGATGCGGATGGATGCGACGGTGGTGTCGTGCAACAAGTGGACGGAGAACATTCTGGAACTGGAGCGGGGGGCGGATGTGCTGATCGCGGCGGCGGGGGTGCCGGGGTTGATCACGCCGGCGTGCATCAAGCCGGGGATGAAGGATGTGATTGTGATTGACGTGGGGGTGAACCGGGTGGTGGGGCCGGATGGGAAGATGAAGACGGTGGGGGACGTGCAGTTTGAAGAGGTGCGGGCGGTGATCGGCGATGGCGGGTGGATCAGCCCGGTGCCGGGGGGCGTGGGGCCGATGACGGTGACGATGCTGCTGCTGAACGTGGTGACGGCGGCGGAGCGGGCGGTGGGGATCGTGGAGGCGAAGTGACCTTCGGTTTTTCTGTCTCCCCTGATGTGGTGGATGTTTGGGTGGGTGAGGGGCATCGGGGCGGGGTTGGCGGGGTGGGAAGTGGTAATTTGCGGAATCTGACCCGGGGGCGCGAGCAAGGCGGGGGGGTGGTGCGTCGTTGTTTGGGTGCGGCCACTACGCTTGACCTGTTGGCTCGGGCACAGTTTGCCCGGGCCGTTGGGCGGCCAAGCGGGCCGCGTTTGGAGTATTCATGAGCAGCATGCCCCTGTTGGTGTCTCCGTCGCTGGCGTTCATCCAGAACCTTGGGTGGATGGAGATGCTGGTGATCATGGCGTTGCTGCTGCTGCTGTTCGGGCGGCGGCTGCCGGAGGTGGGCAAGAGCCTGGGCAAGGGGATCGTGGAGTTCAAGAAGGGGTTGAGCGGGGTGGAGGACCAGGTGAACAGCGCTGGTCGGACGCAGCAGCCGGCGGCGATGCCTCCAGCGCAGGCGGCGTATCAGCAGCCGTTGCCGCCGGGGCAGGGGCAGGGTGTGCAGGGTGGGCAGGGTGCGTCGCCGTGGTCGCAGGCGCAGCAGCAGTTGCCGACGCAGGGCGGGCCTGGGCAGCCGGGGACGGTGGGGCGGTCGACGGTGGAGTGAAGGGGGGTGGCGGGGCGCGGGCGGGGGCGCTGCGTGTGCGGACTTGGCGCCACGCTGGCCGGGTTAGGGCCTTGGCGTCGGCGTCAGCAGTCGTTCGGCGGCGGCGGCGTTGGGGAATGTGCCGTCGAGGACTTCGCGGATGGGTGCAGGGACATCGGCGTTCCTGGGCAGCGCTCTGATCCGCTGTGGCTCAATCGCGAAGTGGCTTACTTGGACATAGCGTGATCGTGGGTCGGCAAACGAAGCGTTGTAGACCCAGGCCAGCAACCCGTCGCGCGTGAGTGTGGGGATAGAGGGTGCGGCGAGCATGGCGTTGAGCGGGGGGCGGACGCCCGGAGTGTCAGCCCGAATCACGGCGGTTGCGACGTGGGTTGGCTGATTGCCGGACGCATCAGTGAGTACGGCGCGGATGAGCGTCTCGCCCGTTTCGACCGGTGCGCCGGCGAGATGGAGGCGGCCCCAGGGTCCCTCGATGAGGATGGGGCGGTGGAGGGGAACGTCTACGGCAAAGCCCGAATCAACCAAGAACGCATCGCGGTCGAGGGCGCGAGCGACCAGACCAGGGACGGCACCTGTGATGGCGAAGCCGGAAAGGAAGGCGATGAAGGGCAAGGCTCCGACGGCGAGGAGCATCGGCCACCGGCGTGGCGGACGATGCCGCCTGGTCGGCGGCATTGCTCCGCACTCGGGGCACTTGTCAGCGACGATTCCGCCGAAGGGATAGCCGCAACGGGAGCACGACCGCCTGGCACGGTGGGCGGCGTACTGCCGTTGGCGAGCGACATTTAGGGTGCAAAGCCCCCAGACTGTCGCCGTGGTCAACGCGAATAAAGCGGGTGTTGTCCAGCCAACGTGTTCTAACGGAAATCCGCGGGTTCCGGGCGGCGGTATCCGGATTGAGTACTGATGAACGAGGGTGGCCGCCAAGCCAAAGCCGACGGCGGCCAGCAGGGCGAAGAGGGGGCTGAGCAGGACAATGGGCCAGCTGGGGATTCGGGTTTCGCGCGGAAGCAAGTCCAAAGGCGTGCCCAAGCCATCAGGCCCACGACTGACAAGTAGTCGTACTACCCAATGAGCAATCGCCCAAATGATGAAAGTAATGATCGATCCCATGAAGAACTGCACAAGCAGCAGGGCCGGAGACCACAGATTCTCCGGAAGGAGAGAAAGCGAGCCAGACCAAAGCCAAGACGCCTGCTCTCGTGTCCAATGGATTGGGTGGTGGGCAGTGCCTTCCACCTCAAGAGCGGCGTTTGGATGGAACCAAGCGATGTGCAATGTTGTTGATCGCTCGGTGAATGCGGCACCAAGGGCGGCCCACGGAATGTGTCCGAGCATGAGGCCGGCAGCAATCAGCATACTGAATAAAGAGAATCGATGCCAATTGTTCATTTTGCGTCCGATTCGTCAAACGTAGAACGATCTAATAAAGCGGACCCGCACCACGGAAAGCGTGAGTCCACAAGTAAGTGTTTTTGGCAATCTGGCTACGTCATTGCGGAAAGATTTCGTGGGTGACTACGCATGGCCAAGACGGTGGCGGTCCAGCAGGCGGAGGCGGACATGGACCAATGGACGAACACACCTCGAACTGCTCTGCATACTGTATTTCAGTGGTGCACCATATCCACCAGCACTCCAGAGTTGGTCGACGGAATGTGATAGTCCTGCTGCAGATGCATGTTGCCGGACTCACACCGGTTCCTGGGATGTTCCGGCAGTCCCACACAGGCAACGGATCCGGCCACCATCCAGGGGCAGTATTCAGCGGCCCAGGTACCGGCCCGGGTGTCGGCGGCCACTCCGGCAGTGGGTCGGCTGGCCAGCCCGGCGGGACGGCGGGCGCGAACTGGACGAGGACGATGCAGGCTGCGGCTGACTTGGCGGAGATGACGACTGCGGCCATGCCGTCGGTGTAGAGGTCCGGGTGGGCGAGCAGGACATCCTTTACGGGCAGGGTGGACGTTCGGGCGTAGGGACCGAAGACCATGCCGAGGGAGGCGTCGGCGATGTAGACCTTGTCGCCGTAGTCCACGCGGACCACGGAGAGCATGGCGAAGTCGCCGGAGGTGATGAAGACGGGGTCGGCTGTGAACGTGTTGCCAGCTCCCGGCAGAATGGCGGCGAGGTCGGTCGCTGCGGTGAGGGGTGGTTGGGTGCCCCGGATGACGGCCAACGGGTCGAAGAGGGTAGCGCTGCCGCTGTTGTGGATTGCGAGGACAGCGGCCCGCAATGCATCCTCAAAGGTCGCGTTCTCGGGAACTGTCAGGAGCTGGGCGGTGGGGGCCAGTGTGGCACCGGCTGCAAGTTTGAGGCCGACAGAGGCGAGGGCCGGACCGGCGAAGTCGATGGCTTGAACGGTGAACTCGTCCGCCACGCTGATCGCATTGACCACCGCCAGCAGGTGAGCCTGGGCAACCAGCGGATCAGCATTGGTGGAGGTGAACAGCTTGCTTGTGGTGTATGCCCGGAATTTGGCCCGAACCTCGGCGTTCTCATCAAGCAGATCGAGCACGTCCTTGTAGGTCTGGCACTGTGTCGGATCCGGGTTGATCTTGCTGCTGTAGACGTTGTGGAACAAAGCCAGTGTGCCCGCGAACGGGAACGCGCCGGGTTGATTCATGCCAGGATCCGCGAACTCAAATCCGGCGGCGTCCGGGTGCGGCGTTCCGGTATCAACGAGGTGCCAGAACATCGACGCATACTGCTGTAGTTCCGCGTCGGTCGCGGACGGTGGAGCCGCAGCGGCGACGCCGGCGGTGCATGCGGCGGCTGCCGACGCCAGGAAGAAGTGGGACCATCTCATGTGACTGCCCTCCAGGCGAACCCATGTTTGGATTCGCTTCGGGGACACATCCCGGGTATAGCGCCCGAGCTTCGCGCCCGGAAGTGCTCCCGGGACTTGCTCCCGGGACTTGCTCCCGGGACTTGCTCCCGGGACTTGCTCCCGGGACTTGCTCCCGGGACTTGCTCAGCCACAAGACTACGGACATCTACTCGCATTGTCAAGCGCAAGCTGAAATGCTGGCGATGAACGCGTCACACCAAAGTTGTGGAATTGATACTGTCGCGATGTTGATATTCTATAACTTGTTCTGCTCTG
>Ga0068876_10003080_pt1 | contig 12102 bp, 24 predicted proteins | sample NOAtaG_6_FD_66442 | JGI IMG/M metagenome (GOLD analysis project Ga0068876, IMG submission 66442) | Freshwater lake microbial communities from Lake Erie, under a cyanobacterial bloom - NOAA_Erie_Diel5S_2200h metaG | ecosystem: Environmental > Aquatic > Freshwater > Lake | place: USA: Ohio, Lake... | reverse complement strand
CAGCTTAAGCTCTTCTTCATTTAAGGGTGCTGTAATTTCTTCAAAGTTCTTTATCATGTTTCTTTTTCTTTTTTTGTATCATAATATAACACCCCAAGCTCATTCTGGCAATCGTATAAATACTGTGCATGTAGCTCATCGTGAATTATTAAGCCATTTCTTTCAACAGACTTACACACCGCACAATCGCATCCATTTTCATCTCTGTACACCTTTTTACCAATTCTTTCTGTGAACCAGTCGTTAGACTTCCTTATCATATCTTCTCTTTATTTCTACCCAAATTAAAATTATTATTAGAATAATTTGAGGAATTACGAAAACTAAAACTTCCATTAGATGGAGTACATGGATTCGAACCATGACTAAGTGAACCAAAATCACTTGTGCTACCGTTACACCATACTCCAGTGTGGCGAGACGAAAGCCGATTATTGCAACTCACGACCTCCTTTTAAATCTCGCCAGAGATTTTAGGAAATTGTACGTATCGAGTATAAAAAACGCTACGTTCATAGAGCAATAAACTAAAAGAAAGATAGGGAATGCTACGAAAAAAAATTGCAGTATGTCCCTTATCTTCTTCACAGCTATGCCTTTATTTCCTTGAAGGGCTTACCCTCCTTTTCAATGTTCCAGCATTTGAGAGTATTCATAACACCCTCTTTACCATCTCTGCTCCAAAACTTGCCTTTGATGTCTATGTACACCGTTACAAAATCTCCAACTGAATAGTGGTCAATCATATCGATATCTGATGTCCATAGCTCAAGTTGCCAAGTGTTTGGATACTTTTCCGAAACATCCTCCAGCCAGAAAGTTCTTTTTTCAAAAGTGTTGAAAGTTTCAGTATTGAAAACTTTTTTAATTTTTCCGCTTAACTTAATCATTGTTTTCAGTTTTTTCAGTTTCTTCTTCTTCTGTTTCAGCATCCTTTTCAGGCTTACGTGTAAGCCACTTTCCTTCTGGTAGCTCTTTTAGGTCTTTAGTTTCGGGTGCAATGATTTCAACAACCTTGCTTCTTTTTACCGCAACTACTTCAAAATCACTACTGAATCCTTCTGATGTATAAACTTTATTTACTTTTTCTTCTGCTTCTGTAACAGACTTGGCTTCAACCAAAAAGTTCTCTTTGATTCTTTTAACTCGAATGCTGTCGTCTGGTGAAGAGCTTTCCAATTTAATTTCTACGGCTACTTCATAAAATTTTACATCTGCATCTGTATCGCCTTCAATTACGATAGCACTCATAACTTTACTACCATTAACACCAAGAACGTTAAACTCTTGCACACCGCCCATCTGTTCAAATACCTTAACCACTCTGGCTTCGGCTTCCGTAACAGTTAGCGAATCAACCAAGTAATTTTTTTTCACTCGTTTGAATTTAGGATTTCCCTTGCCGTCCACGCTTTCAATCATAACCTGAACGACTGCATCGAAGTACTTCATTTTTTTCTTTTTTTTGGTTAAAACTATTATTGTTAAAGATATATATTATTTTCAAAATTTAATAATCAATCCAATTATTTTTTTCTGACCTTTTGTGATAGTTTGTTGGTTTGTAAGATACATTAGGTACGACATCTAAAAAATCTTTTCTGACAAAGTACATATTCAGACTATCGTTTTCGTGTACGCAGGCATAACCATACTTATCTGCCATACGCAGACCTGCTAAAAATGAAAATCCATAATAGTCGTCCTCATTCCATCTGTGGTTTTCATCGTATGCTATTACCTTGCTCTCGTTTGGCTGGAATATAGGATTGTACTCTGCTACAATTACGGATGGTTTATACTTACCCAATATTTTTTCAAGTATATATAAATCGTTTCCATCAATATCTATACACAATAAATCAAACTCTTGCGGAGTATTATATTTTTCCAGAATTTCCAGAATATTATTTTCTAAAATAAAATGCTGCTTAACCTCTTCATTTCCTCTGTTGTCCCCATCTATTAATAAATGAGTGTACCCTCTCTCTATAAGGAATCTTGTGTTCGATAAATGATATCCATCCCAAGCACCAATCTCTACCAAGTGATTACCCTTATTAGGCAAATTATTGAGAATAAAATTTATAAAGGCTTCTTCTCCGCTTTGACTATACTTATTCCACTTATCTATGTTGGGAATCTGAGAAACCCAGCTTTTGACTGGAATCAGATAAATCAACCCTCTCATACCATTCTCGGCTTCTGTATTATAATAATACTTGTATACGCATCCGTGTGCCCTTTCAAGCTCCTTTATTTTAGGTTCAATCCAAGAGTACTCGAATCGCTGACCATTGTACTCATCCCAGCCCAAACGTTCATCTCCAGTATACCAGTCGTGAATTGAGATTACTGGTGGCAATTCAGTGGGGCTTGAAAGCAGAGTTGTTAGCTCTTCCATTAAAGGACAATGATGACCCCAGTGTGCATCTAAAAAGTAAATTACTCGGTCTTGCTTTGCCAGTCGATTCATTAGCTCTTTTAGGAAAACAATCGAATCTTTTATTTCTGGGAAAACGTTACCCATGCCAGATACTTTGTGTACCCCATGCTGGGCAAAATCGGCATTAAGCTCTGCGGTATGTACTCTGTCGAAATTTCGCCCAAGCCACTCCGTAGTAGAGTACATGCAGCTACCCGTTTCAACAGCCACAGTGATACCGAGCTGTTCCTTAATTTTTAAAAATTCTCTACAAACAAATGAATCTCCGTTAAACGGCAAATCCTGAAATGGCATTAAAATTGGTGCACTCATGTCTTATTTTTTAAAATAATATTAGATAATTTATTTGCGAATATTTCCCAGCTATAATTTTCTCTTACGTATTGTGCTGCGGCTTCCCCTATTTCTATTGCTTCATTAGGAAACTGAAAATAATATCGGCACAGCTCTACCAGTTGTTTCAAATTGTCCCAGTACACTATGTGCTTACCTTCTGTAAATTCCAAATTGCAATCCTGAAATCTATGCGATAGCACACAGCAACCGCAAGCCATTTCCCGAAGAAGCCTATCTGAAAAATATCTGGAATAATCAAAATGACTAATGTTTAGGGCGAGTAGGCTTTCATTATATAAAATTGCCTCCCATTCATTATTTGCAAAACCCTCTGATTTAATATCCAGCTTATTCCATTCTCTACCATATAAATGAAATTGCTCTGGAAAATTTTTTTTCAACTCCAATATAGCATCTATCCTTAATTGCTTTAATGGGAAATCAGCAGAAGCGTAATAGTTACCACAAAATCCTATTGTATTAAATCTATGTTGTTGTTTTTGAAAATAATACTTATGGTCATACCCACATTGTAAATAATCTGCTCTAAAACCCTTGCTTCTCATTTTCTCTACATCAGTCATATTTGTGAATAGCGTTATAACATAAGGGGCTATTTCTTCATACCAAGTTATATCGGTACGCACATCGCCAGTCCAATTAAGTACCAAAGTATTTTGGGACATAACCTTTGCAGTTTCCAGTTCTATGATGGAAGGGTGCTGTATCTGCATGAATACGGCATCGTACTTTATAGCCTGAACTCTGGCTCGTACAATTCCGTTCATTTCTGAAATGTTTTTTATTTCATCCCAGTAAATAGTATCGACTACATCAAAAGTTTTTTTGAAAGCCTCTGTTATGGTATAGTGAGGGGGTTCTTCCCCAGTAAGTACAACTCGTAATATTTTCATTCTGTTGGGGGTAATAATAAGTAAGGTGGTGGTATACGCTCTACGATATTCTCTACAAAAGTCCTGATAGGTACATCGTGTAAATGGAAAGTCTGGATTGTTTTGCTTGGGTTATAAACATGAAGTCCTGCCTCTTGAAGCTCATGGGCAAGTCTATTATCACATCCTGCTATACCCATAGGGAAGTCAGCGAACTTAATTTTTTCAAGACCCTCATAACCATTAAATACCCATGTATCTTGGCTGTCGGGTCTATCATACAAATGGCTCGGTCTGTGAATATGGAAATCGTGTCTGGTTAGTGCAAAACAGCTTTTACCTTTTTGAAGCCTACTCATGTTTCGGTCAATCTGCTGCATGTTCACAAAAAATATGTCCGTGTTAGCTACTATATTTATGGAATCCGAAAATTCCTCTCTACTCATATAATCGAAGAAGTCTTTAAAGTTTGGTCGCCTATCTGTAACAACCACCTCTACTCCAAATTTAGATGCGGCTTCTACATCTTGCTGTTCTACGAATAGAAATATCCTATCAAATGAAGCTACCTTGTTCTTTTCTATACAAAAATCATACTCTGCCCTCCTCTCTTCTGATTTGGGCTGATAGTAAGTTGTAAATAAGAAATGTTTCATCTAAAATAATTTAAGCTGCTTTACGTAATTCTCTATCTCATCATCCATTAATTTCTCATATTCGGATTTGGAAATTTCACCTCCTTGACGTTGACGCTTCAGCCAATGCAACCCACGAAGTTTGGGCTCATGCTGCTGAATGTACCTGAAAGCCCTATCTATATCCGACATCAATTTGAAATCGACAACTATTGATTTTCCGTAATCGTTTTTATAATAAGTATTAACGATGTACTCAATCGTTATGTACTTGTCATCTCTATACTCTGGCTTTTCCACAAATAATTTCAAAACCTGCTGTATTAATATTCTTGTTACGTACATATTGTTTTTTGTAACCTTTATTATTTTTAAAATGGCAAATCATCTACTGGCTCTTGCTCTTGTTGTTCTTTTTTATCTGATAGTAACTTTATATAAGATACCCTGACGTTTAATTGCGGTACAGTGTTTCCCTGATTATTGGTATAAATCCTTGCTTCAGGCTTTCCCTCTAAATATATCTGTAAACCTTTTTTGAGATAAGCAGCTATTGATGTTTTTTCAACCCAGTAAGCACAGCTTATCCATGTAGTATTGCTTACTTCGATTCCATCAGAGTTTTTATACTTCTCTGAATACGCAGCAGAAAAATTAATTACGGTTCTACCGTTTACATTGTTTACCACAGCATCTTGACCCAGTCTGCAAATTGATTGTAGTTTTAGCATTGTTGTTTTATTTAACTATTATTATTTTCTAAATTCGATTTCTATTTTTACGTTGTGTGCGAAGTTCTCATAGTCCATAGAATTTCTAAATCCTAATTGACCATCCTTGAGATTGCTCGTAGTGAAATAGTACAAACCTGCTTTATGATAAATCCTCATATACTTGTAATTCTCTGCATCTGGCAGACCAGATACCAAAACTCCTCCTCTTCTTAATTGACCGAATGAATTTTGTACGGCTTTCAATAATATTTCCAGCTCTTCTAAACTAAGTGCATCTAATGGATTCTTTTCTATAATCTCGATTAAATTGTAAGCAAGTATAAAGGTAGATATACCCATCTGTACCTCTTTAAGATGATACGTGTATTTCTTCCCGATATCTTCAAAAGTTAATTTTTGGGCTTCTTCTTCATTTACTACAACAGAACTTTGCCCACATTTTAAACTAATAGGGGATTTGAGTACAAAAGAGTTCCTGCCAGTACCACATAACATTTCTAAAACACCCTGCATATTATTTTCCAAAATATTATTTTTTATTTATTAAAAGGTGTTTTATATTTTTCTCTTTCAGGCTCTCCACCCCACATTTCTATATATAGCTTTTTATTTTTCTTACTGCTTTCTAAAATAGAAGGGTCTTTCTCTAATGATTGAGAAGCAAGGTATATATGTGGATTAAGTTCTGGTGTCTTAAACATGTGTACTCCTTTTAGCTTCATCCTATATTCATACGAGTTGTCCTCGTAGTACGCAGGGTAAAAGCACTCATCGAACTTTCCTACTTTCTCGTAAACACTTTTAGGGATTATGAAAGCACACCAATCAGGCGTAGCTCTTATTAGGCTTTCGGGCTTGCGTTCTATAATACGCTTGATTACATGGGTATTTAATCCAAGATATATGTCATCGTTCAAAATAACAGCATGGGTACATTTTTTAAATACCCTATCGCAGATAATATTCCAAGATGCACCCACCCCTATATTATTTTCCTGCCTTAATATTGTTCCGTAGGTAAACCCTATATTCTGGTTTCCGTTGTCTACTATATAAAAATTATCATGCTCTTGTGCAAGACCGAAATCCCTCGCATATAGCAGAAGATTGCTTTGCAGAAGGTCGTACCTATTGTAAGTTGGTATTCCATACCCTATTTCAATATCACGTGTATTTCGTTCCATTTCTTAGCTCTTAAAAGCTCAAGGTCTGTCTTGTGCTCTTCATTTTTAAAGTTCTTGTAATGAATTTCAATTAAATTGTCAATAGCCTCAAAATGGAAATCATTGTTACATGTGTCTATAATCTTGGCTATCCAGTAAAACATTTCTTTAGCTCTGTCCATCGTTTTCAGTTTTAATTTCTTCCATAAGCTCTCCTGAATCTATGTCTACAAGACCCTCTTCTGTTTGGAAAAGGTTCTCGCCCATTTTAATTGGAGCAGCCTCGACTAAATATATTTCTCTAAAATAAGCATCAGTATAGTACTTACCTTTCCAAAGGTTTGATTTCAGGTACAGATTGCCCCTAATCTTATCTTTCGGCTTTAACTTAAGCTCATTAAATGCTTTATCCTTCCAGTAGCCCATTACGGTTATAGCTACGGGCACAATCTTATCCTTATCCTTTTTGCGAAGGACTATCTGTGCGACCTTGTCGTTTATATGAACAATATCAAAAATTCTACCCGTATAAACCATAGTACTAAATTAAGATTTTTTATTCAAAATGCTGGGGTTTTATATTATTGCAAAGAATATTAATATCCACACCATCGAAGTACTTGTGCACACAATAATTTCTTGCCCATCTCTTTTCTTCTAATCCCAAATCGAAATCTATTTTTCCGCCTTCTTTCCTTGCGTTTTCTTTTACCTCTTCTACTTTTCTTTTCCCGTAGGCTTGGGCTTCTTCGATTCTTTCTTTTGTTATTTCCAGAAACTTGTGTTTTCTTAAAAAATTGTAACACAAATTGAATACATCCCGAATATATCCGTTCTGTTTGTACTCATTGTAAAAACTTAGGAATAATTCTTTATAGCCTTCAGCCTGCTCTTCTGGACTTGGTTTATTCTGAATTTCTCTTTCTTCAGCCAGAGCCTTCTCCCTACGCCTAATAGAATCTGCCATAGTCATCTTTCGATAATATAAATAGCTATCCAAAACCTTCCCTACATACATAGGAGAAAAGTATCCATGAAATTCGGTATCCTTTAATTTTCGAAGAACAGAAAGTTTTATTGCGAGTTCGATTTCTGGGACTGTTAAGAATCCATAATTTTCATAAATGAATCCTGCGACAAGTACGAGCTCTTCTGCTACATCAGATTTTGGGATTCCGATATACATTCTCCATTTTACAACTATGTTAATTAAATCCTCTTTTACATTTTCTGCCTTTGCTATTTGCTTACTTCCTTCTACCGCTTGTACAATTGAATTTTCTTCATCACTTGTTATGTAAGCCGATAAGCTCTTTTGCACGTTGGACTGAATCGGCAAATTTTGAGAAGTTGTTGTTGGTAAGTTTTGCTGCATCGTTACTATTTAGATAGTTTTCAAATTTTGTTTTTGCGAACAAGGTTATAGGTCGTAGGTACTTTTCGTAATCAGACCCCTTCCAATCTGCTGTCTTTTTATCTATGACCATCTTAAAGTCGGATAGAGTGAAGCCTTCGGAAACCCTACCAGCTACAAGCTCTATATTAGACCCCTTTGTAGAGAATGTTGCACCAGTCTTAACATTCAGGTACTCGATAGCCTTCTCCGCTATGAGCCTAACCTCTTTGCTAATCGGCTTTGAGGCTTTCTTTTTTTTCTCTTCAATTACTTTAAAATCTTGCTGAAGGAACTGTACCCCGTAATGGTATATTTCGCTTATTTCTCCCTCCTTGACATGCTTCTTCAGGTTTTTCACTTGTTTCTCTATAAAGTCAGGTTCGAATATTTCATCCACAAACTCACCCAACCAGTAGACCCAAAGACGGCTGTACAAGTTCCCTTTTTCAGCAATAGCTTTAAAGAATTGAGCTGGTACAACATATTGCCTCACGCTGTCCTATTATTCTTTTTTACGTTTTCAATCTCTACGATTTCATCCATTGGTACTTCCAGTGCTTCTGAAATCATGCGTGCTGTCTCTACGGTATAGTTGGTTAGCCTGCCCGTACAGATTTTTGAAATCCTATCTCTACCAATCTTGAAACCAGATTTGGCTTTAATTAACCTTACAAGGTCGCCCTGAGACATATTTCTCTCTCGAAGGATTCTCTCGATTTTAGTTTCTGTCATTTTTCTAAAATTTAATTTTTACTGTTTTATCATCGAAGTTTATAATAGCACTGGTAGGGCTTATAGAATCCGCACAATATGGTACATGAGCGAATTTCCATGTTTCGTCTGTCCTGAACTTATACTCAGAAGTCTTTTGATATAGCTCTTTGGATTCGTGTACGATGAATTTTCCATCTGCACCAGAAAAAGAATATATAAGGGTTGCGGAATCTGGCTTCTTATCTATTGATAAGTCCCAGTCTATATATACGTCCATCTCGCTATTCAATATATTTAGTGATGTTCCCTTTATATATGCTGTTAAATCGAGGAGTTTTGTACGCACGTGTTTCTGTTTTGCGTAAAGATAATATATGTTTTCTGAAATAACAATAAAAAGGGGGCTCTTTTTTTAAAGAAACCCCCATCGTCATTTTGGAAACCGTAGAAACGGCATTCCTCCAAAAACGAAACACTATCGCAAAGCTACCCCCTTCTCATGCTGTAACCAAATAAGCATATCATAGTAATCAAAGAAACCGAAACGGCTACCCCAGTAACCATGTAATCGCTGTACACTTTGGATTTGTTTTCGGCATTCTTCTGAATTTGCCTCTTTGCTTCTTCATACGAAATCTCCCTTTTCCCGTTATCTCTGTTTACAGAATTATGTATATCTACCGTCCATTTGAAAAGTTCTTCTCGATTCTTCATAGGCGGAGGGTTCTTCTTGAACTTCTCTCGAAAGTGATGAGAGCAATATGGACACGGCAGGGTATGACCCAGTGATTCAAAGAATTTATAATATTTTTCTTTTATTTCTTCTGTGAGAACTTCTTCTGGCGGATATGATAGGGCTACCATGTGTATAAAGTGCCATGCCTGCCTACCCCATGAATTTGGATTAAATCCCATATTCTTATTTTTTCCAATTTTTAGGAATTTCTATATCAAAACCCTCTCCATTCATAGGATTATCGTAAATACGTATATCATCTGAATAATAATGTAGCACCTTCCCTCCCTTCAACCTAACAACCCATACAGAGTTTACATTTAATCCGTAATCGATTAGTAAAAATGCTTGACCTTCTCCATGAGGAGTATGTACTGGCAATGGGGTTTTAAATTCATGTATCATTTTATTCTGTTTCTTCTGATATAATAGTTGCATACTCTTCAGCAGCCTTCGGATTTCTACTAACAAATAATTCGAAAGCAATTCTGTATCTATTAAGTTCTATTTCGCATGGGAATAGTTCTGCGTTAAGGGAATCAGATAGATTAGTTAAATATTCGATTTTCTTAATTTCAGACTTTATAGTATTTCTTGAATCGATGTACAAGTATGTCATCGTTGTACTTAAAAGCAAAAGAAAGATTATTATGTATTTATTCATCTTGGGGTTAATTCTTGTGCATGATTTTTAACTTCTTCGAAATATGCCTTCATATCCCAATCCAACCATCCCTGCATTTCAGAATCTATGAATGCAATCATTTCATCGCAATGGTTTTGGGTTAAGGTAACAGCCAGTGTAAATATGTTTCCATTTGGCTTAGATATACACTGTTTTCGAACTTCATCGTAATAAAAGTTCATTAATTCATGGGCTTTATCCCTCGCTGGTTTCAGTGCCATTTTCTTGATTTTTTCTTTGTTCTTCAATTTGGTTTATTAAAGTACCCCACCAAGCATTAACAAATTCATCATCCATGTTGTCTGAATAGATTCTGTCTCGCTCGGCTTCATTGTCGTAGAAAAGAGGCTGCTGTACATGAAGTATGTTGTACGCAGGTATTTTGGGAATATATATAAGAAGTGCATGTTTGTCTGTTTCTTCATCGTACGCTTTGTTAATGAAAAAATCTACATCCTCTTCATTTTTGAATCCCTTACATATTCCATCATCGATTTTAAGTGTAAACATTTTTTTATTTTTTAGAATTTATCAATTGAATTTGAGGTGCGTTTACAATAGAATCGAAAGCATGTTCCATCGTACATTACCGTAAACATTAAATCATACTCTGGGTCATTAAATACAACTATTGAAACACGGCATCTCCTTCCACGATTATCTGTTGCTGTCCATGAATAATCTTTCCATGAAACTCCATCATCATTTACTCCCTTATTCTCTCCTTCAGATTCCAAATCTGTATATGTACTCTCATCCTTGTTTTCCATCCAAATCATGGTTTTGCCAAAGTTTATTGGGATGGTCGAATATTTTATTTCTGACCAAATCCATGTCTCGGAATACTTACTCCATGTACCAGATTGGTTTCGTGTAGATATCCATTTGTTTTGACTGAATGATGTCAATGAAATAAATAAAGCGATGAACAATAGTGTCTTTTTCATTTTATTTGATTTGATTGGTTTTATATTCTTCGATTCTTTTTATTGTAACGTTATAATATTTTTCATCGTTTTCTATACCTATATAATTTCTTTTTGTTTTTATTGCAGCCAGAGCTGTTGTACCTGAACCTATACAATTATCTAATACTAAATCATTTTCGTTTGTATATGTTTTTATTAACCATTCTGTCATTTCCACAGACTTTTCTGTTCGATGCTGTGCTTTACTGGGATGTGGCTTTTTGAATGATATAATACTTTTGGGATGCTTCTGTGTACTGCCTGCTCTGGTGTCGTCAGTCGTTTTGTATTTTCCGTAATTTTCATTTTTATGTTCTTTACTTATATATGATTTTCCTTTTGAATGCAATGGTTTGCCATTCGTGTATTGTGGATTGTACGTTGGAAGTTGTTTATAAAAAACTGCAATGTTTTCGTGTACCCTTAAAGGCATTTTATTTGCATTTAGAAATCCAGTAACAAGTTGTTTATCCCAAACTAAATCATATCTAAATAGCTTTCTGTTTGAATTAATTAAGTCGATGAAAAATAATCCCTGACCAAATAAAACGATTGCTCCATTATCCTTGATTATTCTTTCGTAATGTTCCCAAAGTTTATCAAATGGAAGTGTTGTATCATATTTATTTTGAGTTGTTCCGTATGGTAAATCACATAGAATCATATCGATTGTACCATCTGCAATTTTATTCATCTCAACCAAGCAGTCGCCATATATAATTGAATTAATCATATATTTTGTTTTTGGTTTATTTCTTTTTGGATTTCCTTGAGAACATCCTTCTTCTTATTTCCTTTGTGTACTTGTAGGCTTAATGCAATATCATATCCTTTTCGACTTTCGACTATTTCTACACCAGTCCAACAAAGGAGCTTTCCGTTTTCGAGGTGTTCACTTTTAAGCAGGTATAATTCACCTGACTTTGTCTTGTAGATGTGGGCATATACTTCCATGTGTTTCGATTTTGGAGAAATAAAGATATATATATTATCTTATAGAACAATCTACGGTGTGTATTTTTTTTTTCTTAACCTTGTACTCGCCCGTTGCCAATATTCTATATGGGCTTTCTTAGCTTTCCCCTCAGCTTTATTGCTGGGGGGTTTTTGCTTTGTGGGGGTGAGTACGGCATTGGGGTGTTTTAGCTCTGTATTGGTCTTAAAATAAACGACAGAGCCATTCTAAAACCTTCAAATACCCCTGAATTTTGTTATCTTTAAGAATAAATGTTATTTAAAAGCATTCTTATAGATTAAATTTCAATTCAACTTTAATTTAAGGTACTTTATCGATTCGGATACTATTTAAGAAATTTGGTCTATAAAAATAAGCCACGAGTGAATTATTTCAATTTAACACTCACAAGACTTGATTACATTTTAATTTTGATATTTC
>Ga0068876_10003079_pt1 | contig 12105 bp, 6 predicted proteins | sample NOAtaG_6_FD_66442 | JGI IMG/M metagenome (GOLD analysis project Ga0068876, IMG submission 66442) | Freshwater lake microbial communities from Lake Erie, under a cyanobacterial bloom - NOAA_Erie_Diel5S_2200h metaG | ecosystem: Environmental > Aquatic > Freshwater > Lake | place: USA: Ohio, Lake... | reverse complement strand
TCTTTAAATAACCTTTGGTAGGGTAAAAAATCATTGAGCTTCGAAAGCCCAACTGCGCCAGTCTGCCAAACGTTAGCGGTAATGCACCTGGTGTACGTTGACAAATTTCGGTAGACAGAGGCAGCAGTATAATTTAACTTCTCAGACTTTATTCAGACTTCCTTGGAAACCCTGTTTTTAGTTTTTTCTTTTCCTCTGCGCGCTGCACTCTGGTGCAATAGTAACAGCTATCGCACGCCCTCCTTTTTGGCCGAAGGCCATTTTGGCTATCCCTAGCAAAGCACACTTGTGTTTTTTCGCTTCGTTACTCAGCTACAAAACCCAAGTAAGCTTTGCGCTCACGCGCTGAATATGGCGTGGCGAAGCCACATTTGTGCGCGTGCCCTACGGGCCATAATGCGCGGCCTATCGGCAATTGGGCATTTTATACACTACTTTGTAGCTAATTCAACTACAAGGTAATATCATTTTAAACGTATTTGGATATTGAATTTATTTGATTATGTTTGGTATCCGTTCCTTGGTACTAGTGCAACTTTACTTTTTTAGATTAATTGAATATTAAAAAATAAAAATCTTCGCATGAAAAAATCAATCAAACTTATCATAGTAATATTATTCCTTCTATTGAATAATAAAACAACAAGTCAAACATGCAGTTCGCCATTCATTGTTACAAACCTAAACGGTGTACCTACCCCAATAGATTCTTTTTCTACTCAGAAAATATATTACTTATTTACCGCAAATAACCCTTACTTCAATATTAAAGTTTATCTAAAAAACTTCGGGCTTTTTGGCGCTGGCGCTGTGAATGTTTACAACAATGATTGTAGCAATTTGCCATCAAACATTATTACAACTACAATCAGTAGTTTTGGTGACACAATTTTCGTTTCATCTGATCAATTTATTCAGGGCAGTCAATACTTAATTGAAATTATTAGCGGAATAAGCCCTGCACATCAACTCTATTCCTTATCTCTAAATAACATGATGTTACCTCCGATTTGGAATTGTCAATCTGGAGGGCCATGTCCAGTTACAAATACATGTGAATTGGTCTGCAATGGAGGATTTGAACATACTTCTGGTCAGGTTAATGGTCCTGGTCTTAACAGTTCTTTTAATACCTATGCTTGGGGTGACGCCAATGCAGGAACTTCTGATTTATTTTCAATAAACGCGGTTCCAAACTGTGGATATAATGTGCCATGTAATGTAAATGGTAATCAAAATACAAATCTCGCTTTAAGTACCTGTTCGGTTAATAATAATTATATTGGAAGCATCTACGAAACAAATTATTTTTTTAGTCCACCCACTAACTACACAGAGTACATCCAAACGAAATTTACTTATAGCATGGAACCTAATGCTAATTATCTTGTTTCATTTTATATTAATAAAGGCGACAATAGCGGTGGAACTTTAAATTCTCTCGGCATTTGGTTTAGACCAACCCAATTCAATTTTCCTACAGCAGATCCTATCTCTATTACCCCTAACAAAATCATAACAAATACATTTGCCTTAAATGATGTGACTGGATGGAACAGGGTTAGTTTTTGCTACCAAGCTTCTGGAGGCGAGCAGTGGATGACAATTGGTAGGCCTGCAGGTTCTCCTATTGTACCTCAATTTCAACCTTCATCTTTTTGCACTGCTCCTGTATCTGTTCAGAATCTTTCGACAACGGTCTTTATGTATTTTGACGAGGTAAGCGTAAAAAAATTCACTATAGAACCTATCCCAACGCAAACCGTCAACGTTTGCGGTAGTGTTAACTTAAACCCACAATGGGCATGTAATGTTGTACCTAACACTACCATAACGTATGCATGGAGTGGTACACAAACTTTAAGTAGTACTAGCATTTTAAATCCAATTGCAACTGTAACTTCGTCAACCTCGTTTTTTCTAAATGTTACTGGAGCCACTATGTACGCGCCTTCATGTGTGGCAACAGCGGTGGCCGCCATAAATGCGGTCACCCTAACGCCCGTTGTTATTAGTTCAAGTAGTACAACAGTTTGTCCAGGATCATCTGTTACTCTTACGGCAAGCGGCGCTTCATCTTTTACTTGGTTCCCTGGAAATGTTCTAGGTAACGTTGTGACATTTTCGCCAACCGCAAATACAACTTACACCGCAATTGGGACAACCACAAATGGATGTAAAATTGCACAGACTATAGCTATCTTTACATATACAAGCACAATTTCAGCTTCTGCTTCTCCAAATAGTATTTGCTCAGGATTCAGTTCTACTTTAACAGGCCTTAATGGCTCTAATTTTACTTGGCAACCGGGATCATTAAGTGGCACAACAGTTGTTGTTACCCCTGCCGCAACGACTATTTATACCGTAAGTGGTTTATCCGTGAACGGCTGCACTAAAACAAACACGGTTCAAGTCACTGTAAATAATCCACCTTTATTATCCGTGTCGCCGTCTGCATCAAATACAATTTGTTTAAACAGTTCTATTAATCTTATCCCATCAGGCGCTGTAACTTATACTTGGCTACCTATGAACACCCCTACAACAAACATTGTTGTTAGCCCAGCTACAGCTACGACCTATACAGTTAACGGTACAAGTATTTTTGGTTGTATTGGCACTACCACTGTTTCTGTTTTTGTAAATCCTCTACCAAATGTTACATGTAGTTTAACCACACCAGTAGTGTGCCCTAACACTTCCGCAACATTATCAGCTGGTGGCGCAATTACATTTACTTGGTTCCCCGGAAATGTGCCGCTTCAAACAGCAATCTTTTCACCATCAGTTACAACTAACTATACAGTAATCGGAACAAGCGCATTAGGATGCACAAACAGTTGTGTTTTAACTCAAAGTGTTTATCCTCTAACTGCTAACTTTTTTACGATTGTGGCTTCTCCAACAATTATTTGCACAGCTCCTCCAAATCTAACAACAGCCACATTAAGTGTTATTGGGCCACCAAATTATACTTGGGTACCTTCAAACATTATTAATAGTCCGATTACAACGTCTACCCCTGGCACTTATTTTGCCTCAGCAACATTTACAAACGGATGTATTTATACAAAGAGTTTAACACTAAATGAAACAACGACTTACGCTTCAATTAATCCAACTATTATCTGTTCAAACGCTGCAGCTTTTGATTTGTATTCCATTTCAACTCCATCAAGTGGTTGCTCTTTTAGTGTGAACGGTGTACCTTCCTCAAATATTTTTGGTCCGAATCCTAGTCCTGGCGTTTATACTATAGAAATTGTTTGTACTGCAAGCATACTATGTTCAAACTATGCTATCAATACAATTACGGTTTTAGCAGCGCCTTCAATACCGACAATCTCAGGTAGCTATTCAGTCGCTTGTATAGGTGATCAGTTTACAGTAACAGCAGCGCCTCCTACTCAAACTTATACATGGTTTCCTTATAATTTTGTTGGAAATCCATTAGTAATAACCCCTACAGCGGCAACTACTGTTACACTTGCATCTGGACCTAGTCAATGCTCGTTGAGTGCTCCTTACATCATTCCATTCTTTAACGCAACTTGTGTTTGTGTCCAAAATTGCGGTTCAATATTAACTGGCACTATTACAAATGGCATATATTCTAGTCAAGTTTTCTGTATACCAACCACTTTATTCATTAGTGGAGTTGTTACATTTAGCAATGCTGATCTAAGAATCGCACCTAATGTTTCAATCGTTGTTACACCGGGATCCGCCTTAAACATTTTAGGTAGTCACTTGTACGCTTGTGATAAAATGTGGAGCGGAATAGTTGTAAAACAGGGCGGTCAAGTAAATATGTTCCCAAGTGCTGCCAACACCCCATTTATTGAAGACGCTTTAATTGCCGTTAACGTTGAACCCTACAATATTAATGCGAATGCAACCAATATACTTACTGTAGAAAACGCTACATTCAATAAGAACATTATTGGAATTAAAATTGGTCACTATCGCAGGAACCAAAACAATTATCCGTTTACAGTTAAAAGTACATTGTTTACAATGCGGGATATTCCTTTCACAACCTTAAGTTGGCCGTTGACAAACACAACCAAAACTTCACCTTCAGGTGGTTCATCAATGCAAACTCCATATATAAATAATACAACGTACTCCGTAACGGGTTTAAAAGCAAACAATGTTAGTACAGTTATAATTACTTACGGTATGGTTATTCAAGATGTTGGTTATACAAATATACCTTTAGGTGCTACTTTCAAAGATATGACAGTTGGACAAAATGGTGGCGGATCATCAGGGTTTAACTGTTTCGATAACCTTCATGTAGATATTTATTCTCTGAACAGTAATGTTACAGTCATTAATTCAGTTTTCCAAAACGGTAATTACGCTAATAGAAGTATTGTTCCAACAGGCGTTGGTATATACGCAGTTGCTTCTCATGCTGATGATGTATTCAATCATAACTATAGATTACAAGTTTTCCCAGGTACACCAAGCGGAAACTTCCTGAATAAGTTCTACGATAAAAAAACCTGCGTTGATGTAACTCGCTATTTACAAACAGAGATCAAGTTTGCAGAATGCTATTCATCAATTAATGACTATAGCAATTCAACATATATTAGCAATGGGTTTCTTGTGAATACAAACAGGTATATCAAAATCCATGAAACAGATAATAAATTCTACAATATTGGAAACAGTATGATGGTTTCGCTTGATGTGGGTTTCTTTAGTGTTGGTCCGGCTGTTGGTAGTGGCAGATTTGTTGGAAGCATCGTAGCCAATAAAAATTTGATAAAAAATCACATCACAACCCCGACATCTGGTGAATATGTAAATATAGGAATTGCTGTTCAGGATCCTCTTGCAAGTAGTTCAATATCCTACGCACCTACTGGAGTTCATACGAGAATATTTGAAAACACAATTACCAATGTACATAACGGCATTGATGTAAAAAACATGAGTTTCGCAACCACTGACATCAATAAGAATAACATTACATTGGTAAATGAACCAAATACTTATATCGCCACACCAATTCAATATGGTATCAATGCCGAGCAATGTCAGTTTAAAGCCGTTATTAACCAAAACAGTGTTACAGGTGTCCCAAATTATTCACCCGGCGTTCATGCCATAAACACGGCTTTAAATGCGCTTATGTCTATTAGATGTAATACCACTTCATTCACAAACCGAGGTATCCAATTTAATAATGGGCAAACGGTTGATGTTTATGAAGACAACATCATGAAGGATCAGAACTTAGGAATGGTTTTGGATAATAATGCTGTTTTAACGAATACATTAAGCACAAATATTATTGGGAACCTTACTAGGCCAACCAATAACGTATGGACTTTTACATGGACGCCCGGTGGTTTTAAAACAGCTACTTTTGGTGGAAGTTCAGCACAAAATGGAAAAATGTATATTGATATTACTTCATCAGCTTTAAATCCTACGGGTAGTGGAACGACAACTGGACCAGCGGGTATTGCGGATTATTTTCATATACCTAGTAATTCACTTAACACCTTACTTAATGTTACGCAAACATCCCCTATAGGTTGTAGGATAAGTAACAATAATAATAATAATAATAATAATAACAGCAACAACAACAACAACAACAATAACGCACAGAATGTTCTTGCAAGCATGGTAAGCGGATCAATTACTTATTCGATTAATCCTGTCGAAACCCAAATGATCAACAAGCACATGGCATATAGAACACTTAAAGTGAATCAAGGCTTGCTCAATAATTCTTCGGTTCTCACAAATTTCTATAATAACGCACAAAATACTTGCTTGCAGCAGCTTTGCGCTATTGAAGATGATCTGATGAATACAGATTACATCAATGCTCAAATAAAAATAAATTCATTTAACCCGTCTTGCCAAATTGAAACCAACTACAAAGACTATTATCAAATTTTAAAACGCACAAAAGATAGTACTTATACCATTTCAGATAGTCTAAATTTGATTTCCCTAGCAAATCAATGTCCATATATTGATGGTGGTGTTGTATTTCAAGCAAGAGCTTTGTACAATATCTTGTATAAAGGTTATTACAAATTCACGGGCAATTGTTCTTCAAATTATTCAAGTCGTGAAAATACGATATTGGAAAATGATGAGATAGGAGTAATCTTGAAATCTAAACTATATCCAAATCCAAATAATGGTGCGTTTAAAATTGAGTTACAAAACTCTTCAAAGACCTTAAAATTCACCGTACTTATTTATGACATAATGGGCAAAGCCGTATTTAAAAGCGAGTACCCTGCCACTGCCGCCGGAACGCTTGAGATTGATTCAAAACTTTTGAGAGGCACTTATTTAGTAAAAGTTATTTTTGAAGACAATTCGGCGGACATACATAGGCTCATTATTGATTAGCGAGAAACGTCCTAGTTTAACAATTAGGATGCTTATTATTATACTTAACTCCTTGTTCATTCAATATAAAGGACAGGTTAATTATGTTCAAAACCCAAGTTTTGAAGATCTAGATTCGTGCAACAGCTTAAATTTTAATTACCCTCCACGTCATTGGGATACGCTTAGAGCTGGAGGCGGTGGTGGTCCAGAGGCTTGTACACCCTGCGCCATTTTGGCGATTACTAGAGTCCCTACTAATGGATATGCACCATCATTTCAAATTCCAAGAACTGGGAACAAATACGTTTTCTACAGCAATTACATTGAGATACCAGTTCCTGGGGAGAAAGAATATATACAGAATGAATTGATCGATACATTAAAGCCAAACGAAAACTACTGCGTAACATTTTATTTAAGTTTAATGAATGAAAGTAAATATGCGATCACGGAATTTGGCGCATATCTTGATAACGGAACTGTTAGCTCCCCATACTATGGGACGGCGACCGTAACTCCACAAATAAAAAGTTCACCAGGGGTGCTACTAACAGATACTTTAGGATGGATAAAAGTACAAGGCAAATTTTTAGCGCAGGGAAATGAAAAGTACCTAACCCTAGGTAACTTTAAAAGCAATGCTTCTACGACTTTCAGTATTATGGGTGGCCCAAGATTGGTTGCTGATTATTACGTTGATGACGTATCAGTTATCGAGGCCAATCTTCCTGCTTATGCCGGTCCAGACACAGTTCTATGTATTGGCGACAGTGTTTTTATTGGCCGCACGCCCGAAGTTGGATTAGAATGCGTTTGGTCAAGCAATAGTTCAACTAATACTACAGGTGGCGGCTTCTGGGTAAAACCCTCCTCCACCCAAACTTTCGCTGTTCAACAAGAAGTTTGCGGGGTATTTACTTTCGATACAATTCAAGTGCAAATAAAACCAAAGTATATTGATGCCTCAACTTTAACTGCGAATTACACAAGCTTATGTTTTAAAGATAGCTTAAAATTAAATTTATTAAACCCTCCAATAGATGCAGACACAAAATACCAATGGGAAGGCCCTAATGGTCTAAACAACTATACAATTTCAAATCCCAAAGGAATTATTCAACAGGGCGCTACTTATAGTTTATCGTATGGCAGTTCCGGAAGTTCAATACACTGCCCTTTCATTTATAACAAGTCAATTTCCATCGAATTAAAAGACACTTGCGATGCTGATCCGATCTTTCCAAACATCTTTACCCCAAATAATGACGGCGTTAATGATGTATGGAGAATCAATTACAGCAAGGTATCTTATGTTAAAGAGATAACCTACAGTATTTATAATCGCTGGGGTAATATTATTTTTGAAGGCTCAAGAGCTAATATGTGGTGGGATGGATATACAACTTCAGGTATACAATGTACAGATGGAGTTTACTTTTATGTTGTTAAAATAAGAGACGTAAAAGATCAGGAAAAGTCATACAAAGGAAATATTACGCTTGTAAGGTAGGCCTTCCTATTTCAAAACCAAAATACTAATCATTACTTTTGCTTTTTCATTTATTTTAACTATCTTGAACATTGATAAAGTCCTTTTAAACTTCAGATTAAAGAATGAATATACGTATCCATTTATGTTTAGCCTTGTGGTTCTTTTGCATTTGCGCAAAATCTCAGATCTATCCGAACTTGATCTGCGACCAGTCTACTCTCACCGTTAATCATGTTTTTTATCCTAATACAATTACAAATTACACTGTTATGGGTATGAGTATGCGGTGTTTTTATTTGTGCGGTCCAAACACTACTGTTTACGATACCAGCTTTACATGGTATTCATGTCGTGTAGTATTGATCAATAGCGGATGTCATTTTATTACTGATTCACCTTCTTGCCAGTATTACGACGCTATTTATGTAAAAAATAATGGCACGTTAACCATAAACGCCAGTGCAAATGGTGGGGGGTTTAAAATTATGTATGAGCCCACGGCAACAGTTAATGATCTTACAGGTTCTGCCACCACATATACATGTAGCTCGCTTATTTTCCCAACCATTAACTGCAATGATGTTGGCTTGAGAAATGTTAATCAAAGCGAGGAGAAAATAGCAGTTTATCCCAACCCAGTCACTTCAATTTTAAATATTTCATCTAATTTGGCTGAAATTAATACGAAATTATTTGATGTTACGGGCAAAGAAATGAAGATTTCAATGTTCATTGAGGATTCGAAAAATCAGATCGATTTAAGCCCTCTAAAAAAAGGTATTTATATTTTAGAAGTCTACAGCAATAATTTCATTATTGAAAGGCGCAAGATCATCAAAGAATAATTTTGGGCGTTTTAACCCGCTTTTCGTTCCAATCTTTTTTGCAAAGAGGCAGCAAAAAAGGATTTCCACTACAATCGGGAACGCAAGAACAAAAAAAACGCCCCAATTACTTGAGGCGGTTTCTAATCACAGATACGCTCTTTTCCTAACCCGCATCGGCTTTTGTAAGTTTGGCACTACTAGCAATCGCATCAATTAATTTTGCTTTGGTCATGCCTGAGATCAAACCAATTCCTCCAAGCTCTGCCGTTGGAATTGGCGACAACAATCTTCCCGCGTCTGCTTTGGTAAGCTTTGCACTTTCTTTTATTGCATCAATCGTTTTTGCTTGGTCTTTTGCACTTAATTGAGCAAATAGAAAAATTATTGTCCGTTTGAATATTTCACTTTGTTTCATATTACTTGGATTTAAATGAGGAGCGGACTTTATCCCGCCCCTCGGTTCTACTTTACTCTTCTGAATTTTAATTTGCTCACTTGTTTGTATTGGCTACTACTCGCTCCGAAGATTGATTTTACGTAGCTTTTACATTCTTGGGCAATGTCCACAAGTCCTGTTATTTTCTTGTACAACAAATCATTTCTCATGATTCTCGAGTTACTCCAGGTTGTATAAGCGTTAATAACAGCGGTGTTACTTGTTTTCATGCTTGTAAGCAAAGTATTCAGCGTTGCAACTTTAAGTTCATTCTCATTTGGGTTATAAGCGGTAATAGAACTTAAGAGATTGATCAGTTTCTCCATGTGTTCAATCATGCTGTCATAACTTTGTTGAGATACACTTATTGTTTTTGGGTCTGTTGGAACTTCAACCGGCGGATCATTCGGATTAGGAATTGCACTTGTAGAGATCTCCGATGAAACCGTTTTGATTGGAGTCGCACGTTTACCTTGTATTTTGTAATTTATGGTTAACACGTCCTTTATGGTTTGCTCAGTTGCACCGCAAGCTTTCACAGCAGCCATAATTTTTGTAGTTAACTTTTTTACAGGTTCAAATACAATTTCCCTGTTGTTAGTTGCATTTTTAAAAGCCGTTAAAGCTGTTACTGCACTCGTCAACGAAGTTGTTGCACTTGTTTTTAAGGTATTCATGTTCGCTACCTTTATAGCGTTTAATGTAGGATTGTAGGTCGCGCCATATCCTAGGCAGAAGCTAATTAGATCCTCGAAATTAGCTACGTTTTTTGCATGACCTATCTCAGATGTTGAGGCCATTTTGTTTGATTTTATTATTTAGACAATTATTATTTGCCCGATTCTTTCAAGAGTGAACCTCTTGATTTTGCATGAGGAAGAGTATCGGTAAAGATAAACCCCAGTCGAAGTGAACTCCTTGAGATTCTTCTATGAGAACAGATATTTAAATTGAGGCTCCATAATTACCTTCCTTTCTTGAGTTTTGTTACAGTTATAACGCACAAAGTGTTCCAAATATTACAGTAGCATTGTAAACAAAAGTTAAAGCAAATAGTTTTTTATACAATTGGCGTACTAAAACATTTCAGATGGTAAGCTCTGTAAGGCCTGTAAACACTGAACTCTCCAAGGAAAGGAGTATTCTTACACCTGCCAAAAGAATTCTCGCAACTTCACTTAGAATACTCGCGACTGCGCGAAGGAAACTCGCACCTGCCAAAAGAATTCTTGCGACTGCACTTAGAAAACTCGGGGCTGCACAAAGAAAACTCCGACCTGCCAAAAGAATTCTCGCGACTGCACAAAGAAAACTCGCGACTGCACTTAAGAAACTCCGACCTGCCAAAAGAATTCTCGAGGCTGCCAAAAGAATTCTTGCGCCTGCACGGTGTAATTTGCCTGCGCACCTCTAACATTGGCCTTCGGCAGACAAAGAACAAACGGACGCCAATTAGTTTAAATTGGCGCCATTGACATCACCAGTTACGCCACAAGTCATTCTATGTGTATCGACCTGTGTGCATAGACCTAACCGCATAAGTTTTAGTACATCGACCTATGTGTATAGACCTGTATGCCTAAATCTGTGTGCATCGACCTGTGTTTAAGCCAACGCACAAAATCCAAGCACATGTGCCACTTTAGATCAAGGAAGAAAAAATTTATTTGGTGGCACATAAGCTTGTATTTTTTCCTTCCCCATCTCACTAGACGTAGAAGAACAAGTGGCCTTGAGGGCCGCGCTTTGCCAACGCACAGAAAAAAACTAAAAACAGGGTCCCTCGGGCAGTACGCAGACAAGACCTAGTAAAAAAAGCATCGGCAGACACCTAATCGTTGTGTGATCTGTGTGGGGTGCACAACCGCTAACCGGCCGTCTTGCCCAATGCGGCGGAAGAGGTTAAAGAAAGTTTTGTATCTTTAAAAAACCATTTGTGGGTTAAGAAACATTCGTGTTCCAAAAGCCGCACTGGGGCAAGGCGGCTAAACGTTATAGCGCATAGGGGCGGACAATTCTCCGTAGGACAATTCATCTGGACAAAAAGCATTTCGGTAGACAGTCCACTGACTCGCACGGGCGACCGTACAGCAGCTCTTTCGGTTCGACAAAACATTCAGGTAAAAAGATTTTTAAAAATTTTTGCCGACGCACTTTTTTGGCTGAAGCCATAGTAACAGCTATCGCACGACCTCCATTTTGGCTATCCCAAGCTGCGGTCATTTGTAATTTTTCCGCTACGCTCCAAAATTCCAAATCACCTCGCGCCCTAGCACAGGTATATGGCATGGCGAGAAACCGCCAAAATTAATGGGCGTGCGCCTTGCACCATAAAGCCCGGCCTCCGGCAGGTAGGCATGAATTTTTTGAATAAATTGCATAAAAATCTATTCACATAATAAACACTTGTTTTATAAAAGAATTTTTATAAATTCGTTATAAAATAAATATCATGAAAAAACAAATTTTAATTCTTGGATTAGCTTTGGTTTCTTTTAGTATGTTTTCCCAAGCAAACTGGGTTACCAATGGAAATAATGTAAATAATGGCGATTGGTTGGGTACAAACAATAATCAACCACTAAATTTAAAAGCAAATAATAATCTTGGAATTAGAATAAGACCAAATGGTGAATTAATGTTTAAGTCTCTCGACTTAAATAGTAATAACGGACCTAATGGTATGGTTCTTACAGATGGTCAAGGGAGAATTTTTAGATTAAACTTTTCAGGAAATAGCACCGACTTTTTATTGGGGAATGGAACCTGGGGTAATTTCCCCTCTTCTGTTAATAGTTGGAGCTTAAACGGTAATGATCTTTTTAACAATACCATTGGTAATGTTGGCATCGGAACTAATAGCCCACAATATAAATTAGATGTTTTAGGTGATGTTCGAATTTCAAACAATCTGTTAGTAGGTGGGGGCATTATTACCACTCAAACTGTTAATGCAAATGGCGAAATAAATG
>Ga0068876_10003075_pt1 | contig 12110 bp, 13 predicted proteins | sample NOAtaG_6_FD_66442 | JGI IMG/M metagenome (GOLD analysis project Ga0068876, IMG submission 66442) | Freshwater lake microbial communities from Lake Erie, under a cyanobacterial bloom - NOAA_Erie_Diel5S_2200h metaG | ecosystem: Environmental > Aquatic > Freshwater > Lake | place: USA: Ohio, Lake... | reverse complement strand
TCGAACGATGCGGGGATCGTGAGCACGATCTCTTGCGCGGCGAGCGGCGCACCCGGATGCGCGTGGTCCCACGCGCTCCGCACGTGCGCGAGGTAGCTCGCGCTCGCGAGCACCGGCGAGATCTTCGCCACGCCCTCGGCGCCGCCCCACGGAAGGATCGGTGCGGTCCGATCGACCGACGCATGAGAGAGCCAGCTCTTGGCCGAGACGACGAGGCGACCCGGCACCTTCTCGCCGAGGCGCCGCGCGAGCTCACCGACGACGAAGGGCGCACCCGGCTCGCCCTCGATCGCGCCCTCGCTCCAGGGCAGCGCGAGCGCCGAGGGCGGCAGCTCGCCATCGGCCGGGTGGTAGCGAAGCGAATCGAGCAGCGGCCTCGGCGCGACCTCCCCCGGCGCAACGAGCTGCTCGAGGGCGAAGATCGCTGGGCGAGCGCCCGGTGCGTCGAGAGGTACCGAGGCGACGACGGTGTGCGTCGTACCGAGATCGATGCCGACGATGAAGCGAGGTTCGGACACGGCAGCGGCGCCGAGGAGGCTACGTCGTCCCGCCGCAGCGGACAACGAGCGTGGTACAAGAACGCATGCACGCACGCGCTCGCGCGGCCTCCGCGTTCGGTCCGCGCGTGCGGAGTGCGAGCGGGGCGCGCTCCGTGCGTGCCGCACGCTGCCTCGCCCCCGTGTGCATCGCCGCCGCGCTGCTGGGAGCGTGCGAGGAGCGCGCGTCGGAGGCCGAGCTCGATCGGTGGCTGGCGGAGGTTCGCGCCGCAGACGAGCAGGCGCGGGCCAGGCACGCGACCGAGGACGAGTCTGCCGGCTGGACCCTCACCGTGCTCGGCGCGACGGCGCAGGGTGTCCCCGCGGTGCTCGGGGCCGCGGAGCTCGGGTCCGCGAGCACGACGACCGTGGCCGCGGCACCGCCGCGCGTCGGCGCGGAGCACGCCACGTACCGCGGGGCGCGCATCGACGCGCTCGTGGCCCGCGCCGGCGGGGCGCGGGAGGGCGTCGACGAGGTCACCCTCGTCGCCGCGGACGGGTTTCGCGCCACCATCGCCTGGTCGGACGTGATCCGCGCGCCGATCATCCTCGCGACGCACCGCGACGGCGAGCGCCTGCGGCGCGAGGATGGCGGCCCCTTGCTCGCGGTCTTTCCGCTCGACGAACACCCCGACCTGCTCGCGCGCTACACGGAGAGCTGGTGGGTCTACTACGTCACGCACCTCGTCGTGGGCACGCCGGCCGCGTCGGTGCGGATCGGGACCCGCGACTTCGACGACGCCTCCCTCGCCGCGCTGCCCGAGAGCGAGCTCCTCACGTCGGTGGGCTACCGGGTGGGCTGGCCGAGCGAGCCGGTGCGGATCGTCGGACCGAGCCTCGCCGCGCTGCTCGAGGCCGCGGGCCTCGCGCTCGATGAGCACAGCCGCGTGCGCGTGATGACGATCGCGGCGATCACCCGCGGCGACGAGCGGCCGACCTACGTCTCGGCCGAAGAGGTCCGGAGCGGCGGGGTGCTGCTCGGACGCGCCTACGGCCCGGAAGCACGCCCCATCCCCGCGCGGCTCGGCGGACCGCTCGTGCTCGCGTTCTCCGGGGAGGCCGCCCGGGCCCACGCCGAGCACGATTGGCTGACCTTCGTGACCGACCTCCAGGTCGAAGCGCCGGAGCCTCCGCCGTGACGATCCCGCCCGAGCCTCGCCTCACCTTCACTCCCGAGGTCCAGCCCGCGCGCCCGGTCCGCACGGTGCGGCCGCGCTTCTCGATCGGGCTGCGGATGATGCTCGGCACCGTCGGGCTCGTCGCCGGCGTGCTCGCGACGCTCGCCATCTCCTGGGTCGCGAGCGAATCGCGCCTGGTCCGGCGCCTGCAGCGCAACGAGGCCGAGTCCTTCGCCGTCGCGATGTCCGGCGCGTGGAGCAACGAGCTGATCGATGGAAACTGGAACCAGATCCGCGGTCAGTTCCGGGACGTGGCCCGCGAGAGCGGCGAGCTCGTGTACCTGCTCGTCACCGACGAGCGACGCGGCGGGCGGATCGTCGCGGCGTTCCCCGAGGACCTGATCGGTCACCACGTGCCGGACGTCGTGCCGCGCGAGGTGACCGAGCGCGCGCGGAGCACCGAGGCGGGACCGCGCCTCAGCGAGACTTTTCTCCTCCGCGACGTCGAGCACGCCGGCGCGCGGCGCGGGCTCCGCGGCGAGCGGGTGATCGACGTCGCGGCCGACATCGTGTTCGAGCGCCGGCGGGTCGGCGTCCTGCGGGTCGGCATCTCGCTCCGTGCGCTCGCGGCCGCGCGGCAGCGGGTGCTGCGCGAAGCGGGTCTGGTCGGGGTCCTCGCGCTGCTCGTCGGCATCCTCGGGGCCTTCGTGCTCGCGCGGCAGATCACCGGGCCGATCCGCGAGCTCGAGGAGAGCGCGGCACGCATGGCGGCGGGTGACCTCACGCACCGCTCCGCCATCGCGCGCACCGACGAGGTCGGCCTGCTCGCGCGGGCCTTCAACCGCATGGCCGACGCGCTCGATCGCAGCTTCCACCGCCTGCGCGGCACGCTCCGTTCCTTCGAGCGCTTCGTCCCGCGAAAGTTCCTCGGGGTCATCGCTCCCGAAGGGATCGAGAAGATCCAGGTCGGCAACCATGCGACCCGGACCATCACCATCCTCTTCTCGGACATCCGCGGCTACACGAGCATCTCCGAGTCGAGCACCGCGATCGAGATGTTCGAGCTGCTCAACGAGTACCTCGGCGAGATGGGCGAGGCGATCGACGCGCACGGCGGCTTCATCGACAAGTACATCGGCGACGCGATCATGGCGCTCTTCGACGACGAGCACGCCGACGGAGCGCTGCGCGCCTCCCTCGCGATGCGTGAGCGCCTGGTGGCCTTCAACGCGCGCCGCGTGGCGGCCGGCAAGGTGCCGATCGACATCGGGATCGGCCTGCACCGGGGCGAGGTGGTGATGGGCGCGGTGGGCTTCTCGGCGCGCATCGACTCGACGGTGATCGGCGACGCGGTGAACCTCGCCTCGCGGGTCGAGGGCCTCACCAAGCAGTACGGCGTCGACATCCTCGTCACCGACGCGGTGAAGCGCGCGCTGCAGGAGCCCGGCGCCTTCCGCCTCCGGATGCTGGACGCCGCCGCCAAGGTGAAGGGCAAGGACGAGGCCGTGGTGCTCCATGCCCTCGACCCATGAGCCCAGCGGCGCGGCCTCTAGATGCGGAAGTCGGTGACCACGTGCACGCCCGAGGCGAGCTCGGGCGCGTAAGGGACCTTCTGCGTCTCGAGGAGCACGACCGTCGCGTCGCGGTACATCCCGCGCGCGAGGTTGCAGTTGGCCGGCTCGTTGTCGAAGAACGCGACCACGTCGCCGAGCCGGTCGAGGGTCGGCAGGGCGCCGCGCTTGAACGCCTCGTCGGGGAGGTTCGCGTCGGGCTTGAGCACGAGCTCGATGCCGGCGACCCCGATGGGGAAGCCCAGATCCCGCAGGCTCGCGACCGTCCCGAGCATCATGCCGGGCAGATCGCGTCCGGTCATGTAGACGACGACGGCCCCGGCCTCGTGGCACGCGCGCACGAACGCCGCAGCTCCGTCGAGCGGAACGTCGTGCTTGAGGTACTCGTCGGTGAAGAAGCGGTCGTGCCAGAAGCGCGTGATCTCGCCGACGAGATCGGCGCGCACGATGCCGACGCCGCGCAGCGTGTCGGACAGCAGGTAGTGCACCTCCCGAAGGCCGAGGCCCCCGAGGCGCTCGGCGAGGTCGGGTGCCGTCTCCTGCACCTCGGCCCGGTACTCCGCGAGGATCTCGAGCGTCCGAGGGCGGTTGTCGTAGAGGGTCGCGTCCAGATCGAAGACGACCACCGGCGTTCGCCCGTGCGCACCCGCGTGGGTCGCGACGCGCTCGAGAAGGGTGGAGAGCAGGCCGGTCTGGTGGGGAAGGGGCGGCGGACGCACCGCAAGAACGTACCCCCACGCCGGTGAGCGAAGCAATCACGACGCGCCGCTCACCGGGGTCGAGCGAGGCTGTCGAGCGGAGGCGCCGGCGCGAGGTCGGGTGCATCGATCCACCCCTCGACGCGGGCCCGGGTGCCCGTCCACACGACGCGCACGCGGCCCGCACGCTGCGCGAGTTCACGCAGGGTCACGCCCGCTTCGACCCGCATCCGAAGGCGCGCGGTGCCGTCCGCATCGAAGAGGAGCAGGCGGCTCCGCGCCGGTCGCCGAAGCGGACCGACCTCTTCGGGCCAGGGCCGCGGCGGCGCGGTCTCGCCGCGCAGCGGCCCGATGGCGCGGCACGCGACCGGCACCTCGCGGAGCTGCACGCCGTCGCCGAGCGCGAGGTCGAAGGTGGGCACCGGGCCGGGATGCATGTCCAGCACGCGCACACCCGGACCGAGCGAAGCGCCGGAGACGGTGATGGACTCGCGGATCTCGAGGGGCGGCAGCGCGCGCAGCCGCGCGGTGAACGAGCGGCCGTCGGGCAAGGCCCCCGAGAGCTCGTGACGACCGTCGAGGGAAGGAACGAGGCGCGCCTCGACGTCGAGGTCCTCGAAGCGAGGTCGCCGCGGCCGCACGCCATCCACGGTCCGGAGGCGCACGTGGGAGAGCACGAAGCGTCCGGCGATCGCACACGGGGCCAATTCCTGCGCGCGGCCGGAGCCGATCGCGGCGAGAAGCGCGAGGCCGATCGCGAGGCCCCTCAGCAGCCCACCGGATGCGGCGCCGATCGCCATGGCCGAGAGGCTACCACGCACGCTCAGCGCTCGCGGACGTAGAGCGCCCAGCGCTGATCGCGTCCGATCGGATACGCGTCGGCGAACGCGAAGCGCAGATCGTAGAGCGTGATCGCGGGATCGAGCGGACCCTCCGCGTACGTGACGAGGAGCACCGCGTCGGGGTCTTCGTCGCGGACCAGGCTGCGGAGCGCGGGCACGTCGTCGCCCATGCGGGTCCGCTGCGGGTGGTAGCCCGGCGTGCTCGCCGCGATGTGCGCGATGCGGCGATCGACGAGGCCGAGCAGATCGATCACGTGGTAGCCGCCGACGTCGCCGAGCGCGCCGATGCGGAAGGTGACGACGCGCGCGCCGGCAGGCAGGTGCGGACGCATGCGCTCGATCGCGGCGATCGAGTCGCGCGAGCCCATCACGTGGTAGGGAAACTCGTCTGCGTGCAGGACGAGCTCGACGAGCTGGTCGGTCGAGCCCGCCAGGGCCGCGGCCCCCGCCAGGCCGAGCGCGAGCGCAGGCCGAACGATGCCGCGCTGCGACAGCGCCTCGATCCCCGCGGCGCCCGCGAGCGCGACGAAGGGCACGAAGGGCACGAGGTAGCGGCCCATCGGCATCCAGTCGCCGCCCGCGTAGAGCGCAAAGACGAGGCCGCCGAGCACGAGCGCGACCGCGCCGCGGAGCGCGGGCACGCCCATGCGTTCGCGCACCGCGAAGAGCGCGCCGAGCGGCAGCACCAGGCCGAGCGCGAGGGCGAAGCGCGCCACGTAGCGCAGACCGGCGAGGGGTCCGAAAGTCGTGGGGTCGTGATCCGCGGTGCCCGGCGGCTTGGCGTGGAACGTGTTCGGGACGACGTCGCCGTAGTAGGTGATGCGCGCGAGCTCGAGGGCCGCGAGCGCGCCGACCACCACGAGCAGCGGAACCACATCGCGCGCTCGGAGCGGACGCGGGGCGAGCGCGGCGAGGCCGAGGAGCACCGGCAGCGGCGCCTCGGGCCGAGAAAGCGCCGCGAGCGCCCAGAGCGCGCACGCGAGCGGATCCGCGCTGCCCCGCGCCACGCTGCGGGCGAGCGCCGCGGCGAGCAGGCCGGCATAGAGACCGGTCTCGAGACCGGTGAGCCCGAAGTACACGAGCGGCGTCGCCCCGAGCGTCGCCGAGAGCGCCGCTGCCGACGCGAGCTCGCCGAGGTCCGCGGCGCGCGCGAGCCGGTGCACCGCGATCACGGCGAGCCCGAGCCCGATCGCCCCGAGCAGTGCCGCCGCGATCGGCAGCGGCACGCCGAGCGCGGCGAAGGGGACGAGCAAGAACACGAAGAGCGGGTTCGAGAAGCTCTCGACCGGCGGCGCATCGGCGTTGAAGGTCAGCCCGCGGCCGGCCACCGCGTTGTGCACCGCGCGAAAGCTGATGAACGCGTCGTCGAGCGTGTCGAAGGAAGCCCGCCACGCCGCGCCGAACGCGACGAGCAGCGCCGCAAGCACGAGGGCGCGGGCGAGCGACCGTTCGGACACCGCGCGAGGATACCGCGTGACCCTGGGCGAACGAGGCGCCTTCAGCCCAAGAGCGCCACCATCGCCTCGGCGACGCCCGCCGCCGAGGCCGGGTTCTGCCCGGTGACGAGCCGCTCGCTGACGACCACGTTCTTCTGCCAGTTCGGCCCCGGGCGGTGGATCGCGCCGCGCTCGGTGAGCGCGTCGGCGAGCAGGAACGGCACCACCTCGGTCAAGCCCACCGCGCGCTCCTCGTCGTTCGTGAAGGCGGCGACCTCCTTGCCGCGAACGAGCGGCGTCCCGTCGCGCAGCGTCACGTTCACGAGGCCGGCAGGCCCGTGGCAGACCGCGCCCACGACGCCGCCTCGCTCGTAGATCCGCGCGGCGTGCGCCGCGAGCGTCGCCTCGCTCGGGAAGTCCCACATCGTGCCGTGCCCGCCGGCGAAGAACATCGCGTCGTAGTGCTCGGGCGCGACGTCGGCCGGCGCCGGGGTCGTGCGGAGGCGCTCCATCTTCGCGGCATCGTCGAGGAAGGCGGCGTTCGTCGCGTCCTTGCGGTCGACGCCGTCGAGCGGGACCTCCCCGCCGCGCACCGACACGTAATCGATCGCGAAGCCGGCGCGGGCGAAGACCGCCTCGGGGTGGGTGATCTCGGCGAGGTAGGCGCCGGTCTTCTGGCCGGTGTGGCCCTTCTCGGCGTGGCTCGTGAGGGCGATGAGGACGCGGCGGGTCATGGCGGGGTCTCCAGGTTCGGGTGCCGACTCTGCGCGCCCCGGGCCGCTGCGCCAGCCCCCAAGCGGGGCCTGCGCTACACCTCGGCCGTGCAGATCGAAGTGAACGGGCAGCCCCGCGAGGTGCCGGACGGAACCACCGTCCTCACGCTGCTCGACGCGCTGGGCCTCGGCAGCACGCTCGTCGCGGTCGAGCGCAACGAAGAGATCGTGCCCCGCGCCGAGCACGCGCGCTGCGTGCTCGCGGCAGGCGACCGCGTCGAGGTCGTCGAGTTCGTCGGAGGAGGCTGAGTACCGTGACCGAGGACCTTCTCACCATCGGCGGCCGGACCTTCCGCTCCCGCCTCTTCGTCGGCACCGGCAAGTACAAGGATCTCGAGGAGACGAAGGCCGCCATCGGCGAGTCCGGCGCCGAGGTCGTCACCGTCGCGGTGCGGCGCGTCGATCTCAGCCGCGGCGAGGGCCAGGCGATCGGCCGCTGGCTGCTCGACGCGGGCCTCTCCATCCTGCCCAACACCGCCGGCTGCTACACCGCCGAGGACACGATCCGCACCGCGCGCCTGGCGCGCGAGATGCTCGGCACGCCGCTCCTGAAGCTCGAGGTGATCGGCGACCCGGAGACCCTCTTCCCCGACGTGCCGGCCACCCTCGAGGCGGCGAAGGTCCTGGTCGCCGAGGGCTTCGTCGTGCTGCCGTACACCACCGACGATCCGATCACCGCGCGCAAGCTCGAGGACCTCGGCTGCGCGGCGGTGATGCCGCTGGCCGCCCCGATCGGCAGCGGGCTCGGCATCTGCAACCCGCGCAACCTGGAGATCATCGTGCGGCGCGCGAAGGTGCCGGTGATCGTGGATGCCGGGGTGGGCACCGCCTCGGACGTGGCGGTGGCGATGGAGATGGGCGTCGACGGCGTGCTCCTGAACACCGCGATCGCGGGCGCGAAGGAGCCGGTGCGGATGGCCCGCGCGATGCGCCTCGGCGTGCAGGCCGGGCGCGAGGCGTTCCTCGCCGGCCGCATCCCGAAGAAGCTCTACGCGACCGCCTCGAGCCCGCTCGAAGGCGTGATCGGCAGCAAGCACGGATGAGCGCCCGGCGCGCGCGCCTCGGGCCCGGGCGGTGACCGACTTCGACGTCTACGCCATCGTGGATCCACGGCAGGACGGCGCGCTCGCGCGCACCCTGCGGCTCATCGAACTCGGCGGCGCGCGTCTGGGCGTGCAGGTGCGGGCCAAGGGCGCCGGCCCCGAGGTGCACGCCGCCGCGCTCGAGGCCCTCGCGCCGAGCGCGCGGCTCCATGGCACGGCGCTCCTCGTGAGCACCCACGTCGAGCTCGCGGCCCGCGCCGGGGTCGGGGTGCACCTGCCCGAGGACGCACCCGAGATCGGCGAAGTGCGGCGGCGCGTCACCGGCCTGATCGGCGCCTCCTGCCACGACGCGGCGGGCCTCGTGCGCCGCGCCGGCGCGGACTTCGCGGTGCTCGGCCCGGTCGGAGCCGTCCCGGGCAAGTCCGCCCCGCTCGGCTGGCGCGCCTTCCAACAGCTCGCCGCCGCCGCCCCGATGCCCGTCTACGCCCTCGGCGGCATCGCCTCGCCCGACGACGTGCGCGCCGCCCGCGCCCACGGCGCCCGCGGCGTCGCCGCGCAGCGCGCCCTCACCGGCGAAGGCGCCGAAGCCACCCTGCCCCGCTGGCTCGCGGCTTCTGGCACGATGCGTCCATGACCACCGAGTCGCAGCTCCGCATCGACCTCGCCGCTTGCTACCGCCTCGTCGCGCACTTCGGCTGGGACGATCTCATCTTCACCCACATCTCGGCCCGCATCCCGGGGCCCGAGCATCATTTCCTCATCAACCCCTACGGGATGCTCTTCTCGGAGATCACCGCCTCGAGCCTCGTGAAGGTGGACCCATCGGCGAACAAGGTCGCGCCGAGCGAGCACCCGGTGAACCCGGCGGGCTTCGTCATCCACAGCGCGATCCACGGCGCGCGGCCCGACGTGCTCTGCGTGCTGCACACGCACACGCCCGCCGGCATCGCGGTCTCGGCGCAGCAGCGCGGCCTCTTGCCCATCTCGCAGCAGGCGACGATCGCGCTCGCCTCGCTCGGCTACCACGGCTACGAGGGCATCGCGCTCCGCGACGAGGAGAAGCCGCGGCTCGTCGCCGACCTCGGCGCGAGCAGCTGCCTCATCCTCAAGAACCACGGCCTCTTGACCGTGGGCCCGACCGTCGCGGACGCCTTCCTGATGATGTTCAACCTCCAGCGCGCGTGCGAGATCCAGGTGCTCGCGCAGGCAGGCGGCCCGCTCGTCGAGGTCGACCCGCGCATCCTCGGCGGCGTGAAGCAGAACGTCGACGCGGTGACGCGGGGGATGGGCGGCCAGCTCGCGTGGCCGGCCTTGCTGCGCCTGCTCGATCGGGTGAGCCCGGGCTACCGCGACTGAGCCGGCGCTCAGCGCGGGGTCGGCACGACGGGCACGCCGCGCGCGGGCCCCATCGTCACGTTGCGGCGCACCGCGCGCTCGGGCCCGTCGTGCACGAGCCGGAAGTCGAAGGCCCGCACCATCTCGGCGAGCGCGATGCGCGCCTCGTAGTCGCTGAACGCCGCGCCGATGCAGCGCCGGTGGCCGCCGCCGAAGGGGAGGAACTCGAAGGGCGAGGGCTTCTTCTCGAGGAAGCGCTCGGGCCGAAAGCGCGCGGGCTCGGGGTAGATCGCCGGGTCCTGGTGGATGACGTCGCTCGCGATGCAGACGCCCATCTTCGCCGGCAGCGCGTGGCCGCGGACGGTGAGCGGCTGGGCGAGCATGCGCACCGGATCGGGGACGATGGTGTTCAGGCGCAGCGACTCGTCGCAGACCGCGGCGAGGTAAGGCAGCTTCGCGGTCGCCTCGGGCTCGGCGTCCGCGTTCGCCTCGAGCTCGGCGCGGAGCGACGCGAGCGCCTCCGGCGTGCGGGCGAGCCAGTAGATCGCCCACGCGAGCGCGATGGCCGTGGTCTCGTGGCCCGCGACGAGCAGCGTGAGCAGGTGATCGGTGAGCTCGGCGTCGGAGAGCCGGCTGCCGTCGTCGTGCTCGGCGAGCGCGAGCATCGCGAGGATGTCCTCACGCCCGTTCGCCCCCTCGGCCCGCCGCTCGGCGGCCCCGGATCGCACGTACTCGGCGAGCTCGCTGCGCGCCTCGAGGAAGCGCCGCCAGGTCGGGAAGATCCGCTGCTGCATCGCGGTCGTGAAGAGGTACATCGGGCTGAAGCCCTCGAGGATCGCCTCGAGCTGCCCGCGGATCCGATCGGCCATCGCGCCGTCGGCCCCGAAGATCGTCCGCAGGATCACCTCCAGCGAGATGCGCTGGGTGAGCTGGTGCGCGGTCGTGGGAACGCCCGGCGAGAGGCGCGCGAGCTGGCCCCGCGCCACCTCGCGCATCGTGGCGCCGTAGGCCCGCATCCGCGCGCCGTGGAAGGGCGGCGTCAGCAGCTTGCGGCCCTTCTTGTGCGGCTCGCCGCTCGCCGCGAGGATCGAGAAGGTGCCGAGCACCGGCCCGATCGGCTCGGTGCCGAAGGCGCCGAAGGTCTCGGGCGGCGCGGTGAAGACGTCCTTCACGCCCTCGGGCGTGGTGACGACGAGCACCGTGCCGTTCAGCGCGGGCACGACGAACTCGGGCCCGTACGCCTCGCGCATCGCCGGGTAGTACCCGTACGGGTCGGTCATGAGCCGGTAGGTCTGAAGCGGAGCGAAGCGAGGGCCGCGGAGCATGGCCGTGAGCGTAGCCGATCGTGGAGGCCGCTTGCGTTCGGGCTCAGCCGCGCAGGCGCGCCAGCGCGCGCTCGACGACGTCTGGCGCCGCGGTGGGGATCGCGTGCCCGACGTCGGGCAAGAGCTCGAAGTGCGCGTTCGGCAGCGCCGCGGCGAGGGCCCGCGAGGCCGCAGGCGGCACGAGCACGTCGTCCGAGCCGGCGACGACGACCGCGGGCACCTGCACGCGGCGCAGCCGCGCGGCCGTGGAGTGCGCGGCGATGGCGCCGAGCTGGAGGAAGAACGTGCGCGGCCGGATCGGGTGCTCGGCGAAGGCGGGCGCGAAGGGCGCGAGCAGCTCCTTGGCCCGGGGCAGATCGCGGCGCGAGAGCAGAAGCGAAGCAGCGGTGCGGCCACCGTCGCGCACGAAGGGCAGGCTCGCGAGCTTCGCGATCGCGGTCGGCGAGGTGAGCCGTCCATGCGGCAGGCCGGGCGTCGTCGCGAGCAGCACCAGCCCGTCGAGGCGTGCCCCGTGCCGGATCGCGACGTGCTGCGCGATCATCCCGCCCATCGAGATGCCGACCACGTACCCGCGGTCGGCCCCCGCCGCGTCCATCACCCGCGCGACGTCGTCGGCGTAGGCGCGCAGACGAAACGGTCCGGTCACCGGATCGCTCTCGCCGGTGCCGCGGTTGTCGAGGGTCACGACGCGGTAGCCGGCGCGAACGAGGCGCGCTGGCTGCTCGAACCAGAACTTCCCCGAGAGGCCCAGGCCCTGGATCAGGACGACCCAGGGCGCTCCCTCGTGCTGTCCCCACGAACGAAAACGGACACGCGCGCCGCTGGGGCCCGCGTGTCCGATGGTGGGTTCGGGTCCGGAGGTCACCGGACCGCGGCTCACGCCTTCGTGCCGCCGCTCGAGCCCTCGCGGCCCGGGCCGCGCTCGTTGCGCTCGCCCTCGCGGCCCGCAGCCTGCTGCCCGGGGAGCACGATCTTGTCGCGCTTGCGCCGGCGGCGCGCGGCCTCCGACTCCTTCTTCCGGCGCTTCACCGACGGCTTCATGTAGTGACGGCGGCGCTTCAGCTCACGCAGGATGCCTTCGGCGGCCATCTTGCGCTTGAGGTGCTTGATCGCGCGCTCGACGCCGCGGTCGCCGACGACGACCTCGACGGGCTTGCACTGGATCGCCTCGGGCGGGTTGGTGGAAGAGGGACCGGTCGACACGGAGAACTCCTGCGAAACGAGGGACCCGTCAGGGGCCCGGGAAAGGGGGCGGAGAATAGCGGCCTCTGGCCCGCATGCAAGCGCGACCGTGTCGGGCGCGATCCCACGCCGCCCGAGGGCCCGACCTCCCCTGGCCTGTCAACCGAGCCATGCAGCGTGAACCGCTGGCTTCGCCTCGTTTCGTTCGGGCCGCCTGGATCACGCGGAAAATCATGTGGCCCGGAACCTGC
>Ga0068876_10003066_pt1 | contig 12131 bp, 10 predicted proteins | sample NOAtaG_6_FD_66442 | JGI IMG/M metagenome (GOLD analysis project Ga0068876, IMG submission 66442) | Freshwater lake microbial communities from Lake Erie, under a cyanobacterial bloom - NOAA_Erie_Diel5S_2200h metaG | ecosystem: Environmental > Aquatic > Freshwater > Lake | place: USA: Ohio, Lake... | reverse complement strand
GGAGTAAATAATGTGAATGCGAATAATTTAACTGGAACACTTAATACATCTGAACAACCAAATATTACAAGTGTTGGAACATTGACAGCACCTACATCGATAACTATTCTAGGTCAATTAACATCTGGAGCTAAGATTATTTTAAGAGAAGCAACTAGTTGTGGAGAACATACTGTAAGCATTCAAGCACCAATTACCTTAATAGATAATTATACTTTAATATTACCAGAGAATGACGGTGATAATGGACAACTATTAACAACAAATGGTAATGGTGTATTGAGTTGGACTAATGGAGGTAGTCTTAATACTAATATAACAAGCCCTAATGATCAAGATTTATTGGCATATAATTCTGAAACAGGAACATGGAATAATCTTTCAACTATTAGTATATCTGGTTTAATGTTGAATGGAACATTTATTGATGCAACGGCTACTGAAATAAACATATTATCTGGATTACTTACAACAAATTCAGAATTAAACTTATTATCTGGATTAACTGCTAGTGCTACTGAATTAAATACTTTATCAGGATTAACAGCTAGTATTTCAGAGTTAAATGCATTAACTGGGACTAATTTGACACCAACAGATTTAATCAAGTTATCAGGGTTAATTGCATCAACGGATGAATTAAATGTTTTATCAGGAATTATTGCAACAACGGATGAATTAAATGTTTTATCAGGAATTATTGCAACAGCGGAAGAATTAAATATTTTATCTGGCGTAACAGCAACATTTGATAAAATTAATTATCTAAATATCGATGCCCCAGGATACTCTGAATCATCTAGAGCATTAGTTTCAGACTTTTCCAACAACATAATTAACCTTAATAAATTTAGTGCAAATAATATTTTAATAGGACATAGCCCAAAATTTTTAAGTATCCCTGATACAGGAACATCCGGACAATTACTAAACCTTAAAACTATAGCATTATCTGACAGCAATACTAGTCTTTTAACGAATTTTTCTAACGTAAATGCAATAACCATAGAACCCTTATTATTAGCTAAAATACCTTCAGGAACAATTACAGGAACAGATTGTTCAACTGTAGTAATTACGGGACCACCAACTACAAGTGGTAATGTTGAATTAACACCTGGAACTACATATGCCTTAAAGGTTAATGAAGGTATTAGTTATTTAGTTGATGGTATTAAAGTAGGATCAAGTGGAAACATAATAAATGTAATCCCAGGTTCTGTAAGTATTACTAATGGAACTAGTGGTAATCAAACAGCATATTTTAAAAGCACTATAATAACTAACAACTCTTTATTATATACCGTTGATAGTGGAACTCATATATTTAATACTGGCATTCGCAATTCCGGAATAACTTTGGGAAGAGATGTTGATTCTTCGGAAAGAAAAATTCATATGTTTATTGGTCCCACAGTATTGCCCTCAACATCAGATTTCACATTTTCTAGTAGCGGTGTGGCACCATTGGTTATCCAAAATATGGATGCACCATTTGATCGTTTCATATGGTATAGTGGATCTTCTATAAATGGTATGGATTTTTTCACTGGACAACATGGATGTACCACATTGGATTCTGATATTAAAACTAATATTAACAATTATGTTGGTTTAATAGTATCAGCAAATGGCAACTATATTTCACCTGACCAGAATAATGATTCTAATGTTTTAATGGGTAAAGAAGCTATCCAGATTAATAACTCCTTACCTATGGTAGAATTAACTACTCAAGCAATGGATAAAAAGGTATTTGGTGTTATATCTAATGCAGAAGAAGTAGGATCACGAAGTAGATCATTTGGTAAAGGTGCATGGGGAATGATGATATCTAAACCAATCGGTGATGATCGTTTAATTATAAACTCAGTTGGTGAAGGTGGTATCTGGGTATCAAACATTAATGGTAATTTTGAAAATGGTGATTATATAACATCGTCAGTTATTCCAGGGTATGGAATGAAACAGAATGATGATTTATTACATAATTATACAGTTGGAAAAATAACAATGGAATGCAGTTTTAATAATTCAGAGGCATACCAGATGAAACCTATTACACATGAGGGTCAATCTTATATATGTGCATTTGTTGGATGTACTTATCATTGTGGTTAAGTAGATAAGTAAATAAGTAAAAAAGTAAAATTGAATTGAATAGTATTTTAGTGTTTTATGGATTAATTAAAGTTGAAGTTAATGACACAAATTAAATCTAAAACTTGTTTGGATCCTCTTTATCATTTAATTGAAATCGATCCAATTGCAATTAAAATTATTAATACCCCACCTTTTCAGAGATTGCGTCATCTAAATCAGACTGGTTTAGTAGAATATGTTTTTCCAGGAGCAACCCATAATCGTTTTATTCATTCCCTAGGTGTTTACCACATGGCAGGAATTCTTTTAAATACTTTAAAAAAAAATCAACCAGAATTAAACATTAGTCATGATGAGATTTTAATAGTAAAATTAGCGGGTTTATGTCATGATCTTGGACATGGTCCATGGAGTCATACGTTTGATCAATATTTAGATGCAAAAATACCTGCTGAAAAACATCTAAAAACATATTATCATGAATATCGTTCTTGTTTTATATTTAAGCAAATAGTTAAAGAGTATGATATTCCTTTAACAGATTTCCAGATAGATTCAATATGTTATTTAATTGATCCTGATCTCGATAAAGAATCATGGCTAAAAGATAGAAGTTTCTTGATGGATGTTATAAGTAATACACATGATGGTTTAGATGTTGATAAACTAGATTATTTACAAAGGGATCCCTATTATATTGGTTTAACATATAAGATTGATTATACTAGGATTTTTCAACATGCTAAGGTAATTAATGGGCGTATAAGTTATCCATTTAAAATTAAATCTGATATTCACGATGTCTTTTATTATCGTATTAAACTTCATAGAGAAATATATCAACATCCAGTAGTTAAAGGGATAGAACTATTAATATATGAAATATTTGATTTAATGCAAGATGAAATTATAGATATATTACATTTTGCAGATGAAGATTTAGATGATGAAAATAGAAAAAAATTATATGATCGTTTCTTATCTCTGACTGATACAATGATACATTCAATGTATTATTTTCAAGCAAATGATCAACTTTCTAATATCTTTAATTCGAATCTGGAATTACCAGAAGCTTTTCAAAAATTAAAAGATATCTATTTAGAAGAAACTTCAAAAAAACTAAAGATTAAAGCATTAATTGGTCGATTAAGTGAAAGAAAATTATATGTTTTTCTAGGTGAAATACCAGATAATAAAAAGGATGAATTTGATAATGCACTCAAAATATTAGAAAACACTTCTAATAAAAAATATGATATATCAATTTACTATTCAAAAATAGGATATGAAACGGATCCATTAGAAAACATTTGTTTTGATTATAGTAAAAACTTATCTTTAATAAATAAAGAAAGTTATTCTCATGGATTAAAGGGAATAGATACTTGTTATCGCATTTATTCTAAAAATTATTTAAATGATCAAGAAAAAGAAAATATAAAATATTTAATAAAACACATTAATCATGAAGTTTAACAATAATATGTTCTATTATATTTTTAGAACAATATCGTTTTCCACATGAATCACACATATTACTTCCACCATGTTTATCAGCATCAATCATATTTAATTTTATTTGATATTTACTAATAACATGACATAATGGACATTCATATTCACTTTCAATGCTATACTTTTTCTTACATGATAAGCAAGATGTTATTCCGGTTTTTACATTTACTTGAGTAAATGGTGTATTACAACATTTATATTGCTCTTTTGAAGACATATATTTATATTTATGATAAGTAAATATTAAATAGTTTTAATTTATATTTTATTGTTAGGTATGATATTTAATGATTGTGTGATTTATTAGATATTCTGGTGAAAATTCATTATTACATTTGAGACATATAACTGAATCAGATGTCTCATCACAAGAATCTGTTTCAGTTCCATCTGAATATATCCATTGTAGAGTAGCTGGATATGAATGACACATTGGACATTCATAGGTCTTTTCGATACTATACTTTTTATTACATGATAAACAGGAGTATATTCTAGTATTTACATTTAGCTGTTTGAAAGGGGCACTACAACATTTAACTTCATTACTAATTTGATCATCTGATAACATATTCGATAACGTATCTGATAATTAAAACTAATGATTAATAAAAAAGTTAAGTTAATATTAAGATGTATTAAGATGGACTTTAAGATTTACTTTAAGATTTACTTTAAGATGTATTTATAAAGATTTTCTATTATTAGCAAAATATGTATATGAGTCTTTTAAAAAGTTGATTGAGTTATCTAGATAGTATTTAAAACCATTTTGATATGTTGCACGATTACAAGTGATATCTGAATTAGCTCTAATATTAATTGGATTAGTTGAAATAACTACATATTTTCCTTTTTCGTTTTCTTCAAGGATTATACTGCTATCATTGACATTATTCCTTTCTTTTTTTTTTGAACTATTGAAATAATCATCTTTAAAACTTAGATTAACCATTTGAAATTCGTCATCAACGTCTTCAGGATCTGGATTATTCATTGAATCATGACCCATCATTTTGTTAAAACTAAGTTCCGGATCATAACTTTTAGAGGAAGTTGAATCATTTTTGGTGTTTAAATCATGTTTTTGTAGAGCTTTCTTCTTTTTCCAGATTTCATTGAGTTGTGTCATGACTTCATCTAGTTTAGTTGATAACTCTGTTTCCAATAGATTACATATTTTACTTTGTTCAATTGGTATATTAGTTTTAGGTAATTCAGGTGTTGCTAGTTCAGGTTCCGGTGATTCATACGTATATGATGCGGATGATGATGATGCGGATGATGATGTAGGTGATGTTGTAGATGATTTTTGTTCATTCTCTAGGTTAAAACTGTGATCATCTTGAATATCTAATTCACAACTGAAAAACATTTCATTATCTTGGTCAGATTCATAATCATCTGGAAATGTTTGAAGAGCATCTTTAATATCAGCATATTTAATTTCGGATAAGTTTAAGTTTTCTGTATCTGGTGATACGGTGAGTTTAAGATTCGGTTTAGGTGTTTTTGATATTTTTTTATCAGATATATTTTTTTTTGAATAAAAACTTTTGCGGAGTTCTTGTAATGAATCATGTAAATTAGATAATTCTTTATTTGGTTTTGAAGATGGTAATCTATTATCAGTAGTGCTATTAATGGTTGAACTGAATTTTTTTAATAATTCATGAGAACTCATATTAAACGATGACGATGTCATCATATCATCAGCCATTTGGATGACATGATTATCTTTATCCATTATCTCATCACTAGCAAACCATACATGACTAAAGAAATCATCCCATTCTATTCTATTAATTGGATCTTTAACTAATAATTTTTCTAATAAATCACGGCATTCTGGTGAAACCTTGATGCTATATGGTAATTTGAAATCATGATCTCTTAATTTGGTAGATAATTGAGCAACACTTTTAGAATAAGAAGGAATTTTACCGGTTAGCATTTCATACAGAATAATACCAATAGACCATAAATCAACCTTAGTGGTATATTTCTTATCACTTTTATCTTTACTGGGTAATAAGAGTTCAGGTGCCATGTAAAGTGGTGTTCCACATAAAGTATTAAAAAGGTCATCAACCTGGAAATTTCGTGCAAACCCAAAATCAGTTAGTTTAATACCATAATCTCCAAACATTAATATATTTTGTGGTTTTAGATCACGATGAACAATGGGTTCGCTACGACTTAATAAATAGTGAAGACCACTTGATAATTGTTTCATATAAACTTTAGCATAAGCTTCTGATATGGGACCTTTTTTTTTGAGATAATCTGATAAATTACCATTTGGAGCATATTCTAGGATGAGATGAACATTATCAAAATCTCTATCATAGATAATATCATATAATCTGATTATGTTTGGATGTTTGAGTTCCTTCATAATTTTGATTTCTCTGGTAATATTATCAGCTAATCTTCTAATATCGGGGACTCTTATGGTTTTAATGGCTACTTCACGATCACGATCGAGTTCAATGGCATGATAAATTGTTGCAAAACTTCCCATACCTATTTTTTTCTTCTTAGCGCAATAGTTGCCTACCATAAAAGACTCATCACCATTTAAAAACTTTTTAACATGGCTTTTTAAATCTTTTTGATTTGACTCCATTTCACTTACTATATTTCTAGATATTTAAATCAATTTTTTACCATTTCATACAAACATAAAGCATCAAAAAATTGATTTATCTTATGAATATATACATATTCTATACGTTCACATGGATGACATCAATGACATCAATCATTTACCTAATATGAAACTAGATGACCCCTTTGCTTATTTTCTTAGCTATATTGTATGGGATTCTAAATTTCCTAGAGATGGTAGTTATGTTTCTTTAGTGCATAAAGGATGGGCATACCCAATTAAAGGAGAAATATTTGATAACTTTGAAATAAAATATTTTCAATACTCTGAATCACCCATAAAACAACATATACCTCCATATGATGATACAGACGATGATACAGATAATGATACAGACAACAACAACACAAATGAAAATTTTATACAAGGTTTTAGTGAAGATATGGGATCACGCTTCTATTATTATAAGATTAGTCTTTCAATGCTACCAGATAATTTAATAATAAATAAAAATGAAAGAGAACCATGCGGATTTGGTTATCATCCATTTGCAAATGAAAAAAACATTATAATTTTTAAGGCTTTTGGAGAAGACGAATAACTTAAAAGTAAAAGTGAGTAGTAAATAGTATTAACTTATTTTTTTAACTTATTTTTTCAATGGAATTTCAGGTTCTAGAGAAGCATCCATTTCTAATTTAAGAAAACTATTTTGTTCAGAAAATGTTTTGGGTTCGCATTTAGACCATTCGGTATTTTCAGGTAATAAACCTAATTTACAATAAATATAACCAACCATTGCACTACAGAAGAAAGTATTTTTTTTCTTTGAAAAACCTGAAAACCAACTATCTGAAGTTTCTACATTTTTATCTGCACATATAAAATCTAAAATATCCAAATCATATGGTTTATCTTTAAGATCATTGTGAATTTGAGTAAGTTTAGAATTCATATCTGGAATTCCAAGAGGGATATTCAACCTTCTAACTGAAGCATAACCATCATATGTCATTAAAACTTCAGCTAAATCATCAATTCTTACTCCAAATTTATTTTTACCTGATTCTGCATCTGGGAAATCTTCCGTTCCAGACTGCCATAAATAATATCCTTGTAATGAAGCATCTATCCAAGTAGGATTTTTAAGAATAATACCTACATGAGACCATTGACAACCACTGACAAACTCAATAATCCTAGAAAACCAGAAATTCTTTGTCCCCATTAGCAAAATATCACCTGTTTTTACATCTAATTTTTCCAAAACTTCTAGATATTCCTGATATTTACTATCATCCTTAAAATTGTTATTAAAATTATCCTTTAAATTTATAAATAAATTACCAACCAGTTCCATTTTATTTATAATAACAAAAAAATACTTATAATCAATTTTATTTTTAATTTTTCAATTAATTTTCTTCATCATCTGAATGTGCATCACGAGCATCAAAAAAGCTCATTTTCTGATTAGTTTTAATTTTTGGTAAACGTCCTTTAAAATAACTAGAATCACTTAATTGATTTATCTGATTTATCTGATTTATTTGAACAGAATCTTGATCCAATTTAATTATTTGAATGCGTGCCTGAAGTGCCAAAATATTAACTAGTTTATGATTGCGATAATCATTTTGATAATAGATTGTTTTTATACCAGCTGATGCCAAAATTTTAAAACAATTTATACATGGATAATGTGTAATATATGCCGATGCTCCTTCTGTTTTTACACCTCTCTTAGAACAATCAGATACACAGTTCTGTTCAGCATGAACTGTTGCTAACTCATGACCATCCTCAATATAACTTTGATGGGGTAATGATGGTAAATAACCATTATAACCTTGACTAATTATATGATTATCTTTTACTAATGCACATCCAACTTTCAAACGTTGATCTGGAGATCTAGAAGACGTCAAAAATGCGGTTGCCATGAAATATTCATCCCATGAAAGTCTCTCTAATTTTCTCTGTTGCCAACCATTAATTACTTCAATAATGTGATTTAATTGTGCCATATTTTAATTCTTTACAAATATTCATTAAAATTATGTTCAATTTTTAACGATATCTCATAAATTAAAAATCAAAACCTAAAAAAAATTGTAGTTTAATAATTTATATATATACACACACTACTTTTAGATATACTTTTATACCTTTATCCATCCTTCTTCAGATTCATTATTCCTTTTCTTGACATACTGTGATTGAAAAGTATATTTGGGATTTCTGTCAAATCCATCATGACATTTCTTATTACATTGTGATTTAGAAGAGTTTTGTCCAAATGACGCAGATGTGTATAGTTTTCTATAAGATCCATTATAACTAACAGATTCTGAAATATCAACAGTTTGTCTGCGTCCAATTCTTTCACGCAAATGTTTATCAAACGTTGCTAGTTTAATTTGATGACCAGCATTATACACCTTCAACACAAATAGTAAAAGTTCTGAATCAACATTTCGTCTCAGACTATGAAGATGTCTTGAGCGTGGGTAATATTGTCTTAGACGACAGTTAAAATTCACTAGAATACATTTATCACCCATCTTATTTTTCAAACTAAGTATTTTCTTTAGATCTTTAAGATAATTACAATTACCTAAATTATCATAAATAGATCCTTGTAAAATTTCCATAATAACACCATCAGTTATAATAATTTTCTGAGTAGTCGGTATAACTCCCCTGAAAAAATAACACGTGTCAATCAAAATTCCATCTTTAAATACCGTATAATCCGTATTTTTTAGATCAATCATTTTTTTATAAAGCTCTTTCAATACATCAAGAGTTTCATTATTATCTAAACAGGGCTGTCCACTACGGCAAAAATCCCTTTCTATAATTTTACCAATTATCTCATTAATATCTGTATCTTTATCAATTACATCATCTTCCGGATTTACCTCATCTTCCAGATTTACCTCATTTGTAATTGTATTAAAGTCTGTTGTATTAAAGTCTGTTGTATCAAAGTATCTAGTGATGTCTGTATTAATACAGTCATGTGTTTTATCAGTTTCTGATGGATTGTTGCACATTTTTTACTTTATATTATTCTATGAAATTACCATCAATTTTAGAAAAATACATTGGAAGCCAAAATAACTATTTTTTAACTATTTTTATGATGAATTTATAAGTCCTGAGTTAATCCACCATTCTAATATATCAGCTCTAGTTAAATCTGAGCCATCATAATATTCCTCTTGAGAAAATATTATATCACGATCAAATTTTAATGGTAGTTTGCTATTAACCCACCATTCTAATATATCCAATTTCTTACGTTGTGATGCTACATGAAGAGCATTTTCATCATATTTTAATGGTAGTTTGCTATTAACCCACCATTCTAACACATTAATACGACCACTACGAGATGCTTCAGCTAATGCACGTTCAGTATATTTTAATTTTAATCCTGAGTTTTTCCACCATTCTAACACATTAATATAACCATTTGAAGATGCGTTTTCTAATGCACATTCAGAATATCTTAGTTTTAATCCAGAGTTTTTCCACCAGTTTAATACACTTACATCTGATACATAATTAAGTGAAAATTTAGAATATTTTAATGGTAAATTACTATTGACCCACCAATCTAACACATGTATATGACCTTTTGAAGATGCTTTATCTAATGCCGATTCAGAATATTTTAATGGTAATTTACTCTTAAACCACCATCTTAATACTTCCAGATGACCATTAGATGATGCTGATGCTAATGCTTGAATAGTATATTTTAATGGAAATCCACTATTAAGCCAGCATTCTAATACTTCTACATGACCATTTCCAGATGCATTATCTAATGCGTCTTCGGTGTATTTTAATGATAATCCACTATTAAACCACCAATCCAAAACATTCACATAACCTCTATCTGATGCTAAAAATAAACTGGCATCAGTATAATTCATAGGTAATTCACTGTTTTTCCACCATTCTAAAATCTTTACATTATCTCTTGCAGATACCCAATCAAATATTTCAGATGTACTCATTAAACTATTAATTTCATTATCATGTTTATTATATAAATATTCTAATACTTCAATCTTACTATACAAACAAACCCAAGATATATACTCGCTATTAATAATCAAATTAAATTTTTTTATTGTTTTCACATCATATAATGGATACTTCTCCCCCAAAATTGCTTTATCAAGTCCAACAAAATCATTCTCATCTTCATCATATTGGATATTAACATTATGTGAAACAATAACAATTCTGATAAATTTACTACCTGAACCATAATAATCAGCTACTTGATCAATATTATGACATAATCCAAGCTCATCATAATATTTTTCCAAATATAAGTCTTCATTTAAACCAGTTTTACACAAAGATTCATCATCTTCATCTATAAGAGCAAAAAACATATTCTTTTAATAAAAAAATTTATAAATATTTTCCAAAATCAATTTTTTATTTAACATGTAAAATATTAACGTATTAGTGTATTAGAATGGTAATTTTGAGTTTTTCAACCATTCTAATATATTTATATTTTTACCTTTCGATGCATATTGTAATGCTTTTTTAGAATATTTTAACTCTAAACCACTTTTAAACCACCAATTCAATATATTTATTATCTTACCATTTAGAGATTCATAATTACTACCATATTCACATGCATAGTCAATAGACCCCTCCGTATATTTTAAAACTAATCCAGAGTTTTTCCACCATTCTAAAACATCCTCATTACCATATATGGATGCCAAATTTATTGCATCTTCACTATATTTTAAGGGTAATCCAGAGTTTTTCCACCATTCTAAAACATCCACATAACCATACATAGATGAATAATCAATTGCACGTTCATCATATTTTAAAGGTAATCCACTTTTCAACCACCAGTTAAGAACATTTATACGATTAAATGAAGAAGCAAGATTAATTGCATCTTCATCATATTTCAAAGGTATTCCACTACTTTTCCACCATTCTAAAATCTTCAGATAATCATCAGAAAATGTGCAAATCAATACTTCACGATTACATATTAAATTACATATTAAATCATTAATTGAATGATCATTCTTCATATACAAATATTTTAATATTTCCAGATGTCCCTTTAAACAAACATTTGTAATATACTCTTTATCAATAATTAAATTAAATTTTTTAATTGTTTTGACGTCGTACAAAAGATATTTTTCACCTAAAATCACTTCATCAATAAATACATATTCCGTATCATCCATATAAATATTAATGTAATTTGGAATAATAACAACCCTGATAAATTCTGCTCGCATATACGAATCAGCTATCTCATTCACATTTTTACATAAACCAAATTTAGTATAATTATCTCCCTGATGTAATACTAATACTCTACATGAACCTGTTAATAAATATTCGTTATTTTCATCTATAAGAGCATAAAACATAGCAATATGTATTTTTTTACTTATAGTAATTTATAAATCAATTTTATATACATTTAACACATCTACTTTAACTTTAGACCACCAATCTAAAACATCCATTCTACCTTCTAAAGATGCTTTCTCAATAGCTTGTGTTGTATATTTTAACTCTAAACCTGAATCTTTCCACCATTGTAAAATGTCTATTCTACCTGCTGAAGATGCTTCATCGATAGCTCGTGTTGTATATTTTAGAGGTAAACCTGAATCTTTCCACCATTGTAAAATATTTATTCTACATTTTAAAGATGCTTCATCGATAGCTTGTGTTGTATATTTTAGAGGTAAACCTGAATCTTTCCACCATTCTAAAACATCCTCATTACCATATATGGATGTAAAATTTATTGCATCTACACTATATTTTAAGGGTAATCCAGAGTTTTTCCACCATTCTAAAACATCCACATAACCAT
>Ga0068876_10003065_pt1 | contig 12132 bp, 12 predicted proteins | sample NOAtaG_6_FD_66442 | JGI IMG/M metagenome (GOLD analysis project Ga0068876, IMG submission 66442) | Freshwater lake microbial communities from Lake Erie, under a cyanobacterial bloom - NOAA_Erie_Diel5S_2200h metaG | ecosystem: Environmental > Aquatic > Freshwater > Lake | place: USA: Ohio, Lake... | reverse complement strand
GCCAAGGTGCGTTTGTGATTGAGGCGATCGGTATCAATGTCGCGCAGATTATTTGCATGCAAAATGGCTGCAACCACAAATGCCACGGGCAATGACACCCAGACAGCGGGCCACGAAATGACGGGCTGTTGCAGGTAGTACGAGCCCAGCACCATCACTGGTCCCATAAAGATGAACACTGCGATTTCGCCCAGCCCCACATATGCCAACGCAAACGGGCCAGCAGTATAAAAATAGCCGACCGCCACACTGCACAGCCCCAACCAAAAAATGAATGCACCCCGCTCTGAGACAAAATAGAGGCCGATGGTGGCACCTATTGCAAAAGCGATAATCCCAGCCCAAAAAATCTGAGCAGGAGTGAGATCACCACGGAGCAGTGCACCGCCGGTGCCTTTGACGGCTGGAGTATCAGTCCCTTTGCGGTAGTCGTAGTAGTCGTTCATCAGGTTGGTACCACCCTGAATCGCAATCGAGCCGATGACCGCCAGCACCAGATAGCCCCACTGAATGGGCACCTCGTGGGCGGCCACTGCCGCACCCAACAAGACGGGAATGATGGCAGCAGTATAACTCCATGGGCGTACTGCACCCCACCATGTACGAATCGCCGCCATACGTCTCTCCTTTGCAGCATAGCGCCACGGCACCACCAGCCGCTCGATTTCGTCGAGCGTCATGGTCACAATCCACCCGAGCAACGCGATTACACACACAGCAGCCATCATATCAGCGATGGCGTAGAGTTCATAGGATTGCCAGATGCGATAGCCGATGCCGTCACTTGCACCGACGAATTCCACACCCACAATCAGCGTGAGTGCAAAGCCCATGGCCAGCTTCCACCCCTCAACAATCGCAGGTAAGCTGGCTGGCCAGGCTACCGTGGCAAAGATGGTGCGCTGGGTCGCTCCAAACACTTTGGCTGCTTCAAAATAGCGCTGGTCGATCTGCAACACCCCCCCAATCGTGTGAATCACGACCATCAAAAAGACACTCACCGCTACGGTCACAATTTTGCTGACTTCACCAATCCCCAGTACCACGATCACCAATGGTAACAAGGCAATTTTGGGAATCGGGTACAACATCACGGCAAGCGGGCGCACCAATGCAAGCACGGTGCGATTCAGCCCACTCCACACCCCCAGCAATGTGGCAGGAATGGCGCCAAGCAGAAACCCCAACGCAATACGCTGACTGCTCACGATGACATCGCGTTGCATGCTCCCATCACTGATTGCACGCACCAATGCGACCACGACCTCACTGGGTGGCGGGATAAAGATGCGATTGAGCAGACCGGCCCACACGGCACCCTCCCACAACACGACAAGTAACAGGGGAGAAAGCCATGACAACCAGCGACTTTGTGGGGTCATCACGACACCCCCTCATGCATCTGTGCGACCACTTCGGTGCGAATGAGCTGCCAAATCTGATGAAAGGTCTGGGTAAACGCTGGCTGAGTGCGAATCGTGTCGAGGCTGACTTGCCGATCGAATTCCGGGCTGAGGTCGGCCAAGATCCGCCCTGGGCGCGCCGACAACACCACCACCCGGTCGCCGACCAACAAGGCCTCGTCAATGGCGTGGGTCACAAACAGCAGGCTCCGACACATCCCTTGCCGGCGCAGGTCGCACAAGAGCTCCTGCATCAGCAGGCGTGTTTGCGCATCGAGCGCCGCAAACGGCTCGTCGAGCAACAGGAGATCTGGGTTGACAGCCAACGCCCGTGCCAACCCCACACGCTGCTGCATACCACCTGAGAGTTGGTGGGGATAGACGTCAATGAAGCGTTGCAATCCCATACGCTCGCACCATTCACGGGCAGCACTCCGGCATTGCGTGGGCGTGGCACCCTGCGTCATCAAGCCGTAGCTGATGTTGTCGGCCACACTCAGCCACGGAAAGAGTAGCCCCTGCTGAAAGACCATAGCCATGCGCATGGACTGTGCTATGTGCACCTGCCCTTGGCTCGGGCGCTCGAGCCCTGCCAGCAACCGAAGCAGGGTCGTCTTGCCACAGCCACTCGGCCCGACCACACAGACAGCCTGGTTGGGTGCAATACTCAACGAAAGCGCAGCGAGGGCCACCACGCCATTGGCGTAGGTGACCCCCACATCGGTAAATTCGACTGATACACGTGGGTGCATCATCGCATGCTACTTTCCGGCAACACTCGCTGCCAAATCAGCATTCACGATGGTGGCAATATCGAGGTCTGCATCATATTCGAGCAGCTTGCGCGACCGGAAATACGCTTGCAATGCGGCTAAATCATCGACCGGAATCGCACCTGTAGCATCGTACTGCGGTAATGCAGCTTTTTCGACTACTGCTGCCGGTACCTTGGTGTATTTCTCGACAATGGCGGCGATTTCGGGTGTCATGTAGTCACCCTGCATGTCGGCACACGCCTTGAGATAGGCCCGCATGAAGCCCTGAGCAGTCGCTTGATCGGCCAACATTGATTCACTCATGTAGAGATAGGTTGCACCAAAGCCGTCAATGAAATCATTGGACAGAATGCTCACCAATCCTTTATCAATGTTGATGGTCGCCAACGGCTCACCCAAAATGGCGGCATCAATTGCATTGCTATCGAGCGAAGCCGGCACATCCTTGAATGGCACCGTCACCACTTCGACATCGTCAATGGTCAAACCACCCTTTTGGAGTGCCTCACTCAACCAGTACTCGGTGGCTGCACCAGTTGCGTTGATAGCGACTTTTTTGCCCTTTAAATCGGCAACCGAGGTGAATTCTGCAGTACGCTTGGCACTAATCACCAGCGGGCTACTCACTGGTGGCTTTTCGCTGTGCATGGGGGCGACAATGGAGAATTTGACGCCACGAGCAGCCGCATTAAACAGCCCAGCCCCAGCACCACCCAAGGCGGCATCAAAATTACCAGCTGCCAACTGGACCACGGCATCGCTGCCTCCTTGAATGGGCGTTGACTCGATGGTGATACCCTCGGCGGCAAAATAACCGCGCTCAATACCAACATACAATGGTGCATAGATGAGTACCGGCACATAGCCGACACGAACCGTTTTGCCACTAGCTGCACCACCATCGTCGGTGGCGACAGGAGCAGCCGGAGCACTCGACCCACAGGCCACAAGCACCACCAACAACAGCATCCCAAATACACGCTTCAACATGGTCCTCTCCCCTTTAACCTGTATCATCCACATCTAATTTGAACCATTGTAACAGATTTCACGAATTTTGTGGGATGCAGACATATTTCTTAAATTCCCTCAATAATCATCATTACACCTACCATGATATACACGACCTCAAGCGCATCAGAATGCGGATTATTTCGATGACATGTACACTGATTGTGGCATCCATCATCTCTGTTGTCGTTGACAATCACGGACTCCGACCTCTACAATACGAGTAGAGAAGTATGCATTAACACGATTGAGCATTGACATGTCGACAATTCCACTGACACCACCTCATCTTCATATTATTTCGGCATGTGCCAAAGCGCTTGCAACGACACAGCCGTTTGCAACACGTGCCGAACACGTGCTCGGCTTGCTCCGTACTGTCATCAGCTATCACGATGCCCGCCTGACCTACTGGCACACCACCAGCGAGGCAGAGACGGCTATCACGGTGCTCACCAGTGCATCGTGGAGTGCGCCATGGGATGACGACGAGCTCAACAAGACGCGTACGCTCAACGAAATCACCAGCTATAGCACCACCATCAGTGTGGCGCAACCTGCAGGTGATGTGATTGCAGAAACGATGATGGTAACGGGCATCCCCGTACGGTGGCAAGAGAGCGTGCTCGGGATCATTGAGTTTCGTGGGGATGCTGACAATGCCTTGTCAGCGGGCGATTTGGCATCAATTCACGCCATCATGCCCTTGCTTGCAGCCGAAATCGATCATGCCTTGCATGCGCTGCAAGACAACCCCAATCCACCTGACGAACAGGCCATCGTCACCTATAGCAAGCACCTCGATTTGGCGCAGCTCCTGTCACGTCTACGCCAAGACTTCGATCCCCCCTTGCCACTACACAGCCTGCTTCCCTTGATTCTGGCACGTGGCATTGAGTACACGGGAGCCGAAGCAGGGAGCATTGTGTATGTGGACCACGACCGCCAAGAGCTCGAACTAGTCGCCACTCACGGCTACACGGTGACGTTGCTCCCCGACATCAGTGGTGAGCACAAACGCCATCGCTGGAGCTGGGAAAGTGGCATCGCGGGCAAGGTCGCTCGCAGTGCACGCTCAGTGTTGATGCGCGAAGTCACCCAAGATGTTGATTATTTTTATGAAACAAAGCCAGAAATCCGCGCCAAACTGGCTATCCCTATCACGGTAGATGGGCGTGCTGAAGCCGTGCTCATCCTCGATAGCACGCGCTCCAACGCCTTTGGCGACAACGAATCTGCGATGGCACTGGGTGTCGCCGAAGCTGCCGTCCAACCGTTGCGCCGTGCCCTACGCTACCAAGAGATGCTCGAGCGGAGCACGCAGCTCAGCCAAGTCTTCCACAGTATCCCGTCGGGACTCGTACTAATCGACCGTCATGGCCAGGTGTTGCGCCACAATCCGTCGTTTTTGCAGATGTGGGGGCTACAACAGGCGCAAGTCGGCGCGAATTTCCGCGTACCGTTCGATATTCTCAGCCTGATTCTGCCCCGCTTCCACGATTCGGCAGCATTTAGCGACTTTTGCACCAAAGGGCAAGCCACCCCCGAACAAGAGTTTGCCATTCACCTCAAGTTGCGCAACCCGCACCAAGAGCTGAGCATTATGTCGGTGCCTACCAGTGACAGTAGCGAGCAGATTACGGGGCGCTTATGGGTCATCCACGACCTGACGCGTGAGAAAGAAGCCGACCGCCTCAAAACGGAATTCACGTCAATGGTGTCACACGAGTTGCGTACGCCACTCACCTCAATCATGGGGTATTCGGATATTTTGCTGACCCGCGAGTTCTCGGCTGACGATCAGCGCCGGTTTCTCAAAATTTTGCGCCAAGAAGCCGAAAATCTCGATAATCTGGTTAACGACATTCTCGATTTCGCCCGCATCGAAGCCAACACGGTGCGGATTAATCGTTGGACGGTGCCCCTGCAAGAACTCTGTAACGACTTGGCACGACAACTGCAACGGCAACATGTCTTTGACAAGCACTCAATTACCGTCGACATTGCCAGCGACACCCCACCCGTCCACGCCGACAAAGACCGCGTACGCCAAATTATGACCAATCTACTCACCAACGCGGCCAAGTACTCACCTGAAGGTGGAGAAATCGTTATGCGCGTGCGCGAACTGACCGACCTACCCGACCAACACCCAATTGGACGTTTCGTGTGTATCAGCGTCACTGACACGGGCATCGGGATTGCCCCCGACCATTTGCAGCGCATCTGGGACCGCTTTATGCGCGTCGACAACTCCAACACCAAGAGCATTGGTGGCACCGGGCTCGGCTTGTCGATTGTCAAGGGGCTCGTCGAGCTCCAAGGCGGGCGGGTATGGGCCACAAGCGTGCTCGACAAAGGGAGCACCTTTAGCTTTACGTTGCCTGTAGCCGGCGAAATCATCCGCAGGCAATAATCATGGCCAACTTCATCCCTGCCCATGCCGTGCGCGAAGAAATCCGCGCCAGCAATTCGCGCTTTATTGCCAGCCTCGCCCCCGCTGAAAGCGTGCATGTGGCCCGTGCCTACATTGCAGCCATCCGTGCCGAAATGCCCGATGCAACCCATCACGTCTACGCCTATGTCATCGGTCACGGTGCCACCACCACCCTCGGCATGAGTGACGATGGCGAGCCATCGGGTACCGCAGGGCGCCCTGCGCTCGCCGTGCTCAACGGTAGTGGGCTGGGTGACGTGGTGGTCGTGGTGACACGCTACTTTGGGGGAACGCTCCTAGGCACTGGTGGGCTGGTACATGCCTATGGGGATGCAGTACGTGCAGTGGTAGCCTGCGTACCACGCATCGAAAAAATCGCCCGCCAGCAGTGCGTGCTCGTGATGAGCTATGCACAATACGAGGGCGTCAAACGCACGCTGGCACAGTACGACCACCACATCGACGACGAGCAATTTGCTGGCGATGTGACGATGACGGTCACCCTGCGTGTCGCCGATGTGGATACAATACGCACTATCCTGATCGAACAAACTGCCGGGAACATTGAAATGATATGACGGGAGGGCCACACGCCCTCCCGTCATATTCGTCGTATCGTAATCGCTGCTGATTAGGCGATGGCTGTTTCGATGTCGCGCTGGAACTGCAACTTGGTCTTGACTCCACTACTCCGCGACACTTCTTGACCATCTCTGAAAAAACAATCGTAGGAATAGACTGCACGTCGTAGGTATCCGACAAGGCTACGTCTTCGTCGATGTTGACTTTGACGACATTGATTTTGCCAGCATATGCTTCGGCAAGCTCGTCGATAACTGGCGATACCGCTTTGCAAGGACCACACCACGGCGCCCAAAAATCCACAAGCACCGGCAGGTCAGATTGGAGCACCTGCTGGTTAAACGCTTCCTGGCCCATTCCGTTGCCCGAGGCAGTAGCCGTGCTGTCGCTCCGTTGCGATGTCTGCCCCAGCATTTCGTCGATTTGTTTCACCGCTGGGATGGCTGCTTCGAGGCGATCAATCGCAGAATCAGCAACCTGGTCGATTTTGTCACTCACTGCTGGGATCAGGCCTAATACGCCCAAAAATCGGCGTATCATCATACTCAGGGCACTACGCATCATCGGCTCCTTTATGAAATTCAGTCCGTGCTGGATACCTGTATTCTACACCATATCCCATCGCGATACATGCCAGCACAGCGTATGCCTAGGCCTGGCGCAATATATCCAACACGTCGGCGACCTGTGTGGCCACCCATGTGACATCATCGAGCTGGGTGCTGCGCCCCAACGTCAAGCGCAGCGCGGCCTGCACGTCGGTGCCGATGGCACCGATAGCCGTCAGCACATGCGACGGCTCCAGCGACCCGCTGGTGCAGGCCGAGCCACTCGATGCACAGATGCCACGCTGATCGAGCAGAATCAACAGACTGTCACCATCGACGCCATCGATGACGAAACTGGCATTATTGGCAAGGCGCTGGCTGATATGCCCCGTCACACGCACCCCAGGCAACGCACCGATACGCTGCATCAACAGGTCACGCAACGGGGTCAGATGCGCCACCGCAGCGGCGCGTTTGGTCTCTGCCAACGTCAAGGCATGTGCCAACCCCACAATTCCCGCCACATTTTCGGTACCAGCACGGCGGTGGCGCTCGTGGGTGCCACCGTGGACTTGCGGCCATAATGGCGTACCACGCTTGACGTACAGCACCCCGACCCCTTTGGGACCATAAAACTTATGTGCTGTGATGGTCAGCATATCGATACCCAGCGCCGCCACATTGATATCAAGTAACCCAGCGGCCTGCACCGCATCGGTGTGACACAGGACGCCACGGGCGCGACACACCGCGGCAATTTCGGCAATGGGCTGAATGGTACCGATTTCGTTGTTGGCATACATCACCGACACGACCGCGGTATCAGAGCGGATGGCTGCGGCGATTACATCGACCTGCACCATGCCGTCCGCATCCACCGGTACCACGGTCACAGCGATACCATGGCGCGTCAGCGCCTCGGCAGCATGCAAGATGGCGTGATGCTCGATGGCGCTGACAATCACATGCGCACTGCCGTGTGCCTGCTGATAGGCAAAAGCTGCACCCTTGACCGCCAGATTATCACCCTCGGAGCCGCCCCCCGTGAAGACTACTTCACTGGCACTACACCCCAGTACGCCGGCGACGTCGTCACGGGCGCGGTCGAGGGCACTATGGCTAGCCTGCCCCATGGCGTGTGGGCTGGACGCATTCCCGTAGATGCTGGTCAAAAAGGGCATCATGGCGGCCAGCACCTCGGCATCGAGGGGGGTAGTGGCCGCATGGTCGAAATATTTCACACTCATTAGTAACACCTTTAATGAATAACAAATTCGTTTGTATTTTACAGGTTTTATATTTGGAAGAAAGGAATCATCATTTTAAGATACCCTGATTGCTCGTTGACGTCCATAAAAAACGTTGCCACGATGTGAGTACTTAGACCACATCAGCAAAGGAGTGTTCATGGAAGCCACTTGGATTATAACAACGTTTGTCCTGATTAATACCGCGATGATAAATCTTGACCATCAGACCGATGTACGCGCCGGTGTCCCGGATAGCGAAGTGGTCACCGTTGCCCTTGTCGCAGCCAAATACTTTGCCACTATTCATCGGATTGACATCCATCGCACCAATATGACACCACATACCCCTGCCGAACAACAGCGCTTACGATTGCATCGCAAACACATTGAGAACTGCCATAGTCAACTTGAGAAGATAAGGGTGGCGCGACTGCATGCACGACTCTCTGCCGGTGTCTCACTCAAGATTGCTGCATCACTCCGTGTGTTGAGTGTGTCCAATCACTACTAGACTAGCAATCAGGGTTTTAGGCTATGAAAAATCGGCATCATTCTTGCGTGCATTCCGGTCATGGACAGGTCAAACCCCAAAACATGTGCGATTCACCATGAAGCAGGATACATGAGTGGTCATGCAATAATGGGGCTGGCCATAGAATCCACCTGACGATACGGAAGTTGGGCGACGTAGACATCGCCGTATCACGACGTATAATGTGCCATACACAAACCAACCATGTCGATGATTTAAGAACATAGGGAGTCTAACAGTGACAGAATCCAATCAACCTTTTAGCAGTGATCTCCTTGCCGCTGTCGAAAAGCGCAACCGTGAGCATCGGGCTCATCGAGCGGGATGGCTGCGCGCTGCGGTTCTCGGCGCCAATGACGGGTTAGTGTCGACGGCTAGTCTGCTGATTGGCATCGTCGCTGCTGGCCAAGATAATTTGGTCATTACTGCGGGCATTGCCGGCATCACCGCTGGAGCGATGTCGATGGCCGTCGGCGAGTACGTGTCGGTCAGCTCACAAACCGACATCGAGATTGCAGACAAAACGCTTGAAATCCAGCACCAAAAAATCGACCCAGTCGGTGAAGAGCTCGCACTCACGGCAATCTATGTAGAGCGCGGCCTCTCCGAGGAATTAGCCCGCGCCGTCGCCAAAGAACTCCATGCAAAAGACGCACTCAAAGCGCATCTGATGGACGAACTCGGCCAAAACGAAACGACTATCGCGCGCCCGGTACAAGCGGCGTTAGCGTCAAGTGTGAGCTTCATCGTTGGTGGCATGATTCCATTTGTCGGTGTCTTTGCGCCGACATTGGGGGGCAAAGCCTATGCAATCATCATTATGTCACTCATTGGTTTGTTGCTGACGGGCATATTGAGTGCGCGCACGGCGGGTTCACCACTCATCAAAACCACGATACGTATCGTCCTCGGGGGCATCATCGGCATGGCGATTACTGCCGGTGTGGGACAACTGGCACAGATATCGGGGATTTAGTCGCAATCGGATACACGACGGTGGGAGCAGGCTGTTGAATCTCCCATCACCACACGTATGGGCATCGTGGGCAACGTCCCTACCATGCCATCCCGGACACGAGCCGACGTCCATCCATGCCCAATGAAGATTACACGGAGACTCCGGTTGTCTCACGTAGGTTGAACATCCAAGAAATAAAAACATCCCTGCCACCCGTGTATGTGGCAGGGATGTTACAAAACGTCAGGTGTCCTATGATGGCGAGCGTTGCTCCCACGGATGCACAAACGTCTCGGGCTCAACACCAAGAGCATCGGCAATGCGATTGATGTAGTTAAAGAAGCTAATCACCTGTGTGGCATCGTGGATGGCACGATCATCGAAGCCATGGCCACGCAGCACGTCGAGGTCGGCGGGCCCCATCTGTTGTGGCGTTTTGGTGAGCTTCTCGGCGTAGGCACACAGCGCCACATCCTGCGGAGCGAGCGCCGCCTTGCGCCAATCGCTACAGATGTGGTGGACGAGCAGATCGGCGGCTTTTTCGTCGGTGATGCCAAAATCACGTTCGACCTCAGCACGGAGGTCATGCGCATGCGAGCGCCTTCAGTAGAGGCAGTGATTGACCGACGACGTGACTGTCGCAAGCATTTCACGTTGACTGCGGCTAAGCGGTGATGGCCCATGCATCAACACACCATAAAAGTCCATCGAGGCCTTCATGGCCCGCGGATTTTGGCTCATGATGGACACAATGTTCCAGATACGCCCAGCACGTTTAATCGCCGCATCGTACTGCTCTTTGAGGAAGCCGGTGGCCTCCTCGAGAGTGAAAACTTTTATCCACGGCATAGAGACTCCTTTGATGATACACAGCGGATAGCATGATTGTATCATGTCAACGCACTACACGGTGTGGTATAGTGGACATGGTTCTACTACCAAAAGGTGTGTCATGAGTCGTATTGTGACTGTTGCAAACCTGAAGGGTGGCATCGGCAAAACCACCACCGTGATAAATATTGGGGCAGGCTTGGCATTGCGTGGTGTTAAAGTGCTGATGATTGACACCGACCCCCAAGGCAATTTGTCGTCGTCGCTGGGTGTCACCGCCAAACACACGCTCTACGAAATGATGATTGAGGGCTTTGACCCGGCACGCTGTATTGTCCATGCACGGCACAACCTCGACCTGATTGTGGGTGATACTACACTACTCTCGGCACAAACCACCATTTCACGGGGTAGTGACTGGGGGCGTACACTCGAGCGTGCCATTGCCCCTGTATCGGACTATTACGACATGGTGCTAATCGACTCGAGCGGCTCACTCAACCCGATCAACGCTAATGCGCTGGTGGCTGCCGACGACATCATTGCGCCCACATCGGTGGAGCCGTTTTCGATCCGCGGCATCGAGCTGTTGCACAAACAAATCGAGCAGATGAAAGGCTCAACCGAAGCCATCCGCCTGATTGTACCCACCATGTACGACCCACGCTCGCGCCAAGCGCTCGACCTGCTCGAGGGGTTGCAACACAGCTACGGCACCAAAGTCACCCAGCCCATCCGCACCAACGTGCGTTTGTCGGAATCGCCGATGCACGGTAAGTCGATTTTTGAATATGACCCCGAATCACGTGGTGCCGAAGACTACCGCACCCTGGTCGACCGCATCATGCAGACGCTCAATATCACGCCGACGGGCGATGCCCGCCCCACCATCCAGCAACGCATCAATCCGGGCAACGTGGTACAAAACCAGCTGGGTGGCCGCCCTACCATCCAATCGGGATCGGTCTACGACCTGCAGGTCTGCCCACGGTGCGGCCGCGACATGCGCCATACCACGGCGGCTGGCTACCGCATCATGACCTGCACGGCGTGCAATTACACCAAACAAGTGTTGCAACGCAATCGTTGAGCGTCAGCCAGCAGTACTCCGCATCAGCGTATTCTATGACAATGTGGGATGGACCGTCGACATACGACGCAATCATAGAGAACACCACCATGACCATCATCGTCAGCGACTACAATCCAGCCTGGCCAGCACTGTTTACCCAGCTCGCCAACCCGATACACCACCAGCTCGGCGCATTCCCTACTGCCACCATCGAACACGTAGGCAGCACATCCGTACCCGGGTTGGCGGCCAAACCCATCATCGACATGGATATTGTGGTGCAAAATATGGCTGACATCCCGGCAATCATTGCCGCCCTCGCACTGCTCGGCTATGTGCATCGTGGCAATCTGGGCATCGCCGGGCGTGAGGCTTTTGCACGCCCCGTTGATACGTTTCCCCACCACCTCTACCTCGGTCACATCGATGCACCAAGCATCCGTAACCATCTGCTACTCCGCGATTATCTACGCCAACACCCACAGGCGGTGGCCATCTATACACAACTCAAGCACGACCTAGCAGCGCGCTGTGGCGATGACATTGATGGCTATGTGGCCGGCAAAAGCCAGTTCATTGCGGAGATTTTGACTGCACAAGGGATGATTGCGGCTGATGTGACCGATATTCAGCGACAGAACCGCTCATAGCCGATTTTTTCTCACATACGACGAAAGCAGGTACTGCCTATGCACCCCACCACCATCATGCAACTCATCGCCTACACCTTTT
>Ga0068876_10003050_pt1 | contig 12158 bp, 6 predicted proteins | sample NOAtaG_6_FD_66442 | JGI IMG/M metagenome (GOLD analysis project Ga0068876, IMG submission 66442) | Freshwater lake microbial communities from Lake Erie, under a cyanobacterial bloom - NOAA_Erie_Diel5S_2200h metaG | ecosystem: Environmental > Aquatic > Freshwater > Lake | place: USA: Ohio, Lake... | reverse complement strand
GGTCTGCATTGCAAACTCAATATGTAGGAAATGTATTTGGACAACAAGGAATTATAGTATTCTCATCGCCAGATTATCGAGTTAATGATTTATTGAAAACACCGTATACTGCATCATATCGTAGTACAAAAACTTTGTATGAAATGAATGTTGTAACACGTTTAGATTCTGGAGATTTTAATATGTCATTGAATCCAACTATTACACAAGATAACAATGAAACATATTTACCATTTGCATCAAGTAGTGTATTTGCTCCTTATATAACAACGATTGGGTTGTATGACAATTTTGGTCAACTTTTAGCTATTGGTAAATTAGCGCAACCAATTCGCAAACGTAATGATGTTGATATGAACTTCTTAATTCGTTTAGATTTAGATAAAGATATAACATTTAAAGGATAATGATGATACGATTAAAACAATTACTTTATGAAATGACTGATCAGGAATTAGCTCAAATTGGCAGAAATATCGAGAGCAGCCGATTCCGATTCGTTGGTCAAGGTGATAACGGTCGGGTCTATAAATTAAATGATGAAGATTTAGTTTTTAAAATGACAACAAGTACAGATGAAATAGAAGTTGCACGTAAAATACAAAATAAAATAACAGAATATTCTACATTTATTCCAGTTTATTATGTTGGTGATTTACGTGGCGTAACATCTGTATATGAAGATGTTATTTTAATGGCAAATGCTGATAAATTACCGTCAGCATTAAAACGTGGTATTGATCGCATTGTTGAAAAATACAATCAATATTCATATGAGCAAGGCGGAGAAGTTTCTTTGTTCGATTTTGTTAACGCAGCTGGATTGAAACGTGTTGACCCGATCATAATGAATTTTATTAAAGCACTTCAAATAGATATTAACAAACTAGGAATCCCGGATCTAGATTTAGATTTAGATTTTAAATCTTCCAACATTATGATTTGGTCTGGAAAAATGGTCATGGTTGATTGGTGATAAAAAAGGAAATAATGATACGATTAAAAAATTTTTTATTAGAAGCAGCTCCATTGGATAATGAATATTCATATGAGTATCCAAATGATACAATGTATGTATATGCATTTAAAGATAATAAATGGTGGGCAAAAAACATTAAAACAGGTAAAACCTTTAATATATCAGACGATACTAGATTTGCTGACAGTATTAAAAAATTAAATACATACTTTAAAAAATTAGATACTCCAGCTGATCAAGACACTAATATTCCTGAAGGAGATAAATTATTTCGTATGGAAAATGGTTTTTTAATTAATACTACAGCATACGAATCTATTAAAACATCTTTTAAGATGGGTGATTTTGTAACAAGTGCTGCATTAAAATTATTAACATATGATAAATCATATAAAATACGTACTGGGATACAAGACAGTGTATTTCGAGGATTTGAAGCAGTAACAGTTGATCAGATAAATAAATCAAATGGTTCTATTAGCAGCGGATTTTTATCAAAGAATCAATCGGATTATAAGATAATAAATGCTAAAATTGGCGATATAATATCAGATCAAATTAAAGGCAATAAAATTTATGTAGCAAATAATTGGAAACAATCGGTAAATAAAAAACCAATTATTTATACATATTTCTATATTAAAAGTAGTTCTAAATTTGAAGGTAAACCGAAATATTATTGGCTTCCAGGCAATTATATTGATGTAATTTAAAAAATACTTAAAATAAGTTATGAGAAAAAATCATTTTCACAGCTCAGGAAATTCAAAACGAGCTAATGCTTTAAAACATGGTTACAAATCAGGATTAGAACTAACAGTTTCAGAACAAATAAAAAGTACTGATTATCCTTTGAATTACGAGACAGAAACACTAAATTATATAGTACCTGAACGCAAAGCAAAATATACTCCGGATTTCGTTTTCGTTAAAAAGAATGGTAGCTTCATGTTTGTAGAAACAAAAGGACGATGGACTAGTGCTGATCGTTTAAAAATGAAACATGTATTAGCATCTAATCCTGGAATTGATATACGCATGGTATTTCAAGCACCTACTCAAAAAATATCAAAAGGTAGTCAAACTACATATGAAATGTATGCAAATAAGCTAGGTATAAATCATGTTGCAAAAAAATCTATACCTGAAGAATGGATGGCAGAATGCTTGAAAAAAGACGAAAAACCAATCGATGTTAAAAAATTCTTTGTGTAAGGTTGGAATTACGAAAAATTTTTAATATATTCATGAAGATTAATGAAATTTATTTAATTAATAGATTGATTCATTTATTGAATCGATCGTTAAGCCAGGAATGTAATGTATGTGCTTAACTATAATATATTATTAATATTATTATTAATTGGATTCCTTACAGAATTTTCATATATTATAATATGAAGAATCTTAAACTTCTACAATTATTAGAATCGGTACTAGGTAAAGGTAAAACTACTTCTGGTAATAATATTGCATTCTTCTCGCCATTTACTTCACACTATAAACCTAAATTAGAAATTGATATCAATACAAATCATAATGGAGAAAATCCATGGCATTGTTGGATATCTGATAAAAAGGGTAGAACTATTTCTAGTTTGTTTAAACAAATGGGTTTACCAAAAGAACGTTTTGAACAACTAGCTAAAATAATTGAATCATCTAAGTATAGAAATCATGATGATAAAAAAGAAGTAACACAAACAATACAACTTCCTGCAGAATATATTCCGTTGTGGAATAAAAAAAATACACCGGACTTTCGCAATGCAATTCATTATTTATCGTCTAGAGGCGTTACAATATTTGATATTTTAAAATATAGAATTGGTTATTGTGAATCCGGAGAATATTCCGGCAAAATTATTATACCGAGTTATGATTGCGATGGTCAATTAAATTATTTTGTTAGCAGAGCATTTTATAAAGCTGATAAATTTAAACATAAGAATCCTAAGATATCAAAAGATATTATTGGTTTCGATTTAACTATAAACTGGTCACAGCCTATAGTTCTATGTGAAGGTGCATTTGATGCAATTGCAATTAAAAGAAATGCAATACCTTTATTTGGTAAAATTATTCAACCAGCACTTCAAAAAAAAATTATTGAAAAACGAGTACGAGACATTTATATTTGTCTGGATGCTGATGCATTACGTAATGCAATACAGATTGCAGAACGTTTTATGGCAGAAGGATTAAATGTATATTTCGTAGAATTGCAAGATGATGATGCATCCGAATTAGGTTTTCGACAAATACGAGAAATATTAAATGAAACGGATGTATTAACATTCGAACGAGTTATGCAACTCAAAATGGATATGATATGGAAATAAAACAAATAGATTCACACATTACTAAAATTGATAAAATTTTTCATGTTTCAGATATACATATTCGAACATTAAAACGTCATCGAGAATATCGTCAAGTATTTGAAAATCTATTTAATTATATTGAAACTCACGCAACAGGCAATAGTGTTGCAGTAGTTACTGGTGATATTGTTCATAGCAAATTAGATATGTCTCCGGAACTAGTTCAAATGCTAGTAGATTTTTTTAATGGCTTTACGATTCCTACCGTTGTTATTTTAGGTAATCATGATATGAACCTAAACAATATGCATCGTGTAGATGCAGTCTCACCCGTCTTAGATGTTATCAAGAATCCTAATATACATTTTATTAAAGAAAATGGTTTATTTGAATTAGGAGGCGCTACATGGAATCATATGGCTGTTGATAAGACTCCTGCAGATTATATTCGAGCAAAAGATTTTGATGCTACATATAAAATTGCAATGCATCATGGCGCTGTAAATACTGCTAAAACGGATATTGGGTATCAAATATCAAATGAACATGTTGGTATTGATTTGTTTGAAGGTCATGACATTACATTGTTAGGAGATATTCATAAACCAGCACAGTTTTTAGATGCTGAAAAAACAATTGCATACCCAGGTTCATTGATTCAACAAAATCACGGAGAAGCATTAGACCATGGAATATTAATTTGGGATCTAGAACGACGAACTGCAGATTTTGCTGAAATTGAAAATGAGTATGGATACGTAACAATTGAAACTCAAGGTTCTTCAATAGTTAATGCCCCAGCACGTATGCCGAAACGTCCTAGAATTCGTATTAAATTTAATGATACATCTGCATCGGATATGAAAAAACTTATTGCATCATTGCGCAAAAAGTATTCCGTAGAAGATATTACAATTCAAAGAACAATTGGCAGTTCGGCAACAGCAGCATCATCATCATTAGCAATAGGAAATGTACGTGATGTTGAATATCAAAACGTATTATTAACAGAGTATATTGACAATCATTTTCCACAAGCAACACCAGCAGAGATTGATGCAATTCGACATATTAACAGAACTATCAATTCAAAACTGCCAGCAGTAGAATCAGTACGGCATACAACATGGCATCCTATATCTTTTGAATTCGATAATATGTTTTCATATGGTGAAGGTAATATTTTAAATTTTGAAAATTTACAAGATGTATGTGGTTTATTTGCTGCAAATACATCTGGTAAGTCTTCATTGCTTGATGCAATTACTTATACTATTTTTGATAAATGTAGTAAAACAGGCAAAGCAAATGAAGTATTAAATAATAAGAAAGCTTGGTTCCGCGGAACGTTTAAATTTGAAATGAATGGTACAGTATATACTATCGAAAGACGCGGCACTCAAAATAAGAAAAAAGAAACACACGTTAAAGTAGATGTTGATTTTTATACCGATTCGGAAAATTTAAATGGCGAAGAGCGTAGTGAGACAAATAAAAATATTCGTCGTTACTTAGGTACATATGATGATTTTATTTTAACTGCATTTTCATTGCAAGCTGATAACAATAATTTTATTGAAAAGTCTCAACGAGAAAGAAAAGATTTATTATCACAATTTTTAGATATTACGGTATTTGAACAACTTTATCAACTTGCTGCAGATGAAATTAAAGAAACAGCTGGAAAATTAAAAGAATATAAGAAAACAGATTTTGCACAAATCATAATAGACGCCGATGCTATTATAAATGAAAATCACGAAACTATTCAATCTTTAGAAACTCAAGAAGATGAATTTCAAGAGCATCGAAATGATTTACAAAATCGTATTGTAACTTTAATTGAATCTAAATTACCAACTACATACGATGGTCCAGATATCGAAATATTAGAACAACAAGAAACTGGTTTAGTTGAAAAGATTGAAACATTGCAGTTAGATATTGAAACTGCAGAGCAACGAATATTTGAGTTAAAACAACAAAATGCTTCGCAGAAGTCTATCATTCAATCTCAATATAATTTAACAGAAATACAAACAAACATTGAAACGCATAAAAAACTGATTAAAATTCATAACGACCTCAGTGCGCGTATAAAAGAACAAAAAGGAATAATTGATGCAAAAGAAGAAAAAATTAAGCATCTTGAATCTCATGAATATGATCCAAACTGTAAATACTGTACATCTAACGTTTTCGTGCAAGATGCAATCGAAGCCCAAGATACGATTGATCAAGATAGAGCAATATTAACAGAGTTAGAACGTCGCTTTGATGAGTTAGAAACGGAAATTGAATCAGTTTCTATATATCAAGTCCAATATGATGAATTGACACAATATTCGCAAACTATTAGAACAACGGCGACTAATATTGAACGCAAAGAACTTCAATTACAACTTGCAGAATCTGAATTACAAACTCGAGAATCTGAATTAGAAACTGTTTTAGAACGACAAGATTCATTTAGAAAAAATGAAACAGCAATACTTCATAATGCTCAAATTGATGTAAAAATTACATCTTGCAAACAAAACATAGAATCATTTAGTGAACAAATAAAAACAATACAAGAACAAATTAAATCATTGTTTGGTGCCATTGAAGTTGCAAAAACAAAACGAAGTGCGGCGATGTCACAACTAGATTCATATCGTCAACTGGAAACTGAATATAAAGCATATGAATATTATTTAGAATCAGTTAAACGAGATGGTGTTCCATATGAAATAGTAGCAAAAGCTCTTCCAAAAATTGAAGCAGAAATAAACAACGTGCTTAATCAAATTGTTGATTTTAACATGGTAATGAATACAGATGGTAAAAATATCAACGGATATATTATTTATGATGAAGATAATTTTTGGCCATTAGAATTAACAAGTGGAATGGAACGATTTGTTTCATCATTAGCAATCCGCATTGCACTTATCAATGTGTCTGCTTTGCCTCGTCCAAATTTCATTGCAATTGATGAAGGTTGGGGAAGTTTAGATGCAGAACATATTTCATCAGTTGTAAATCTATTTGATTATTTTAGAACTAAATTTGATTTTTCAATTATTATTTCACACGTTGATTCTATGCGAGATATGGTAGATAATTTAATTGAAGTAAACAAACAAAACGGATACAGCCAGATTAATCACACTTGATATTTATATAAAAGATATCAAGTTCAATGAAACGTAAAGAAGCTGTATACAGAGGTTTAGAATACATCGATGTTTATTTTCAAGATAATTCGGCTACATCCCCGGATTATTTCCAAATATCAGAATTTCCATTACGTTTAACAGCTGGCAAAAATTTATTTAAACTTCGAGGTCATCCTACCAATTTAAAAGTCGGCGGCGTTTTAAACTTCGAAGTTTTAGATTATAATGGCGATCCGATTTACACTGAGGTTATTAATTATATCGATGAAGATAAAAGCCGTGTAATTGCAATTTATGTTTATGAAGATACATCGCCAGGTGATTGTACCATAACATTATTAGCAGAAGCTGCTGTTATTAATGGTGCTCCTGCTCCAGCTGAATGGCAAGGACGAGCAAATGTAAAATGGACTAGAACAGTTCCTGTTAATCCAAATATTTCTAATGTATCAGAAATTATTTTTGAACAAGAACCAGATGTAACAGTTACGGAATTAATAGGGGTACAACTAGATAGAAGATATCCTAACAATACACAATTCCCAACATACACTACTGGCACTGTGCGTTATTTTACTTATAATAATCAACCTGCAGTACAAATACAAGGCGGCACATTTACAAGTGATATGTCATCTGGCACAATTACTATAGCGTCGCCAATTAATCCATCGCCTACGCCTAATTTCCCTATATCTACAACGGCGTACGTGGCCACGATAAAAAAGATATTAAACCCAACTACGGCATTATTAGATACAGAATATACGGCGTATAGCAGCCAGAGCATTTCTAAACATACATATACAAATTTTGATTATTCTGCATTTTCTTTGTATTATGAACAATCACCTACATACATTGAAACACAAAATTCAGAATCATTTGCATTCATACAAGTTAAAGGATTAGAACCAGCAACTGGAGATGTATCTCGCATCAAAGTTTTTACTAATAATAATGGTACAATTGGAACATGGGAATTAATTAATGATGTTGAATTAATAGAAACAGAAATATTTGTTCCTAGCACATCATCATTATATCCAGATAAATCTATAGGAATATTTACAACTCAAAGCATTATCAATACATATTGGGAAGGAATTTCATATAATGGTGTTGTTACATCAACAGCTCCAACATTAACATGGACTACATCATCAATTGAAAATGGAATGTTGATAACAAATGCTATAAATTTAGATGCATCTAGTTCCGTTTCGATTGCACAAATTAAATCTGCATATGCTGGAGTATTTTTAGGAGATTCTGCATATAAACTTTCAATTGATGCTATTGGTACGCAATCAGGGAGTCTTGCACCAACATTAGCAATTTATTTATCAGGTAGTTCGTTTTACCAAGATCCAACTGATTATTTTAATCAAACATTTTCTAAGAAATTAGGTAAACGAATTGGCCAATTAACAGTAAACGGCAGTGCTCAGCGTTTTGATGACCAAATATTTAATTTTGATGCAGATTATGATGGTACTGGTACTTTGTTGCTTGTTGTAGAACATGGAACATGGATAGTTTCTGATATACATGTTACATCTGATAATGACCCTGGTTATTCTCCGAATTATACTAGAATTAAATCTTTTGTACCAACAACACATAAAATCAACAATCAAATATCTTTTAAAGTTGAATATTATAATGTAAACGGCGAAAAAAGCAAACAGACATCATACGTTTATAATAAAGATTGGGAGGGCGGCAATCGATATATTGATGGTAATTATTCAATGATTACTGGATCTTTATATGTTGCTGATTCATTAAATAGCGGTATTGCAATTAGCGGGTATCCTAGTGCCGGTTGGATTCGATCATTAGGATATCAAGGGTTCGATGCAGGCTATCCAGGATTATTAATATGGTCTGGTTCTGCTTTACCCGGAGCAACATCTAAAGGTCTTCCTTATTCAGGCGTTGGAATAGAACTTTATGCAAACTCATCAAGTTATTTTAGATATAGTACAGCTGATTCTGAAATAGATGTTAGAACCGATAAATTCTTTTTCGGAAATCCTAATACTGCATATATCAGTGGTAGTAATGGATTAATTGAAATTTCATCATCTAAATTTCACTTAACAAATCAAGGAAATTTAACTGCAAGTAATGCATTATTTTCCGGAAATGTTACTGCAGTTAATTTCTCAAAACGAGTAGTTACTGTTACAGATGCCAATTCTGGATCATATTTACGAACAGTAACTGGCGGCAAAAATTTAGTATTCAATGGTTCTTTAGGCGGACAAATTACAGCAGAGATGGCAATTAATACGGTAGGTAGTTTTGTTATTAAAGATATTGAATTACCTAATACCGGATCAACTGTAAACAATGAAGTTAATGTATATATACAAACACAAGGAGTTCAATTCGATGATGCAACAATTAAACCAGCAATACCAAATGCATATCCTGCAGCATAATAAATAACAAATATGGCAAATATAAATTTAACACCCGGAGAAAGATATACATTTGGTAGATTGAACAATGTATCTGTAATTACAGATAGTACCGATAATGCACAATCACCGAAGTATATTAGAAATATATTGTATGTAACATCATCTACTAGTCCTGCTTTATATGTCAAAGGAGGCAGTAGTAGTGGAAATTCAACATTATATATAGAATCAGAAGGTAGTTCCGATCCAATACTTCGTTTATCAGTAGGTTCAGCGGCTGCAGAAAATTGGGTTGTTGGTATTGATAATAGCGATAATGATACATTTAAAATACATAACGGAACTTCAATTGGCTCTGCTGCTACATTAGCATTAGCAATTGATATAAACGAAAATATATCAATACCCGGTAACGTTTCAATTTCAGGATCATTTGCATTAGGTGGTATTGCAAATACAGTAACTACAAATGCTTTATATTACAATCCTACAACTAAACAAGTAACATATGGTGCATCCGGATCAGGAGGAGGCGGAGGAACACCGGGCGGATCTGACACACAAATTCAATATAACAACGCCGGGGCTTTTGGCGGCGTGTCTGTATTAACATGGGATGGTACAACACTTCGAGCAACCGGATCATTTACTGGTTCGCTAACGGGTATTGCTACAAGTGGTTCATCAATTTTAGTTTCAAATACTCCATCAACTGCTGGAACGTATTATCCAGTATTTGTTAATGGTATTACTGGATATCGCACGGCATTAGTTGATAATTCAACATTCACATATGATACAACTACTAACACATTAACTGTTACGGCATCATATGCAACAAATGCATTAACTGCATCAATTGCAACTACGGCATTAACTGCATCATATACATTAACTGCATCATATTTTAGTGGAAGTATTGCAAATTCAATTAATACTGATAACATTAAAATTACCGATAATCCAACATATGGCGGAGTTACTTATTATCCAACATTTGTAGGTAATACATCTGGTTATACATCGGTGCTAGTTGATAGTTCATTGTTTACATATAATCCGAGTACTAACATATTATCAACAACATCATCATATGCTATAACTGCATCATATGCAGAAACTGCATCATTTTCATTAGCAACAACTGAAAATCGCGTTTTAGCTTTAAATCAATCCGGAAATACCATTTCGAAAGGAGTTGTAGTTCGTATTACTGGTTCAAATACATCAAGTGACATTCCACGTATTGTAACAGCATCATATGAAAATGATAACAATTCAGCAAATACTTTAGGTATTACTTTTGAATCGATTGCGAACGGAGCTACAGGTTTTGTAACTACAGAAGGTATTTTAGCTGGGGTTAATACAAATGCATTCGTTTCAGGTCAATTAATATATTTAGGTGCAACTGGTTCGATTATAGGAACGGCACCTCAATCACCACTTCATTCAGTTCGATTAGGTGAAGTTGTTCGTCATCAAACAAATAACGGTTCAATTTATGTTCGTATAGATAACGGATATGAAATAGAAGAATTACATGATGTTTTAATCACAAGTGCGTCATCGGGTGATTTACTTGTTCGTTCCGGAAGTGTATGGACAAATTCAAAACAACTTTCTGGCTCGTATGCTATAACAGGTAGTTTAACATCAACCTCAATTACAACATCCAATGCTACAATTTCCGGCAATGTAACAGTATCAGGCACTGCCTCTATTAACACATTAATTGTAAACCAAATTGGATATTCATCTGGCTCAAACCAGTTAGGTGATGCTGTAAACGATACACAAACACTTTTTGGAAGCGTAATTATACCAACAGGATCATTGACTGTAACGGGAAGTCAAGCAATATATAACCCTGTTTCCTCTATTTCTGGGTTAAACATTATGTCTCCTCAAACTAGTGCAGGTTCTCTTGTTCTTTCTACTATAGGTACTCCTGGAACAAATAATGGAGCATATCTTATATTACGACATGCTGATGGTACATTCCCTACCCCATCTACTACTGATAGTTCAAGACTTATATCAACCCAAAATTCCCAATATTTCAGTGGTTCTTCATACTTCACAGCTACTTCAATAATTGATATTGCTAGTGGGAAAAAAATATTTGGAGTAACCCCCACATTTGGAGGAACTCTTACATATTATGGAAAATTAGATAATGGAAACTGGTATTTTGGAGATTTATCATCAAATACCAATACCGCAAGAGATACTAGTGCAAATGCTAGGGTTCATATAAAAGGTTCAGGTACAACATCTGCTACAACAGCATTACGTGTTGAAAATTCCAATGCTAGTGCTTCTTTAACCATTACTGATAATGGAGTATCTACATTTTTCACCACTACAGCAAGTTTAGCCCCAGTCATTATAAGAAATGGAACTACAACAGATAATGCTCGATTACTCCAATTTGTAAATTCAGATGGTAATCTTAATCTTGAAATAAGAAGAACTGTAACTGCAGGAAGGGGTATTGAATTATATCAGGGGACTACTAAATTTTTATCCACTGATGGAAATGATATAGCTCTATCAAATGCTAATTTATTTTTACAGAATGCGTATGGGTCTAATGTTGGTCTAGTATTTGGAAGTAGTGCTGCTGGTTTAGTACATCGTTTTACAAATGATGGGCAACAAACATTCCGATTCCTAGCAGATTTAGTAAATGGTGGAGCAACATGGTCTACTACTGTATTTACTGCAAACACAGATAAAAATACTCCTACAAATAGACTATTTGATTTTAGAATCCCAGTACAGATATCTTCATCTATTTCACAAAGTGCTACTATTTTTCAAATAATAGGAAATAATAATAATACAATATTAACAGTAAATACGAGTTCTTTAGTAACCATAACAGGTTCCCTTACAGTAACCGGAGGTATAACCGGCTCACTTTTAGGAACATCTTCATATGCTACTCAAGCATTAAGTGCTTCATGGGCACCTTCATCTCCTGTATTTCCGTTTACTGGAAGCGCTATTATTTCTGGTTCATTAACTGTAACTGGATCACTTATAGTATCTGGTTCTTCAACTCTTGTAAATGTTGGCCCTGCTATATTTAGCGGTTCAATTACACAAACAGCTTCAACTGCTTCTTTTGGTGGAGTTGTAGGGATCGGGACTACTACACCAAGTACATTATTACATATTCAAAGAGCAACTAATGGTGAAGTTTTAAGATTTAGAGATACAACAAATGCAAACCAAGATTATGTATTTGAAACAG
>Ga0068876_10003044_pt1 | contig 12175 bp, 7 predicted proteins | sample NOAtaG_6_FD_66442 | JGI IMG/M metagenome (GOLD analysis project Ga0068876, IMG submission 66442) | Freshwater lake microbial communities from Lake Erie, under a cyanobacterial bloom - NOAA_Erie_Diel5S_2200h metaG | ecosystem: Environmental > Aquatic > Freshwater > Lake | place: USA: Ohio, Lake... | reverse complement strand
CTTTTCCATGGTAACTTATCTCGACGAAATAACGGAGCATAGAGATACCGCTGGCTTATTCGATATAAAGCACCTTACCGTGTTCGGAATCCACGGTATAGTTGAAGTTGATTGTTTTAGATGCGGAAGGTACGAGGTTGTATCTCCAGGTTAAAATGCCTGTTTTCTCATCCAATTCTCCATCACCGTATTCGCCCTGTTTTACCTTGATGTCGTTGTCAATGGAAATAGGAAATTGATCTTTAATCAAGATAGGAATACTTGCACCACCGTTGTTTCGGACATTGATTTCCCAAGTAACCTCGAATTTTTGCCTTGAGCCAATGATTCGGTTGGTACTCTTTTCTTGAATGCGCTTTCGATCGATTTGAATTTTTTGGTCTTTCCCCAGCGAAAATCCAATGGTGTCCTTCGTGGAATTCACATCGATGTAGGTTTTTCCAATGAAGGTGCCATCAAAATACAGGTTCGATTCGCCATTCAAGAGGTTTAATTTCTCCCAACCGGTCACTTGTGCAGATAAGAATACGGAAGGGTCGATTTTTGGTGCGGTGTGGTACTCGTAAATCGCAGGTAACTCATATGACGCAATCGCAACGCGTTGTTCCATTCCATCAGAGGCAATACTAAATTTACTTTGGATGGCATATTCGACGCGTAAATCTTTTTGCGTGACCACACTGGTAGCATTGGAAGACCAAGTAAAAGAAGAAGCTCCAGTGGCGGCTTGAGCGATTTTTGATTGTTCGTTTTCCTTGCGCTTTGATCTTTTTTCCAATACGACCCCTTCGTAACGGCTTAATTTATCCGTGAGCCCCCAATCGTCCTCGCTCATGTTTTTCTCTTCATCACCCATAATGACCACCTCATTGAGCTCTAGGGCCTCTGGGTAAAGGAAAAACTTCAGGTAGGGCGCAGTAATCGGTAACTGGACGCTTCCATATCCAACAAAGGAGGCGGTCGCATAGGATTCATTTCGGGGAACCGTCACCTCAAATTTCCCATCTACGTCGGTAACTGCTCCAACATTGGAATTAGTTGGAAAAGTGATTCGTGCAAAAGGAAGTGGTTCACCTGTAGAGGCATCAATAACCTCACCTTTCAATAACTGTCCGCCATAACTATAGGTTGGCAACTGACGGGAAGAAATCTGTTTTTGAGTAGGGTAGTTGTAATAACTTAAATACCAAGGGGTAATTTGTGGTTCGGCGCTGTTCGCGTATGGGTCGTTTGTCGAAAGCACTAAATCAATATCTTTCCATGGAATTCCCGTAGTTTGGTTGACAAGTGCTTTTGCTTCTAACTTTACTTGTGCTCCGATTCCCTCGCTGCGCATGTCATAATAGGGAGTCCAGGACGCGTTGGGAGAAATGTAGGAGAAAAAGAACGTTCCTTTTGTGGGTGCTTTTGCCTCTAGTTCCACGACAATTTCAGTGTAATTAATAACAGGCTTGCTTCGTTGACTAAAGATCTCCTGCTCAATTTTGTTCATGTCTTTATTTAACTGCTCCAGTTCTTCATAAATGGCCGATTCCCGTACATTTATTTCTGTCAATTTTTGATGCATGAAGGCATATGCCTCTTTCAATTCAGCGACCTTTAATCCCTCCTGCTGTCCTTTTAAATCGCGGTTTTTGAGAAGCAACTGTTTGTCAAGTTCCAGTATGCGGTATTCATCTCTAAGAGCGATGTCCTTTAACTCAAGTTTTCTTTTGTTGGCATTCAACGTTTCCATCTGTGCCTCACTGATACGTACATCTTCGAAGTTTTTTCTAGTCTTAACAGAAAGAATCGTCACATCGGCTTGTGCTTTCACCTGCACGGAATTGGGGTCAAGGAAATCGGTGAGTTTTTCTAGTACTACGGTTTGTTTTCCCGCTTTGATGTCAAAATTACCGGTATGCTCCAGTTGCACACCCTGAAAAAAGACCGTAGCCTTCTCAATGGTTGACGAAACCAATGTCTCGTTTTTTTGTGCGAAGGCTTGAACCGAAACAAGCAGGGTAAGAAATAGGTACTTCATGTGCACTTTTTTAAACTGGAATTTCCAGCGATTTCTCTATTAGATCTCTTATTTTCCCGTGGGAATAACAAAACCTGTCATGTCCAGTTCATAGATATCCAAGCTGCCTTTTTGACCGTCGGTTTGGTAACCCACCATCATGGCCTTGCTTAGTTCAGGGTAGTATTGGAAATGAGTGTCGTTGTTTACAGAGTTTACCTTTCCACCTAAGTTTACAGGCGTTCCCCACGAACTGCCCTTCTTTTCAACCACATACACATCGTAGCCACCCATACCCGGCAAACCATCGGAACTAAAGAATAGGTATTTTCCATCGGGACTTACATACGGAGTGGTTTCCTTCCCGGGGGTGTTAAAGGGAACCGGAACGGCTTCGCCCCAGTTTTTATTAACCTTTTCCACCATCCAGATGTCTTGTAAACTTTTATCTCCATTGCGATCGGTAACAAAATACATCGTGTTGCCATCTTTGGTCATGGTTGCCGAACCCTCAAAGTAACTAGTATTGATGCTTTCATTATCAATAATTTTCGGTGTCGACCATTTGTTTTTGTTTGACTTTTCCATGGTGAAGATATCCGAACTCATGGTGACCGGATTAGGTTCTTCCATTGCTGTGGTGTTTACAGTTAATAAGGCTTTATTGCCTTCTGGTGAAATGTAAGACAGGGCATCAAACCCTTGTGTATTGATCCTTCCTAGGAGGTTTGTAACACTGTCCCAAGCTTCCAGTTTTTCGTTCCAAACAGCACGGTATATATCCTCAAAATACTCTTGGTCATCCGGATTCATCTTTCCTCCGGTGGTGTTGTTTCTCCGTGAGGTAAAATAAAGTTCTTTTCCTGTATTGGTTAAATTCGGAGCGTATTCGGGACTTGTTGTATTCAACGAACGAATGCCTTTCCTTCCATTTGCCTCGCCCTTGGCAAGTTCTTTTTTTGCAAATTCACACTGTTCAATTAACAAGGATATACGGAGTTCTTTTGCTCTTAAGGTGGAAAGTTTTTCATTTGCCAACTTGTATTGAACAAGGGCAGAATCTAATTTACCCATGCGGTGGTATGATTTCCCAAGTAGCTCATATACCTCTTTGTTCAGGTTGTCCTCGCTTTTTCCAACGCAGGATTCAGCATATTTGAGTGCAGCACCATAATTCCCCAAGGCATACTGTGTTTGCGCTATCCAGAAGGGAGCTAACCAACCATGCGGATCTCGGTTGGATGCAGCTCGAAATTCTTCAAGTGCGTCTTTAAGTTTTCCTTCGAAAAAAAGGGTTTTTCCCTTGTCAATTAGAATAAGTGCCTTGGCTTGATCTACGACCGTTGATGCCGTATCGGGAGGTTGAATACACGACGGCATTTTTGCAAACGACGTGTAACCTAAAAAGATAAAAAACAGAAGAAAAAAGTATTTCGCCATAATTGTTGTGTGAATGTTAATACAAAAGAAAACAATTTTATCCTTTGGAAATACCCTGTAAGGTTAAAGTTTTCGACAAAACAACGAAAACAGTCAATTTATGAAGGCGTATCAGTGGTGTTTACCTGATGCATGGCCAAGGTCGCAGCGATGATGGACAAAATCGGAACGAGGGATAGAAAACCAAGCGCAAATACCTCTTTTACAAACAACCATGCCGCCCCGAAAAAACCTGTATCGTGTTGACTGAAATCAAAGAAAAGGACATTGAAGTCCAGTTTGATTTGCAGCAGAACGATAAACACAACCCCGATGGATAGGGCAAGACCCCTGTGGCGACGTACAAAGCGGATGCTGTCCTCTACCGATAATTGCCGCCGTTCATTGATGTAATCCAATAGGCTAAAACCACAATAATAACCGATGACAAGAAGAACAATTGGATAGATGGGACTTTCATTTAATTCGCCCCAAAAAATGAGCGAGATTAAAATCAATGGGGTGAGTATCACGTATTGCCAAACGAGGTTCCTGACCAGTATGCGAACCGCCCGAAGCATGTCTTTCCAAAACTGTTCCCATTCAAACGGGTATTGTTTGCCCGTCATAATATGTTCGGTTTTGGAACTCAAGTAGGTCATTAAAGGCGAAAGTAAAACGAAGACAATATAGCCAGCATTTTTCGTGAGAAAAACGGATATAAGCAATTCAAAAAGCAGGGTGAGGATGTACCAATAAACGTCATTTAAGTTGCTTATTTCGGAATGAAAAACATGTGCTTCCAATTGCCGTGAAAAATACCCTACGGCGATGAGTAAAAAAAATGGAACAATGGCGTAGAAAAAAAAGCCATGGCGCAGCATAAAGCCCAAGGCCTGAAAGTAAGCCTGCAATCCCAAAAAGAAATTTCTAAAAAACGCCACAGGCAAATGTAATATTTAACGCTTTAGCTTCGATTAAAAGGCCTTTTTTGTACTTTTACTTTTTGGAAAATCATGACATTTAGCCCCCTTACCGCAATTTCTCCCATCGATGGACGGTACAACCATGCAACAAGCGATTTACAAGTTTACTTTTCCGAATTCGGACTAATCAAATACCGCGTTCATATCGAAGTGCAATACTTGCTTGCTCTAATCGAAGGTGAAGTAGGTATTATGTCAACCTTTCCATCTGAAAAGATTACTCAAGTTCGTAACATTGCGGAGGAATTTAGTGAGACAGATGCGGTATGGATCAAAGAAAAAGAAAAGGAAACGAACCACGACGTTAAGGCCGTAGAATACTTCGTTAAGGAAAAATTCAAGCAACTCGGACTTTCGGAATTTGACGAATTTGTTCATTTTGGACTAACCTCACAAGACATAAATAACACCGCCATACCACTTTCCTTGAAAGAAGCGGTACAACAAGTGATTTTACCCGTCATTGATCAAGTCCTCACTCAACTCCGTGAATTGCAATATGAATGGAAAGGTATCAGCATGTTGGCTCACACCCATGGTCAACCGGCCTCTCCGACCAAATTGGGTAAGGAAATCCAGGTGTTTACAGAGCGACTTTCCATTCAACTGGAGGGATTAAAAACCATACCTTTCGCAGCAAAATTTGGTGGAGCAACCGGTAATTTCAACGCGCACAATGTGGCATTTCCCAATATTAATTGGGTGAATTTTGCCAACCGTTTTGTCAACGAACAACTTGGTCTCTTTAGGAGTCAAACGACTACCCAAATTGAACATTATGACCAATTGGCCGCTATGTTGGATTGTTTTAAACGGATTAACAACATCTTTCTGGACCTAAACCGCGACATGTGGTCCTACATTTCAATGAATTATTTCAAACAGAAACTAAAAGAAGGAGAAATTGGCTCGTCTGCTATGCCGCACAAGGTCAACCCAATTGATTTCGAAAATTCGGAAGGAAATATTGGAATGGCCAACGCATTGTTTGAACACTTGGCTTCAAAGCTACCAGTGTCTCGGCTTCAACGCGATTTATCGGATTCTACCGTTTTGCGTTCGCTTGGCGTTCCGCTCGCTCATACCCTTATTGCCCTTAAATCCACCTCAAAAGGCTTATCCAAGTTGCTGTTAAATACGGACAAAATCAACCAAGATTTGGAGGAAAACTGGGCGGTAGTGTCTGAAGCTATTCAAACCATCCTGCGCAGAGAGGGCTTTCAAAAACCTTACGAACTCCTTAAATCCCTAACCCGAACAAACCAATCCATTGACAAAGACGCGGTACATGCGTTTATTTCTACCTTGGATGTAGAGGAACATATCAAACAAGAGTTATGGCGTATTACGCCGCAAAATTATACCGGTATTCAACTAGTAACAAGTAGGAAATGAAGTCAATAAATAACCGTAAATACCGTAGCACTTTGCTCGTTCTCCTTCTATGTTTAGGAAATGTTATGGCACAACTAACGCCAATACAATGGGGGGAATTGGAACCAAGCAGTGGAAGGTTGGTTTCATTAATTCCAAGAAATAGCCACGACTTTTATACATTGCGCTGGTCGGGCGGTGCTGTTGTTGGTTCATACAGGCTTGCTCACCATCAAGATTTTAAAAAAACAGCCACAGGTAAAGTTCAAGTTTCCGCAGCAAATGGCATGGCAAACTATGAGGATGTCCGTTTATTAGGGAACCGATTGATTGTTTTTCTCACCGATAAATTCAGTGGTGAATACCAGATGTATGGGCAAGAATATACCGATGACTTGAAACCGTTGGGAGATTCAAAACTTCTTGCTTCCTTTCCACTCGAGGGAGCAGGTAACAAATCTTTTTTTCAGGTAATTTCCTCTCGAAACAACCAGTTTATGGCCGTCGTTTGGGAAAAGCCCAGCAAGCGAGACGAAAGGGATGAATATGCATTCAAAGTATATGATAAAGACCTGAATGAACTTCACAGTGGTGATTTCAAACTCCCTTTTGAAGGCCGGTATTCCACGATAAATGAACACCACCTCGCCAATAACGGCGATTACTTTATTTCAGTGTCCGAATTTACGGATGCGGAAAATAAAGGCGTTTTTCGAAATAATATGCAATATAAATCCATGCACTTGTATCAGATTACAGGTGAAGGATTAGAGGATTTCGAAATTAACCTTGAAGGAAAAAGGGTAGAGGCCATGGACATTAATACAGGAGCCGATAGCTTAATCACCTTGACAGGTATTTACGGAAACCGTGATAAAAGCGGAGTTTCTGGCCTGTTTTTTTTACGTGTTGATTTTGCCTCCAAAAAAACCATTGATCAGGGTTTCAGCGAGTTTGGGAAGGATTTCATTACACAAGATTGGAGCGATAAAGCCAAAGAACGAGCCGACCGAAGGGAGCAGAAAGGAAAAGGTGAACCCCAATTGTACAATTATGTCATGAGGCAAAATGAAATCCTTGAAGATGGTAGCATTGTTGGTTCAATCGAACAATATTACGTTGTTGTGAATACTTATTTCGACCCGAGAACAGGTACAACCCGGACAACATACACCTATTATTACAATGATATTATTGCCTACAAAATAGGCGTTAACGGCACATTCGATTGGTTAAAACGGGTAGGAAAGTACCAAGTTTCTACCAACGATGGTGGACCTTACAGTTCCTATGCCCGTTACTTGAATAACGGAAAATTGTGTTTTGTGTACAACGACAATGTCAAAAACTATGACGACGCCGGGTACTATATTGCAGACAATAAATACGCTGCCAATTTCGGTAAAAGGAAAAACGTAGTTGCTCTGGCGGAAATAGACCTGCAAACAGGTGATTTAAAACAACGCACTTTTTTCGATCGGAAAGAAATTGAAGCGCTGGCGGTGCCGAAACGTTTTTGTGTTGATTACACCAATCAAGATGTATTGTTGTATGCTATTTACGGACGAAAAGAACGCTTCGGCTTATTAAAAATTCAGCGTTAACTTGACGTCCCTTTTCTTCTAAATGCGTTAAAAACCGAGAACAAGATTGTCAGTGCCGCTGCAATTAGTGCTGACCTTCCAAGCAGGTCTCCATTTCGACTGAAAAAAGTGGTTTCCGAGGATAGTCCAATGGTTCCACGCAAAACAGCGGGTTTCCACCATGGTGTTTTTTGAAGAACATCCCCTCGGCTGTTGATAAAACAGCTGGTTCCCGTATTGGCTGATCGCGCGACATACTTTCTGTTTTCGATTGCCCTCAACCTGGCAAAACTCGCATGTTGCTTATAACCAGGTGTGTCCCTCCACCAACCGTCATTGGTGATGATTACAATGGCTTCAGCTCCTTTCGCACATTGTTCCGCGTTAAACTCGCCGTAAATCGATTCGTAACAAATAAGTGGAGCAAAGGAAAAAGCATCTGTACGCAACACTTCCGGTTTATCCGCAATTCCCAAAGTGCCTGAGGTTCCTCCATTTTCAATTGATAGTTCTTCTAAAAAAGGAAACCAATCCGAAAAAGGAAGTTTCTCCACCCCAAGCACCAATTTCGATTTGTGGTAAAACGACGCTTGGGTATCCTGAAATAATAAGGCGCTATTGTAGGCCTCGTAAAAAAGATTTGAATCAAACGGTTTGGCGGCTCTTGAATGCTTGAAAGTAAATTTTTGTGCAGTTGAAGCACCAATGAATAAGGCTGCGTTTCCCCAAGCCTTTTGTTCCTCAACCAAGGTGTTATAAAATGGAAGAAGGGGCATTTCATCTTCAAAAAATCCTTGACTAATAGCTGTTTCCGGTGCGATAACCAGATCTGTTTTCCGGCCTACCTTTGTTGAAGCCAATCGCAGTATTTTTGAAACTTGATGGTTAACATCGCTGTTGAACTTTTCAAGGTAAGGATCAATGTTTGGTTGTACCACCACACATTCGGCCGTTTTGCTAGGTTCATCTACCTGAACATACATGGCGATCGATCCGAGAATAGGAAGTAAAACCAACAAAGCTATTGAGCCGCTGAGTACCCTTTCTTTGCCGAACGGTTTCTTTTGAATCCAAAGCCTTTCAAAGAGGTGAAAACACATTAAGTTAACCATTAGTAACCAAAGCGTTCCGCCACTTATTCCCGTAAACGAATACCACTGCACCAGCACCGGTTGAATAGAGAAAACATTGCCTAAACTAAGCCATGGCCAACTTAGTTCCCAGTGATGGTGGGCAAATTCAAATCCCAACCAACAAACCACAAAGGCAAAATACCCCAACGTCTTACCTGTACCTTTTTTTATCAAGTGAAATAAGAAAAAAGCGATGGCCATCAAGAGTGAATTAAGGATGAATGCCATCATCGCCCCTCCGGCACTCGCGAACCATATCCACCATGTTGTACCAAGGTTGTAAACGAGAAAACAAACATAAGCATGAAGGAAAACGTGGCTACTTTTCAACCTTCGAGCAGAAACTTCTCGTTCCACAAGCAAAAGTGGAATCCACGAAACGAATGCAAGAAAGGTAAGGCTACCAGTGAATGGGAATGCAAGGACAAGCAGTCCGCCTGAGAGTACACTCAACCCATAGCGTTGAAGCCTGTTCAGTTGCATTGGAACCATCGTGTTCTAAATCGTTCGGGTATTATTTGAAAATAATCACCATCTCTACACGGCGGTTTTTTTGTCGGCCTTCCGGTGTATCGTTCGAAGCAACAGGCATGCTTTCACCAAAGTATAGCACACTTAAACGCAGCGCATCTACTCCATGACCTGCAAGGAATTTCTTAACCGCTTCTGCTCGTTTTTTCGAAAGAACAAGGTTTTGCTGTGCATCGCCCACATTATCCGTGTGTCCAGAAATCTGAAGTCCCCAATTCGGTTTTTTTGCCAACACATCTGCCAACTCAGAAAGGGAATTGAAAGAAACCTCTTTGATAATGTCTTTTCCTGTTTCAAACTCAAGGTTGTCAAAGGCTGTTTTTAGAATTTCCTCCACTTCCTTATCGATTTCTGGACATCCTTCGTTGGACACAGGCCCTGGGGTAGCAGGACATTTATCGTCTTTATCCAATACGCCGTCGCTGTCTGTATCCTGGTAAGGGCAGCCTTTGTTTTGAATTGGACCCGCTAAGTTCGGACAATCATCGTCTTTGTCCAGCAAGCCATCGTTATCGGTATCAGGCCATGGACAACCTTTATTTTCTTTCGGACCGTACACCTCTGGGCATTCATCCAGAAAATCAAATAAACCGTCTTTATCTGAATCCGGACATCCTTGATTTACGATCGGACCTGGATTGTCCGGGCAAGCATCGTCGTCGTCTTTAATGCCATCGCCGTCGCGGTCTGGACAACCATTCAAAATCGCCAATCCTGCCACGTCCGGACATTCGTCGTTTGGATCAATAATGCTGTCGTTATCTCGGTCCGGACATCCTTTGAAAGCCGGTATCCCAGCAAGTTCAGGGCAATCATCCATCCTGTCGGGTATGCTGTCGTTGTCTTTATCTGGACATCCGTCAAACCTTGCTAAACCTGCTTCCGTAGGGCAAACGTCAAGGGCATCCTGAATGCCATCCTCGTCTGCATCTGGGCAACCCATGAAAGTCCAGATGCCTGGAACATCGACGCATTCATCCATTTTGTCAGAGACACAGTCGCGGTCTCTGTCCTGTGGTTCACCATACAAGATCGGAAGACGGAGGCCAGCATAAATGGTCGCACCGTTGATTTTTTTACCCGAGGCCAACAGGAATCCAAGGTCATTCACACCAAGTGTCAATGGTCCGAGTCGAACACCTGTTCCAACCTTAAACCCTGAATACCTTGAATAACTCAATGGAAAATGAAATCCCACCCAAGGATGGTCAAAACCAGGCGTAAGTGCAAATGTAGTAGGAATGCGCACCCTATTTGGATTGGCACTTGTCAATACATTCACAATACCGCTTGCTTCCACCCCAAACCATTTCCATATATGGTAATCGAATTGGAAACTGATTGCCGTTGGCAGGGTCATGAAAAAGGTGTTTTTTCCCTGATTCGCTGTGGTCCATCCTGTTGTTGGGTCGTTGGAAAGGGAATCAATTAGGTTGTCAACATCGGTTAGTGACTGAGCGGAATTGAATACTTGTAGGTTAAATAAGTTGGTGGAGTTGATACTGAAATCACGGCTTATACCTCCCTTGCTGAATTTCATTCCTCCAATATCAAGGATTGAAATACCTGCACGGAGCTTGTACTTATCCAAATCTTGCCTCCAAAGGTCGGTTTTTCCGTCCATGTCGTATTTGTAATCCATCCAGTCTGGACGCCATTCATAAACAAAACCTAAGTCCAGACCCAAACCAAATTTGGAGGCACTTTTTAAACCTGCTTCTCCGTCCAAAATTCCCGATGAATGTCCGTAGGAAAAATCTCCTGCCAAGTATTGGGATGTATCGGCATTAAAAAGGTTGTAACGGAAGTTTTTGGTATGCATATAGGCTGCCGCAAATCCACTTAACCATTTCACTTTACCGCCCATTTTGAGAAAATGTTCGCCATCGTCTTTTAACACTTGCGAGTAAAGGAAACCGTATTCAGCCCATGTAAGGTGATTCAAATCAAGAAGGCTTTCATTGAATTGCGTATTCCAAAGCGTCGGTATGTCGAGGCCTTTTTCAATTAACTGTGCCAATTTAGGATCAACATCGTCAATGTTTGTGACGGACCTCAATTTAGCCGTGAAACCGATGGCAATATTTGGCTTGATGTGAAAAGCAAAATTGAGGAGATCAAGTTGCACATTGGTATATAAACCGAATAACTTTGCCTTATCTCCAAAGTATGTTTTGGTGAAATTGTTATCTATGAAGGTGGAATCTGGTTCCATCCATGACGTATAGTTCGTATCGGCAAAGGATTTTAGCCACCATTTGGGCATGTTTCCCGTGTTAAAGAATAAGGCATTTTGCCAGAAGTTGATGTCGCCGCTAAATAAATTTATGTCCACTTTGAACCGACCGTCCACAAAACTCGCGGGTTGAAGATCTGTTCCCATCACCCCATTGTAATTGCTGGCGTGCACTCCCAAGTAATTTTGGGCGTTAAGGTTAAATGTTAAAAAAAGAGCGAATGAAGCAGCAATGCACTTCAGGTAAAAATGGTTAACGGTCGATTTCATACTGCATAATATACTTATCAACGACAGTGGTCAGAACCAGTTTTCCCTCTTTCGAGCTGAGCATGCCTTTTAGGCTTCCTTCAAAGGGATTTTCATTCAACTTGCTGCCGTTTGAGCGGTACAAATATACGTTATTCTCTATTCCATCTACCACAGTTACAAATGTTTTACCATCAATTACCTGCACGTCTGCCGAGGCCACGTCGTCAAAATCAAGCACAACTTTACCCATGTAAAATCCATTGGCGTCTAAAATGTCCAAAGCTCCACCTCTACGGTTCAAAATGTAATTATCCAACCTGCCGAAAGCAGTGCGAAACAATCGTCCGTTGATGGTTGGTGTTACACCGGTTTTGGTGCCTTTTTGGTTGTAATGCTGAATACCTGCAGACTCGCTCGTGAACAACGATATTTCGTTCTCGTTGATTAACGAAACCCCTGGACCGTTTAAGGCAAAAGACCTGTATTTGTTTCGTTTTTCAACATCCAACATGGCAAACTGGGATTCGTTGTTAATACCTAGAAACAATCGATTTTGACTGACCCAGCCCAATACTGGACCTTTTGGATTCACAATCCCCGAATTTAACGTAAGAACTTTCTCTCGTTTTGGACCAAACAAATGGATATTGCCGTTTTGG
>Ga0068876_10003042_pt1 | contig 12180 bp, 10 predicted proteins | sample NOAtaG_6_FD_66442 | JGI IMG/M metagenome (GOLD analysis project Ga0068876, IMG submission 66442) | Freshwater lake microbial communities from Lake Erie, under a cyanobacterial bloom - NOAA_Erie_Diel5S_2200h metaG | ecosystem: Environmental > Aquatic > Freshwater > Lake | place: USA: Ohio, Lake... | reverse complement strand
CACCGAGAGGTGCATGCCGAACAGTAAAACGATAGTACTCAGTAACTGGAATAGGGTCTTTCTCATGCTTACTATCAGTAAAAGTGCACAAATAACCATTGTGTCAATTCCCTACATCGTGTTAAAGATTAACATCGAAATGTGGAATACTTCAAAGTGTGTTTACTTTTGCTTGTATAAATATAGAAAAACCGTGGCAGAGGAACAACGTTTACATAAAGACGAGATCATTATTCTCCTTAAAATCGGAGAGCACTTTGTTCAAAAGCAACATATTCAATCCCTCGCGCGTTTCGGGAAAGGAACCAAAATGATTCTGACTAATGGGAAGGAATACGTTGTAAATGTTCCCTTTGACAAAGTAGAAGAATTGATCGAGGCAAAGTAATGCTATCCGGCAAGCGTAAACAATACCAAAGCACTTACTATTCCCAATAAAAATCCTGCGGTAATTTGTGCAATGTTATGCGCTCCACTGATCATACGCGCGGTGCCGATAATTCCCGCAATCACGAACCCGGCACTTAGTAATCCTAAAGGAACATTACTATCGGTTCGTGCTGTTATAATTAACGCTCCGCAAAGTCCGCCAATACCAATCATGTGTAAACTGATTTTCCACCACATGTTGATAATCAATGCCTCCACCATACACACTGCTGCTGTTAACGTCAACAGTTGAATGAATGTTGGAATAATGCGTGTATTCATAGCGAATAGTGCGACCAAATAAATTACGGTGGACTGAATCAAGGGCCAATTACGTTCTTTAGCGGTATGCATTTCCATGCTTCCAATCATGCCGAATCGATACATGATAAAGACAGAAATGAGCGGAAGAAGAAAAGTGCTGGTGAAAATCAAACCGAGAATTAACCAATTAACATTACCTGCAGCGAGAAAATCGATTCTACGAATAATGAATACATAGGCAGCTGTGCCATAAGTAGTCATCAACAACGGATGAAAAAGTGTTGCAAGAATTTTTGGAACAGCAGACACTGTTACAGCTCCTTTCTTAATCGTGCTACCGGAATTCCTAACTGCTCGCGGTACTTGGCTACGGTACGTCGCGCAATATTGTAGCCTTTTTGTTTCAGCACGCGCGCCAAACCATCGTCGGTAATAGGTTTCTTTTTGTTTTCACTTTCAATACAATCGGAAAGAATCTTCTTCACTTCTCGTGTAGAAACCTCTTCTCCGGAATCAGTAGATAATGACTCCGAGAAAAATGTTTTTAGTAGGAATGTTCCAAACTGTGTTTGCACATACTTGCTGTTCGCCACACGTGAAACCGTTGAAATATCTAAACCAACACGGTCCGCGATATCTTTTAGAATCATTGGTTTCAGTGATGTTTCGTCGCCTTCCAAAAAATACGCCTGCTGATAATCCATGATGGCGTGCATGGTAAGCAATAGAGTTTGCTGACGTTGCTTCAACGCATCAATGAACCATTTTGCTGAATCTATTTTTTGTTTAATGAAAGTAACCGCCTCTTTGCTGCTCTTCTCTTTACTTTTTGCGTATTCCTGCAACATCTGATTGTACATGCCACTAACACGCAGTTCAGGCATGTTACGTTCGTTGAGTGACAGTTCCAACTTGCCGTCGTTGTTATACACGATAAAGTCCGGAACAATATCCTGTGCCACGACAGCATTTCCATCACCGGCACTTCCGGGGCGTGGATTAAGGTGTGTGATTTCATTAATAACGCGCTTCAAAGAGTCGTCGTCAACAGCGAGTTTGCGCGAAATTTTTTCATAGTGCTTTTTCGAGAACTCTTCCATGTGTTCCGAAACTACACGCATTGCTAAAATAATTTCCGGAGTCTTTGGATGCTTACGTTTGAGTTGCAACAACAAACACTCTTGTAAGTCGCGTGCACCAACACCGGGAGGGTCGAAGGTTTGAATCATCTGAAGCAATTCTTCAAGATCTTCAACGGTTGTTGTGATGTTTTGTGTGAAGGCCAAATCATCAATGATGGCATCCAGATCCCGACGTAAGTATCCGTCTTCATCAATGTTGCCGATGATGTATGCCGCTATCTGATAATGCTCATCATCCAGCGGTTGTAATCCTAACTGACTAAGCAATTGATCCTGAAAACCGGGACCTTGCGATAACGGCATTTCCTTGCGCTCTTCATCCGGACTTGAATTGTTTACCTGTTCTCGGTAATCGTAGCCTTCATCCTCGTCCATGTATTCGTCCAGCGAGAAATCTTCTTCCGAAGCACGTTCCTCTTCGCCTTCGTCATCCCCGGTTACATCATCGGAGTCGTTGCTTTCCTCGTCTTCATCAAAAATATCGTCCTCATCGTCGTTGAGCTCATCGTTCACCTCCTCTTCATCCTGTTCCTCTCCTTCTTCAAGAGCAGGATTAATTTCCATTTCCTCTTTAATACGCTGTTCCAAGGCAACCGTTGGCAGCTGCAACATCTTCATCAGCTGAATTTGTTGCGGGGACAACTTCTGAAGGAGTTTCTGATGTAATGACTGTTTCAGCATATACACCTAAGATACGATGATTTATTTTTCGTGGTACGATTTTTGATGAAATAAAAAAACGGCTGCAAAATACTTGCAGCCGTTTTTATTTGTTGAAAGGTGAATTACTTTTTCAAGTTCGCCATCAGGTATTCGCGATTCATTGTTGCGATATTCTCCAAAGAAATTTCTTTCGGACATTCCGCTTCGCACGAACCTGTATTGGTGCAGTTACCAAAACCTTGCACGTCCATTTCACGAACCATGTTTAATACACGCTCCGTGCGTTCAACACGACCTTGCGGTAACAATGCAAACTGTGATACTTTCGCAGACACATACAACATTGCAGAAGAGTTCTTACAAGCCGCAACACAAGCTCCGCAACCGATACATGCTGCCGCCGCAAATGCATTATCCGCATCATTTTTCGGAATCGGAATGTTGTTGGCATCCTGAGCGTTTCCGGTATTTACCGAAATAAAGCCGCCTGCAGCCTGAATCTTGTCAAACGCAGAACGATCAACAACTAAGTCTTTGATTACAGGAAATGATTTTGCACGCCATGGTTCAACCGTAATGGTATCGCCATCCTTAAATGCACGCATGTGCAATTGGCAAGTTGTTGTTCCCTTCCAAGGGCCATGAGGTTGACCGTTGATGTACATCGAGCACATGCCACAAATTCCTTCACGACAGTCGTGATCGAAAGCGATAGGTTCTTCACCTTTTTCAATCAAACGTTCGTTCAATACATCGAACATTTCAAGGAATGACATATCAGGGGAGATGTCGGGAACCTGATAGGTATGAAAGTTTCCGGCTTCCTTACTATTTTTTTGTCTCCAGATTTTCAGCGTAAGATTCATAGTGCTGTGGATTTAAATGCTGTTTGAGAAATCAATTATTTATAAGAACGTGCGGAAACTTTGATGCGCTCGTACTTCAACTCTTCTTTGTGCAAGTCGTAATTGCCGTTGCCTTTGTATTCCCATGCCGCAACATACGAGTACTTGGCGTCATCACGCAGAGCTTCACCTTCTTCTGTCTGGAATTCTTCGCGGAAGTGCCCGCCGCAAGATTCATCGCGATTTAATGCGTCGATACACATTAATTCACCCAGTTCAAGGAAGTCAGCAACACGTCCAGCTTTTTCCAATTCAGGATTCATCTCGTTAGCACTTCCCGGAACTCGTACTTCTTTCCAGAACTCTTCACGCAATTGACGAATTTCCTGAATCGCTTCTTTCAACCCTTGCTCGTTACGCGCCATACCACATTTATCCCACATGATTTTACCCAAACGCTTGTGGAAGTGGTCAACGGTTTTTGATCCTTTATTATTGATCAGATTATTGATGGTGTCTTTAACAGATTTTTCTGCTTCTTCAAAAGCTGCATGATCAGTGCTCACCAACTTCTCACGAATTTGCGTGTTGAGGTAAGAACCGATAGTGTATGGAATTACGAAATATCCGTCGGCCAAACCTTGCATCAATGCAGATGCGCCCAAGCGGTTCGCGCCATGATCAGAGAAATTCGCTTCACCTAAAGCATACAATCCCGGAACGGTTGTTTGTAATTCGTAATCTACCCAAAGACCGCCCATCGTATAGTGGACAGCAGGATAAATACGCATTGGAACTTCGTATGGATTTTCGCCGGTAATTTTTTCATACATCTCAAACAAATTACCGTACTTCTCCTTAACAACATCCTTGCCTAAAGCAATGATGCGATCTTTGGAAGCATTCGTTTCGTTGAGTTTATTAGCCTGAATTTTTCCGTAACGCTCGATAGCAGCAGCGTAGTCTAAATAAACCGCCATTTTGGAGGCACCTACACCAAATCCTGCATCGCAACGTTCTTTTGCAGCACGAGATGCCACGTCACGAGGAACAAGATTTCCGAAAGCCGGATAGCGACGTTCCAAATAGTAGTCGCGCTCTTCTTCGGGAATTTCGTTCGGTTTGCGCGTGTCGCCTGCTTTTTTCGGAACCCAGATGCGACCATCGTTACGGAGCGACTCGGACATCAATGTCAATTTGGATTGATGATCGCCGGAAACCGGAATACATGTTGGGTGAATTTGTGTGAAGCACGGATTGCCAAACAATGCACCTTTCTTGTGTGCTTTCCATGCCGCAGTTACGTTAGAACCCATCGCATTAGTCGAAAGGAAGAACACGTTACCGTAACCTCCCGTACACAACAACACTGCATGTCCTGCGTGACGCTCGATTTCTCCCGTCACCAAATTACGTGCGATAATACCGCGTGCTTTACCGTCAACTACAACAACGTCTAACATTTCATGGCGGGAGTACATTTTCACGGTACCCAATCCTACCTGACGTTGCAAGCCGCTGTATGCGCCTAACAACAACTGTTGACCGGTTTGACCCGCAGCATAAAACGTACGCTGAACCTGAGTACCACCGAAAGAACGGTTACTTAACAAGCCGCCGTATTCGCGAGCAAACGGAACGCCTAGTGCAACACATTGATCAATAATGTTGGCACTTACTTCTGCAAGACGATAAACGTTGCCTTCGCGTGCGCGGTAGTCGCCACCTTTAATTGTGTCGTAAAACAAACGGTACGTGCTGTCGCCGTCGTTTTGATAATTTTTTGCTGCATTAATACCACCCTGCGCAGCGATAGAGTGTGCGCGGCGCGGACTATCCTGAAAGCAAAATACTTTCACTTTGTAACCCAACTCAGCCAGGCTGGACGCTGCAGATGCACCGGCCAAACCCGAACCTACGATGATAATCTCCAGATTACGTTTGTTCGCAGGGTTTACCAAAGGAACGGTTGAACGGTAGTTGGTCCATTTCGATTCCAGTGGTCCTTCCGGGATTTTTGAATCAAGTTTGCTCATATGATCAAGGAAATACTATTGTTCTACTTCTGATGAATTAGTGATTCCAATTTAATAGATCGAAATCCATTTGCTCTGCGATAAAGAACAGGATAGGGAAGGATGCATAACCCACCCAAATTAACGCCGAGAATAACGTCCCGACTTTGTTTAGGAGCGGTGCGTAACCTTTCGTATTCAATCCCAAAGAATGAAACGCAGACTGAAACCCGTGGTTGAGGTGGAATGCCAAGAATGTTACACTAATCAGGTAAAGTCCTGCATATATCGGATTGCCCAAAGCCTCCGCAACTTCTTCTGCTAATTTTTCTCCTTCCATGCCGGGCGAAACAACGTGGCCGGTTAGTCGGTAAGGCACGAAGAAGTTGTACAAATGCACTACGATAAAGAAGAAAATGATAGATCCGGTTAATCCCATATTGCGGGAGAACCAAGAGCTGTTTTTTGAAACTCCGGAATTGTTTGCGTATCCGATAGGACGAGCGTTTTTATTTTCCTTGGTCAGCAGGATGGCTTGTGCCACGTGCAACACAATAGCCAGGAACAGCACTACTTCGACAATTCGAATAATAATGCTGGTAACCATACTGTGTGATGCTTCATTAAACTTTTCACCGCCGTCTCCGAAATAAATGAGCAGGTTGGTGTACAAATGGTTTAACAGGAAAAGGCACAGGAATAAACCTGTAGTAGCCATCACTGTCTTTTTCCCAAGAGAAGAGGTCAAAAATTTGTTCATAGGTTAACAGTTAAACTATCAATTCGCTTTAAAGTGCGACGGGCACAAATGTATCGACTATGCTTGTTTATACAAATTTATCAGTCATTATAACAACAAGAAAAATGACGAAAAGTTGATAAAACCACTATATAACCTCACTTATTAAAAATGATTCTAAATATCGGGACTTATTTGTGCAGCACAAGGTGTCAAAAGCCTGTATATTTGGAACGAACAAGACTTTATTTATGAGATACGCTCCCATTCCGAATCAGTTATTTATCGATAATCGTAAACGCTTTGCAGCAAAGTTGCAGCCGAAGTCAATAGCTGTATTTAACGCGAACGATATTCAGCCAACGAATGCTGACGGGACAATGAAATTTAGGCAGAACAATGATTTGTTCTATTTAAGCGGCGTAGATCAGGAAGAGACTATTTTACTGGTCTTTCCTGATTGTCCGGACCCGGATCATCGTGAAGTGCTATTTGTTCGTGAAACTAATGATCACATTGCAGTTTGGGAAGGAGAAAAGCTGACCAAAGCTCAGGCAACAGCTGTTTCAGGAATTACGAAAGTGTACTGGACGCATCAGTTTAAGCAAGTGTTCTTTTCACTGGTAGTGGAAGCGCAAAATATCTACATCAATACCAACGAACATGTGCGTGCCGTTGTGGAGGTGGAAACGCGTGATGCCCGCTTTTACAAGTGGTGCAAAGAAACATATCCGGTACACACTTATTTGCGCAGTGCGCCTATCATGCACGAATTACGCGCGATCAAATCGAAATACGAAGTTGACTTAATCCAACAGGCTTGCAATTTAACAGAAGCAGGCTTCCGACGCTTGCTGGATTTCGTGAAGCCCGGTGTGTGGGAATATGAAGTGGAGGCAGAATTAGCGCACGAGTTTATTCGTCATGGTGCAGGATTTGCCGGATACGAGCCGATTATCGCATCGGGAAAAAACTCTTGTGTGTTGCATTATAACATCAATAATAAAGTGTGTAAGGACGGGGATGTTTTGTTGTTGGATTTTGCTGCAGGTTATGCGAATTATCAAAGCGATTTGACGCGTACAATTCCCGTGAACGGAAAATACACCAAGCGTCAGAAATCGGTATACAATGCAGTTTTGAAGGTGATGCGTTTTGCGATGAGTCGTTTGGTGGTGGGCAATACGATACAGCAATACCATCGTGAAGTGGGTGCGGCGATGGAAGAAGAATTGTTGAAATTGAAATTGATTAACAAAACTGATATCAAGAAGCAAGACCCCGCATGGCCGGCATACAAGAAATATTTCATGCACGGCACATCACATTATTTAGGCCTTGATGTGCATGATGTAGGCAACCGTTACCGCAAATTCACGGAAGGCATGGTGTTTACTTGTGAGCCCGGAATTTATATTCCTGAAGAAGGAATTGGCGTTCGTATTGAGAACGATATACTTCTTACGAAAAAGGGCCCTGTGGATCTGATGAAAAATATTCCGATTGAAGCAGACCACATTGAGGAATTGATGAATTCCGGTAAACCGAAAAAGTAATTCCCGAATATGATTGCCCCACCGGAATTTAAACCCGAAGTGCCTCAGGTAAACTGGATGCATTCGCGTGGGGCGAAAATTCGTTACACATCAACGGGTAAAGGGCGCGCGGTTGTTTTATTGCACGGTTTTCTGGAATCACTGGAGGTGTGGTATGGAAACGGCTTTGCGCAGGAATTGAGCAAGCGTTATCGTGTAATAGCAATTGATTTGCCGGGGCATGGTAAATCGGATTGTTTGGGCTACGTGCAAACGATGGAACGTATGGCTGATATCGTGAAGGATGTAATGGGTGAATGCGGATTGCGCAGGTATGTTATTGTCGGGCACTCTATGGGCGGTTATGTCGGTTTGGCATTTGCGGAAAAGTATACGGTACATTTAAGCGGGTTGTGCTTGTTTCATTCCACCGCTCGTCCGGATAGCGAAGCGAAAAAACTAGATCGTGATCGTGCGATTCGCATCGTTAAACGTGATCCGGTAAAATACACCCGGGCTTTGATTGAAAATTTGTTCGCGTTGGCCAATGTGCGCTACTTGAAAAAGGAAATTGCGTGGCTGCGGAAAATTGCTTCACGCACAAAAAAGCAGGGGATTGTTGCTTGTTTGGAAGGCATGAAAATCAGACCGGGTCGTGAAGTGATCTTAAAATTTTCCGAGTTCCCGATACAGATTATAGCAGGTACACGCGACAATTTGATACCGTATGACACCTTAGTGGAGCAGGCTGCGTTAAATCCAACAATCCGATTGGTCTCACTTGATCGCACCGGACACATGGGTTTCATTGAAGCGAAAGCGATAACATTGAAGAAGGTTGCAGCCTTTGTTGGCGCTTGTTACAAAAAAGGAGGACGTTAAGATTCTACTCGGAAACGACCTTCCAGAAGTTGATCACCATCAATAATGCGCAGTTCGTAAATTCCTATACGCATATCTGATGACAATTCAATATCCTTCAAAACAGTTGTATTCACCTCTCCGGAAAACAGTTCGTTGCCGGAAGCGTCGGAAATAAACCAGCGACAACCTTCGAAAGCAGGAGAATAGAAAACCAACAGCCGACCATTTCGCACGGAAAGCGAAATATTTTTCTTCGACATGTTGAACAGATGTACCATACTAAAAGTATTTAACGCGACTTTGAGCAGGGAGTTCCGAAAATTCGATCAATTGCGAAAAAGTAAAGACTAATTTATCCCGGATGTAGCCAAATGCTTAATCTAACACGAGTTAACCCGTTAACCGCTGTCGTAAGGTGTGATGAAAGGGCATAAAAAAACCCGCCTTACGGGGCGGGTCCTTATCAAGACGAGCACTGGGCTCGGAAAGCGCGAGGCCGAATGCAGGGCTTACGGGCGCTGCATTCGGTATTACACACACTCAAGAAAAAATGACATTAAAAATATTGTAGACAATAAATCCAACTGCCGCAATGCCTAACGCGATTCCTACTGTGCTGAGGCCGTCTACGTGGTAAACGTGTCCTCTTCTGTGATCTGACTTTTTCATAACCCTTCGTTTTTACTCATGTAACTTTTATAGTGAACTTCTTCGTTAGAAGAAGTGTTGTTGCCGGTTGTACGGCAGACTCGTGAATCGTGCCGTACAGATTTATAGTGATGCCGCTCGTGGCGACTGAATTTCGAGAGAGTGCCGGGACTTTACGTTCAGCTGACGAAACATCCCCATATACGTCCGCTGATTGTTTGTTCCCGGCAGGTTGTTAAACCTTCTCTTTGTTCTCGCAGAATTTCAATGAGCAATCACTAACTCTTGTTCTGTGTACCGGAGTTACGGCTCCGATGTTATTTCTAATCAATATTACGACAAGCATTAGCGCAATGTTAGTGACGTTTAACAGGTGGCACACGTGGTAATTTATGCGGACAAAATTTGCAGATAAGTGGAGCAGGAGGGAAAAAGAAAACGCGACCCGGTCGGATCGCGTTGTTATGCATGAATACGAGTTAATGTCTAAGCTCTGTTCAAACGCTGCAGGAAAGCTTCTTTTTTGCGTCTGGACACTTCGATCTGAGTACCATCGCTCATTACCGCATAACCGCCGTCCGCTTTCAGGAAACGCACCACGTGATTCATGTTGATCAAGTGATGGTGGTGCACGCGAATGAAGTCTTCTTCAGGTAACAAATCTTCGTAGTGTTTCAAACTTGCTGATACCATGAGTTTGCGTTTGCCTTCCAAGAAGAATGTAGTGTAGCTTCCATCCGCTTCGCAACGGATAATATCTTTCACGTTCACAATTTCATAAGCGTTGCCGGTTGGTAATGTAATTTTCGAATATTGTTCACTTGGCTTTTTGAAATTCTGTAACAGGAATTTAATGTTCTCTAGATTAGCAGTATTGTTCTGTTTCACGCGAATTTTTTCAACCGCTGCTTTGAGCTCTTCACCGTCAATCGGTTTCAGCAAATAATCGATGGCACTGTATTTAATTGCTTTTAGCGCGTGCTCGTCCGATGCTGTGGTGAAAATAACATCAAATGAGTTTGTTTGTAATTGCTCCAGCATATCAAATCCGCTACCATCAGCCATTTCTATATCCAGAAACACCAAGGCAGGTGAAGTTTTTTTAATCAATTCTACGCCTTCTGCAACCGACGTGGCTGTTCCGAGAATATTGACATCCGGGCAATTGACTTTTACTAAGGCTTCAAGTACTTCTCTGCTTTTCTTTTCGTCTTCAACAATTACAGCATTTATCATAGGGTGGTTTTTTACGGTGTTGGAAAATTAGGAAACAGGTACAAATATATCAACTTGTGTTCCTGCAGGAGTTCCGTCTGGAAGAACGAGATCGTTAATTGAAACACTGAGGCTGGATCCGTGCAATCGGTTAATTAATTCTAATCGGTCGTGTGTGATTTTCATTCCGAGCGATTTGTGATTTTTCTTGCCGGAAAGTTGTCGCATTTCGCGCGACTTCGTTCTTCCGATGCCATCGTCTTTAATGGTCACTTTAATGACGTTGCCGGATTGTGAAATGCGAATGTCAAGATGTCCCGGATCGCGCTTAGGAGTTAAGCCGTGAAGGATTGCGTTCTCCACGTATGGCTGTAAAAGCATTGCCGGAATTTCATGATAGTCAACATCAATATCATCATCAATATGAAACGCGTACGTGAACTTGCCTTCAAAGCGCATCGCTTCAAGTTCTAAATACAGCGTGAGATAATCCAGCTCTTCCTTAATTGTGATCGAAGATTTTTCCGAATTGTTTAAAATAATGCGCATGAGTCGTGCAAACTTGTTGAGGTATTTACCCGCATCCGCATTGTTGTTGGTAATGATATAATGTTGAATAGAGTTTAATGAATTAAACACGAAATGTGGATTCATCTGCGCACGTAACGCTTTTAACTCGTTATGCGCCATTTCTACTCGCGTTTCCGATTCCTGTTTTTCACGACGTTTGATTTGATTAATGCGCCAGTAAATACCTAATGAGAGGAATAGAACCGTTGCACCACTGATGACGAGCCAGAACCACGGGCGTTTCCAGTACGGAGTAGCGATGGTGAATGTGAAAGTTACCGGCTCGGGATTCCATATACCTTCATTGTTACTGCTTAAAATTTTAAACGTGTATTTGCCTGAAGGTAAATTGGAATAACGTGCGCTGCGTTCATGCGTAGGCGGTGACCAGGAATTGTCAAATCCTTCCAGCATCACTTTATACATCACCTTAGCCGGATTAGTTAAACACACCCCTACATATTCGAATGTGATGTTGTTCTCGTCATACGGCAATTCGCAGTTGTTCGTTAGCGTGGTGTCGGAATACGCCAAACGAAATCCCGTAATGTTGGTTTTAGTATATGCGCTGCTGAATGCGTAGTTATTGGGGTTAAAGTGAATGATGCCATTAACGGTTCCAAACCAAATGGAGCCATCCGGATCAAGCCATGTTCCATTCGAGTTACATTCCACTCCGGAAAATCCTTCCTCTTTTCCGTATGTGGTGAAGCGTGCAATATTGCTCTTGCGAAATTCTTGTAAGTCGAGACGCGATAAGCCCTGGTTAGTACCAATCCACAAATAATCTTCGCGCAGATCCAGTGTCATGGTGTATATCAAATCAGAATTGAGTCCCTCTGTTTGCGTGAAATGAAAAGTTTGATTTCCTTTTCGAATGTAAAGCCCATCGAGTGTGCCCATGTATAATGTTCCCTCGCGATCCAGGCATAATCCCAGGAAGGTTTCGTTCTCCACTTGGTATAACTGGTCGTATCGTTTAAAATTTTCACCATCGAACAGAAACAATCCGCCGGTATATGTTCCTACCCAAATATTCCCGTTTCCTGCTTCTACCAATTGCCATACATCAAAATGTTTGCCCGGTGTTACAGGAATGTAGTATCTGGAAAACTTGTTGTTGCTGAACTTCGTAATACCGTTTGCACCACCCAGCCACATGTTGCCTTGCGAATCGCGCATGATGGTATTGATACTATCCGAGTGCAATCCGTCGCGACGTGTTTTTCTTTGAAATGTGGAGCCGTTAAA